>Ga0102931_1000344_pt1 | contig 22928 bp, 18 predicted proteins | sample SalPonR1_C_D1_MG_FD_79282 | JGI IMG/M metagenome (GOLD analysis project Ga0102931, IMG submission 79282) | Salt pond soil microbial communities from South San Francisco under conditions of wetland restoration - Salt Pond MetaG R1_C_D1_MG | ecosystem: Environmental > Aquatic > Marine > Intertidal... | reverse complement strand
GTCGAACGAGGCGTTCCCGTTCTTCCGCTCAGCCCGGATTACCGTCGCAGGGGTGGACTGCGTGGCGGTCCGCGTGTCCTTCACCGGCGATCTGGGGTGGGAGCTGCATTGCGCGGAGGCCGATCAGGTGGCTCTTTACACCGCGCTCCTGGACAAGGGGCGCGAGCTCGGGGCAGCGCCAATCGGCAGCCGCGCCCTGATGAGCCTTCGTGTCGAGAAGGGCTACGGATCATGGGGCCGGGACTTCAGCCCGGAGTACTGGCCGCAGGAAAGCGGACTCGAAGCACTGGTGAAGGCCGACAAGGACTTCCTCAACAAGGACGCTTGGACCGCGATCCGCCACAATGCGCCGCGCGAGGTCATGTCGATCCTGGAGATCGATGCGACCGTCGCGGACGCCTCGGGCGGCGAACCGGTATTTCTGACCGACGGCACGCCGGCCGGGCAGGTCTCCTCGGGCGCCTACGGGTACTCGGTCGGAAAATCGCTCGCCATCGCGTACCTGAAACCGGATCTCGCCGGCCCCGGCGACAAGCTCAATGTTGCGATCTTGGGCAAGCCGCACGTCGCCCGCGTTCTGGACCGCCCGCCGTTCGATCCAGACGGGCTCAGGCTCCGCGACGTACGCGCGGAGGCGGAGCCGGCCGAATGAATCAGCCGGGCGACATGCCGCGCAGGCGCTCCGACCGACGGCGGAGGAGTTCGACCGTCGTCAGGAGCGCGATCGAGAGTGCGACGAGAATTGTCGCCACGGCGAGGATCGTCGGACTGATCTGTTCGCGCAGACCGATGAACATCTGCCACGGCAGGGTCTTCTGACCGGCCGAGCCGACGAAGAGCACGACGACGACTTCGTCGAAGGACGTGATGAACGCGAACAGTCCGCCCGAGATGACGCCCGGCAGGATGAGCGGCATCTGAACACGGAAGAAGGTGCGCACGGGATCGGCACCGAGGCTTGCCGCGGCGCGCGTGAGCGACCGGTCGAAGCCCACGAGCGTCGCCGTCACCGTGATGATGACGAACGGAATCCCCAAAGCGGCATGGGCGAGGACGACGCCGAGATACGTGCCTTGAAGCCCGACGCGCGAATAGAAGAAGTACATTCCCGCCGCCGAGATGATGAGCGGGACAATCATCGGCGAAATCAGGATCGCCATCATCGCCCGCCGGAACGGCACGTGCGGCTGGCTCAGCCCGATTGCCGCAAGCGTGCCGAGCGAGACCGAAAGGAGCGTCGCCGCCGGCGCGATCTTGAGCGAGTTCCACATCGCCTGCTGCCAGTCGGGGTTGTTGAAGAAGTCCCTGTAGTGTTTGAGCGAATATCCTTCCGGGTCGAGCGCCAGCATCTCCGGCGTGAAGGTGAAGAAGTTCTCGGCGTTGAACGACAGCGGAATGATCGTGACGATCGGCGCGATCAGGAAGAAGAAGATGATCCCGCAGATCACCCGGAACCCGTAGTACCAGGTTCGCTGACCCGTCGTTGCATAGCTCGGTGGTCCGGACATGTCGTTTTACCCCAGGCTCACGTTGTCGATGCCCACGATCCGGTCGTAGACCCAGTAGAGGACCAGCACGACCACGAGCAGGATCGTCCCCAGCGCGGCCGCGAGGCCCCAGTTGAGCGACGTCGAGATGTGGTAGGCGATCCGGTTGGAGATGAACGTCCCGGTGGTGCCACCGACGAGTTCCGGCGTGATATAGTAGCCGATCGAGAGGATGAACACGAGGATGCATCCCGCGCCGATGCCGGGCACAGACTGCGGGAAGTAGACCCGCCAGAACGCCGTCCAGTTCGTCGCGCCGAGCGACTTGGCCGCGCGGACGTATGAGGGCGGAATGGTCTTCATCACGGAATAGAGCGGCAGGATCATGAACGGCAGGAGGATGTGAGTCATCGCGACGATCGTGCCGAACTGGTTGTTGATCATCACCAGCCGGTTGGCGTCACCGACGATCCCTATCCAGACAAGGATGTCGTTGATGACCCCTTGCTGCTGCAACAGAACCTTCCATGCGGAGGTCCGCACCAGAAGCGACGTCCAGAACGGGAGGAGCACGAGGATCAGGAGAATGTTCGCGCTCCGCGCCGGCAGCGTCGCAAGGAGGTAGGCGATCGGATAGCCGAGCAGGATACAAGACCCCATGATGACGAGCGACATGAACAGCGTCCGCTGGAACAGCAGCATGTAGATGCGCTGATCCTCGTCCTCTACCGTGACGCCGCCTTCGGGCGACAGCTGGAGGTCGACGGAGTTCAGGAAATAGCCCGGCGTGTATTCGGGCAGGAACGTCTTGATCGTGGCCCAGACCTCGTGGTCGAGCCAGTCCTCGTCGATGTCCTCGAACATCGCGCGGATGCTTTGCGTCTCGAAGCCCTCCACGGCCGCGCGCGCCTCGCTCAGCAGGTCCGCGCGCGGGCCTGTATAGGCATCGATCGGGCCTTGAGCCGCCGCCATCAGGTCGCGATAGAGCGCGAGGTGCACGGGGGCCCAGGGTTCCTCCGCCGCGGGGTCGTCGTCGTTCTCCTCCTGCATCGCGCGGGCGAAGGAGGTATAGGCATATGCCGTCTCGGGCATCAGCGCGGCGAACTCCGGATCGGCCTCGAACGGTTCGGGGTGCGCCCATCCTTCGGCCGAGACCATGTCCGCCCAGTGCTCCGCCTCGTCCCATCGAGGATCGAGCTCCGTGAACTGATCGAGGTAGATTTCGCCCACCTCGTCCACGGAACGCCCCGTCTTGCGGAAGAGGGACGACATGCCCGTGGTTTCGTAGTTGAGACGGGACCCGAGGCGGGTGTGCAGCTTGCGTTCCTGCGCGTCGACGAGATCGTAGGCAAGCGCGGCGAACGCGGTCTCCGGCGGGAGATCCTCGGTCGCGGCGTCCCAGGTTTCGAGCGTCTGCGACGTGCGCGGCAGGGTTTCCGAGACGATCTGGTTCTCGACCGAACGGAACAGCATGTCCGCGATCGGGGCGATGAACGTGACGAGCACGAAGATCAGGAGTGGCGCCACGAGTGCGAAGGCGCGCAATTTCTGGCGCCGGAGCGACCGCATCAGCGATCGCTTGAGCGGCGTGCCGTCGGCGGAAATGAGCGGCTCGACCTTGCCCGGCTTCGGGCGGTCTCCCGCGTCCGGCTTGGGGATCGGGGCGTCTGCGGCGACGTCTGCCATGTCAGGTTCCTTCCACGACGAGGATGACGCTATCGGCCGTGCGGCGCCGGATGTCGGCGACGTCCTGGTAATCGGGATCGTTGTAGGCGGCCAGCGCCGCCTCGTAGCTCGGGAATTCGATCACGACGTGCCGCTCAAGCACGTCGCCCTCCTTGACCTCGGATTGGCCGCCCCGGACGATGAATTTTCCTCCGAGGCCCTCGAGGATCGGCGTATCGCGCCGGATGTACTCTTTGTACGCCTCGGGCTCCCTGACGGTGATGTGTCCGATGATGTAGCCCTTCGGCATGATCAACCCCCGGATGGGAAGCGGGCGCCGCGAGTCGCGGCACCCGTCCGTTTTTCAGTTACCGCGCGAGCCAGGCCTGGAACTTGGCGTCCAGATCGTCGCGGTAGTCAGCCCACCACTCGTAGTTGTAGAGCAGCGTGTTGGCCGCGTTGTCCGGATCGGTCGGCATGTGCGGCGCCATCTCGATGCCCAGATCGGCATGGGTCGAGACGAGCGGAGCCGACGATGCGCGCGCCGGGCCGTAGGAGATCCACTTCGCCTGGTCGGCGAGGCGCTGGGTGTCGGTCGCGAAGCGGACGAAGTCCTTCACCCGCGCCAGACGGTCCTCGGGCAGGCCGGCCGGGATGATCCAGCCGTCGAGGTCGAACACCTGCATGTCCCAGAGCATCTCCACGGGCTGGTCCTGTTCCTCGATGAGCGAGAACAGGCGGCCGTTGTAGGTCGAGCCCATCACGACTTCGCCGTCGGCGAGAAGCTGCGGCGTGTCCGCGCCGGCCGACCACCAGATGACGTCGTCCTTGATGGTGTCGAGCTTGGCGAACGCGCGATCCTGACCTTCCTCGGTCTCGAGCACGTCGTAGAGGTCTTCCTTGGCCACGCCGTCACAGTAGAGCGCCCACTCGAGGTTGTTGATCGGGCGCTTCTCGAGGCTGCGCTTGCCCGGATAGGCCTCGGTGTCGAAGAGCGCGCAGATCTCGGTCGGCGGAGTGTCCCCGACGAGGTCGGTGCGGTAGCCCACGGTCGTCGAGTAGACGATCTGCGGAATGTAGCAGTCCGACACGATCAGGTCGCCGAAGTCCTCGGAAGCGGGTGTGCCGTCCGGCGCGGGCTCGAGAAGCTCGTCCGGATCGTATTCCATCGCCAGGCCCTCGTCGCAGAGACGGATGGCGTCTGAGGCCACCACGTCGACGAGATCCCAGGTGATGTTGCCGGCTTCGTTCATCGCGCGAAGCTTGGCCACCGCCTCGTTCGAGCTTTCGTCCCAGACGACATCCACATCGGGGTGCATCGCCTGGTAGGGCGCGGCGTAGGCGTTGACCTGGCTCGTCTGGTAGGCGCCGCCCCAGGAAACCAGCGTCATGTCGTCCGCCATTTCCTGCGCAGAGGCCGCGCCGCCCACGGCGATAGCAGTCGCCGTCAATAGCATGGATTTGAGTTTCATGTTTCTCTCCTAGTTCGAATTGCCCTTTGATTTTTCCCCGCCCGGTGGGCATGCCGCGGCGGGCATTGATATCAGGCGTCGAGCGCCCGACAGTCTTCGCTACGCCAGCCAATTTCGATCTCCTCGCCGGGCTTGAGCCGGCGCTGGTCTGGAGCGTTGCGTGTCTTGATGATGAAATCTTCGTTTCCCGCGACCTTGAGGCGGGTCCGGTAGATATCGCCCATGTAGATGAATTCGAGCACCTCAGCCTTGATCGTATGCGCGCCCGGCGTGAGGCGGTCCTTGTTGTATTCGACACGCTCGGGCCGGATCGAGACGCGCGTCCGCTGGCCGCTCTCCTCGACGTTGACGGGTACGGCGTCGATGATCTCACCGCCATCGAGCCGGACGGTACACGCGGTCCCGTTGATCTGCTCGATGTTGCCGAGGAGCGTGTTGTTCTCGCCGATGAATTGCGCGACGAAACTGTTTTCGGGTTTCTCGTAGAGCTGATCCGGCGGCGCGAGTTGCTGAATGCGGCCGTCGTCGAACACGGCGACCCGGTCCGACATCGTCAGCGCCTCGGTCTGGTCGTGGGTCACGTAGACCGTCGTGATGCCAAGTTCGTGCGCGAGATTCGTGATCTCGAACTGCATTCTTTCCCGAAGCTGCTTGTCGAGCGCGCCGAGCGGTTCGTCCATCAGCACCAGTTCGGGCTCGAAGACCAGCGCGCGGGCCAGAGCGATCCGCTGCTGCTGGCCGCCCGAAAGCTGTGCCGGACGGCGCCCGCCGAACTCCGCCATCTGCACCATCGAGAGCGCGGTTTTCACCTTCTCCTCGCGGTCGGACTTGCCGATGTTCCGGACTTCCAGCGGGAACGAGAGGTTTTCGGCGACCGTCATGTGCGGGAACAGCGCATAGTTCTGGAAGACCATGCCGATCCCGCGCTTGTGCGGGGGAATGTTGTTGATCTCCCGTCCGCCAAGCCGGATCTCGCCATGCGTCGCAGTTTCGAATCCCGCCAGCATCATCAGGCAGGTCGTCTTGCCCGACCCGGACGGTCCGAGCATAGTCAGGAATTCGCCGCGGCCGATCGAAAGGTTCAGGTCCTTGACGACGAGAGTCTCGCCATCATAGCTCTTCTGGACACGTTCGAATTCGACAAAAGCGGTGTCGCTGCTGTGTGCAGTTGCCACCTTGGTTGCTCCCCGTCTGTCGTTTTTTGTTCAGTTATGACGCTTTCAATACAACAGGGTTCTTCCCGAAAGACAACCCGATCGCCTTTGGAAGCGGCTAAACGGCGAACGAATGCGACCGTATTCAGCAGGTGGAGGGCATATTCAGCAGCGCTTGCATCCGCCCCGTCGCCGCCGCCCTGGCGCGCCGGAGATCGCCTATGAAGGTGCGGATAACGGGGGGCGTGCGGGGCAAAATCCGGCCCGAGGCTCGACATCGTCGAAACCGCATCCCGCACAAGACTGAACTGTCCGCCGATGACGTGGCCGGCGCCGCGGGAGCGCTTGCGAGAACGGTTTGCCACCGCTGGGCCTAGATGGAGGCACGGTCGGCGAAGATGGTCTTCGGGATCGCGAAGGACACCGTCCAGTTGGGCGCATCGACGATCTGGGAGATCCGGAGATCTCCGGCAACCGAGCAGAGCATGTAGGCCGCTTCGGCCGACACCGAGCGCGTGCGCGTCAGGTGGTCGATCATGCCGGATACCGCGTCGCGGGAAGCCGGCATCAGCTCTGGCCCTATCCCGGTCGTGGCGACGACGCCCCCCGAACCGGGGCGCGCCCGTGTCGTCTCATAGCGCGGGAAGACAAGGCGCGCGTCCTTGACGAGGTCCACCTGCAGCGTGAGGTCCATGGCGCTTTCGATGGCGGTGCCGCAGACCTCGCCGTCTCCCTGCGCCGCGTGTGTGTCTCCCGCCGAAAGCAGCGCGCCAGCCACCTCGACCGGCAGGAACAGGGTGGTGCCGGGGCCGAGATCTCGAATGTCCATGTTGCCGCCGACGTTCCGCGGTGGGATGACGCTGTGCCGTCCGGGTTCGGCCGGCGCTGTGCCGATCGTGCCGACGAAGGGGCAGAGCGGGATCTCTGCGATGTCCCCGAAGGCGAGCGGAGAGCCACCGGAGGCGTCGTAGCGCCAGAGGTGGAGCCTCGGGTCCGGGAACTGCTCGGCAAGCAGTCCGAAGCCCGGGATCAGTGCGGTCCAGCCGAACCCGGACGGCGACAAATCGACGATCCGGATCGCAAGCGCGTCGCCAGGTTTCGCGCCATCGATGAGGAGCGGACCCGTCACCGGATTGACCCGCGCCGCATCCATCGCGCTGACGTCGGCATCGGTCGACCCGGGACCGAGTTGCCCGTCGCCGGCGTCTCGGCAGGCAAGCGTGACGGTGTCGCCGGGCGCGATTGTTGCGACGGGAGGCTCGCTCCTGTCCCACCCGAAATGAACGTGGTCCGAGTGAATGGTGCGGATCGGGGACGAGGTCATGCTCTCTCGGGGGTCTTGCGCGTGGGAAGGGTTCCGAGCCACGTCATGTAGTCTTTCCGGCGCGTCAGGGCATAGAGGGCCGCAAGCCGCTCCACCGGCCGTTCGTCGTGATCGATCCTGAGAGTCAGCGGGGGACGATCCGCCCCGACCACCAGAAGTGCCGCGGAAATCGTGCCCCGGCGGTCGCTTCCCGCGGCGACGCCCGCCGATACGGCGGCGAGAAGGCGTTCCTCGAACGACCCCGAGGTTCCGGCAAAGGCCTGCGCCGCGTGCTCGATGACAGCCGACGAGGCCAGCCAGTTCCCTGCGACGATCCAGCCGTCGCCGGTCAGATGTCCCGTGAACGCATGGTTGCCGGATCCGTCGAAGGCCGCGGTCCTGCCGTCCCTGGAGATTGCGGAGAGTTGACGCGTGTCGCGCCCGGAATCGTCGACGCTTACTGCGGCGACTGCCTCCCGGGCAGAAGCGCCCGAGACGAGTGCCGCAAGGGCATCTTCGCCCCACATCGTCGAGGGCGATAGACCCTGAGACGCGGTGAGGCCGCCTCGGGCGTCGCCCCTGAGAACCCAGCCCCCGACGCAGAGATTGCCTGTCGCCGCGACGCCTCCGAGGTCGCCGGTCGAAGGATCGCGCGCAAGGAGAGAAAAGGTCATGCCACCATTTTATCATGATAAATCTTCCGACTCAAAATTTTTCATGATAAATTAGGGAATAGTCCAATAAAGGGAGCATTTGAAATGAGCCTGTTCGCCATCACGCGCCGGGGCATCGGAGCGCTCGCGGGGGCCGCCGCGCTGTCGCTGTCACTCGGGATGCCTGCGGCGGCGCAGACGCCGCCCGGCGTTCTCATCGTCGGCCAGATCGCCGAGCCGAAATCGCTCGACCCGCACGCGGTGACGGCCGTCAACGACTTCCGCATCCTGATGAACGTCTATGACGGTCTGGTCCGTTACCGTGACGGCACGCTGGAGGTCGAGCCCGCGCTCGCCTCCGACTGGGAGATCAGCGAAGACGGCACGGAGTACACCTTCACTCTCCGTGAGGGAATCACCTTCCATGACGGCGCGTCCTTCGATGCCGAGGCGGTGAAGTTCAACTTCGACCGGATGCTGAACGAGGACCACCCCTATCACGACACCGGGCCGTTCCCGCTCGCCTTCTTCTTCTCGGCGATCGAGGAGACCGAGGTGGTCGACGACATGACGGTGAAGTTCACCCTGAACGAGCCCTACGCGCCGTTCCTGTCGAACCTTGCCTATCCCACGGGCCTCATGGTCTCGCCGGCTGCGGTCATGGAGCATGGCGCCGACTTCGGCCGCAATCCTTCCGGCACCGGCCCATTCACCTTCGCCGAGTGGCGCTCGAACGAGGCGGTCGTGGTAGAGCGGAACCCGGACTACTGGGACGGCGCGCCGGAGCTGGAGGCAGTCGTCTTCCGTCCGATCACCGACGCCAACACCCGGACGGCCGAGATGCTGGCCGGCGGGATCGACCTCATGGTCGAGGTGCCCCCGAACGCGCTTTCGGAGTTCCAGAGTGAATCCTACGAGGTCTACGAGCAGGCCGGTCCGCACGTCTGGTTTCTCATCCTGAACGCCAAGGAAGGGCCGTTCGCGGACAAGCGCGTACGCCAGGCCGCGAACTACGCGGTCAACAAGGAGGCGATCGTCAACGACGTTCTCGAAGGCACCGCCGAAGTCGCCGCCGGTCCGACGCCACCGGCCTTCGCCTGGGCCTACAACGAGGATCTCGAGCCCTATCCCCACGATCCCGACAGGGCGCGTGAACTCATCGCCGAGGCCGGGGCCGAGGGGGCGGAGCTTACCTTCTACGTTACCGAGGGCGGTTCGGGGATGCTCGATCCCGTGCCGATGGCGACCGCGATCCAGGCCGATCTGGAAGCAGTCGGCTTCGATGTCGTCATCGAGACCTACGAGTGGAATACTTTCCTCGGAGAGGTGAACCCGGGCCTCGAGGGCAAGGCCGACATGGCCGAGATGGCGTGGATGACGAACGATCCCGACACGCTGCCCTTCCTCGCGCTTCGCACGGCGGCCTGGCCCGATCAGGGCGGATTCAATTCGGGCTACTACTCGAATCCGCAAGTCGACGAACTGCTCGAACAGGCCCGCGTCGCAACCGATCAGGACGAGCGTGCGCGGCTCTACAAGGAGATGCAGACGATCGTTCAGGACGACGCGCCCTGGGTCTTCGTGGCGAACTGGAAGCAGAACGCGGTGACGGCGGCGAATGTCGAGAGATTCAGCCTGCAGCCGTCGTTCTTCCTGCTTCTGAAGGACGTCGTGAAGAACTGAAGCACAACAGGGCCCCGCACCGGCGGGGCCCTTGCGCCAGGAGTTTTCGAAAATTCCTGGCGAAATCCTTCGAAGGATTTTGCGCCAGATGACGGGCTACATCCTCAAGCGACTGCTGTCCGCGATCCCGGTCATCCTCGGGATCACCGTCATCGTCTTTATCATCATGTCGCTCATCCCCGGTGATCCGGCGACGGCGATCCTGGGTTCCTACGCTACCCCCGAGAACGTCGAAAAGCTCAATCGCGACCTCGGCCTCGATAGATCCCCGATCGAGCAGTACTTCATCTGGCTCGGCAACATGCTGCAGGGCGACTTCGGGCGGTCCTACTCGCTGAACCGCCCGGTCTTGGACGAGGTGCTCGAACGCTTCGGCGCGACGCTGATCCTCGCCGGCACCGCGCTTGTCCTGTGTTCGCTCCTGGGCGTCGCGGCCGGCGTCGTCTCGGCCGCGCGCCAGTACGGGCTGGCCGACAAGGCGATCACCTTCGTCGTGCTCATCGGCATCTCGATCCCGTCGTTCTTCCTAGGCATGATGATGATCCTCGTCTTCGCGGTGAACCTGCGTTGGCTGCCGGTCTCAGGGATGTACGCGATCTACGGCGGCGGAGACCTCCCCGACCTCATCCGACACCTGATCATGCCTGCTACGGCCCTCGCAGTCGTCGCGACAGGCGTCATCGCCCGGCTGTCGCGGTCCGCGATGCTCGAGGTGCTGCGTCAGGACTTCATCCGAACCGCCCGGGCCAAAGGCGTCACGGAGAACCGCGTGATATGGGCGCATGCGCTCAAGGCGGCCATGGTGTCGATCATCCCGGTGATCGGGGTGCAGGCGGGCTTTGTCCTGTCGGGCGCCGTTTATATCGAGACGGTATTCCAGTGGCCCGGCGTCGGGCGGATGCTGGTCACCGCGATCCTCACCCGCGACATCCTGCTCGTGCAGGGCGGAGTGGTGGTGGTGGCGGCCTGCTATGTGCTCTTCAACCTCGCCGTCGACGTGGCGCAAAGCGTGCTCGACCCGCGGGTGAAGACATGACCGTCGCCGAAGCCCCGGTCCCGCCCGCCCCCCCACGAGGCGCGGCGGCGGGCGCCTTCCTCAAGCTCTTCGCGCGCAATCGCCTGGCGGCGGCGGGCGGAATCCTTCTGGCGGTTGTCGTTCTCATAGCCATCGCCGCGCCGATCCTGCCGCTGCAGGACCCGTATGCGCAGGACACGAGCCAGAAGTTTCTTCGGCCCTTTGCAGAGGGCCACCTGCTCGGGACCGACCACCTCGGCCGTGATATCCTTTCCCGTCTCATCTGGGGCACACAGCTTTCGCTGGTCGTGGGCCTCGTCGCCTCCGTAGGTGCTGCCTTCTTCGGGTCGGTCATCGGGATCGTGTCGGGTTTCTACGGGGGACGGGTCGACAACCTCCTGATGCGCGGCATCGACATGCTGATGGCGTTTCCCTACATCCTGCTCGCGCTCGCCATCGTCGCGGCGCTGGGGCCCGGCCTCGTGAATGCGCTGATCGCGGTGGCGCTCGTCAACATCCCCTTCTTCGCGCGCAACATCCGGGGCGTGACGGTGACGCTCGCCCACAAGGAATTCGTCGATGCCGCGCGCCTTGCCGGCATGTCGAACCTGCGGATCATGGTGTCCGAGATCCTGCCCAACGTGCTGCCGGTCATCGTCATCGCCATGTCGACGACCGTTGGCTGGATGATCCTCGAGACGGCGGGCCTGTCGTTCCTCGGTCTCGGCTCGCAGCCTCCCGTCGCCGATCTTGGCTCGATGCTGGGCGAGGGGCGGAACGCGCTCATCACCGACCCGCACGCCTCGATCATTCCCGGCCTCATGATCTTCGTGATCGTGATGAGCGTGAACCTTCTGGGCGACGGAGTGCGCGACGCGCTCGACCCCCGGCTGCGGTCCGGCGCGCTGACGCGGCCGATGGCGCGCACGATCGTCGACAGGGACCATGTGCCTGAACCGCCAGCGGAGCCTGGCCTTCTCGACGTGCAGGAATTGCGCACGGAATTCCGGATCGGGTCCCGGACGCTGAAGGCGGTGAACGACGTCACGCTGACGGTCAAGCCCGGCGAATGCCTGGGGCTCATCGGGGAATCCGGATCGGGCAAGTCGGTCACGGCGCTTTCCATCATGGGTCTTGTCGCCTCGCCGCCTGGCGTGATCGCGGCGGGCGCGGTCCGCTACTCCGGCGACGAAATCGTCGGCGCGCGCTTCTCGCAGCTCCGCGACCTCAGGGGCGACCGCATCTCCTACATATTCCAGGATCCGCTTTCCACGCTCCACCCGCTCTACAGCATCGGCGACCAGATCGTGGAGGCGATCCGGTCGCATCACGACGTGGCGAGGGCAGAGGCGCGGCAACGGGCGCTGGAGCTGCTGGAGGCCGTCCGCATCCCCAACGCCAAGAACCGGCTCGACGACTATCCGCACGAACTGTCGGGCGGAATGCGTCAGCGGGTCGGCATCGCCATGGCTCTCGTCAACGACCCCGATCTCATAATCGCCGATGAACCGACGACGGCGCTCGACGTGACGGTGCAGGCGCAGATCCTTTCGCTCCTCGACGATCTCCGGCGCGAGCGCAGCGTGGCCATCCTGTTCATCACCCACGATTTCGGCGTCATCGCTCAGCTCTGCGACCGTGTGGCGGTGATGTACGCCGGCAGGATCGTCGAAACCGGTCGCACGCCCGATGTCCTTTCCGATCCCGCGCACCCCTACACCCGCCGGCTCATCGCCTGCGTCCCTGAACTGGGCGAGGGCCAGCGCGAGCTCCATGCGATCCCCGGCCTGCCGCCCGCCGTCGACGATCTGCCCCCCGGTTGCGCTTTCGCGACGCGCTGCGACAAGGCGCGCGACGTCTGCCGGCAGGGAGAGATAACGCTCGACCCCTTTACGGGCGACCGCGCCGTGCGGTGCCTCTTTCCCGAGACTGAAACAGGGCGCGTCGCATGACGGCCCCGACCCTCGCGATCCGCAACCTCGACAAGCGCTTCGGCGGCGGGCGCACGATCTTCGGCCGCGAGAAGCCCGCGGTCCACGCCGTGCAGGACGCGAGCCTCGACGTACCGCGCGGCGAGACACTCGGCATTGTGGGCGAATCCGGCTGCGGCAAGTCCACGCTTGCCCGGATGATCGTCGGACTCCTGCCGCCGACAGGCGGCACGATCGAGATCGAGGGCACGGACTACGCCAAGGTCGCGGGCAAGGATCCCGCCGCCTTCGGAAAGGTCATCCAGTACGTGTTCCAGGATCCGATCAGCTCGCTCAACCCGCGAAAGACAATCCGCCAGATTCTCGAGGCGCCGCTGAAGCTTCTCCACGGCATGCCGGCCGCACGACGCGCGGAACGGATCGACGAGATCCTCGACGCGGTGAACCTGCGCCGCGAGTTCCTCGACCGCTACCCACACGAGTTCTCGGGCGGGCAGGCGCAGCGCATCGGCGTCGCTCGCGCGCTGGCCGCCGCGCCACGTATCCTCGTGCTGGATGAACCCGTCTCGGCGCTCGATGTCAGCGTGCAGGCGCAGGTGCTGAACCTGCTTGCACGTCTGAAGGACGAGTTCGACCTGACCTACCTCTTCATCACCCATGACCTCGCCGTGGTGGAGGCCGTAGCCGACCGAATCGCGGTGATGTACTTCGGCCGGATCGTCGAGCTCGCGCCGGCGCGCGAGATCTTTGCACACCCCCGCCACCACTACACCGCGCTTCTCGCCCGGAGTGCGCCGACCGTCGGACGCCCGCTCTCCGCCCCGGAGGGCGTCGATGCCGAGCTTCCCGACCCGCTCGACCCACCGCCCGGTTGCGCCTTCGCGAAGCGTTGTCCGGCGGCGACCGATATCTGCCGAACCGTCAGACCGGAGTTCACAGACCATGGCCCCGGACACTACGCCGCCTGCCATCACCCCGCCCGCTGACACCCCCCGGATGAGCCGGCCGCAGCGCGCCGCGGCCGCCATCAAGGACTGGGTCGTCGACCGCGGGATGCAGCCGGGCGACCGTCTTCCGGCCGAGGCGGACCTCATGGCGCATTTCGGAATGGCCAAGGGCACGATCCGCGAGGCGCTGCGCGTGCTCGAGGCGCAGGGTCTGATCCGCACGCGCACCGGACCGGGCGGCGGCGCTTTCGTCAACGAGGTGTCGGAGGCGCGCGCCAAGGCGCTTCTCGGCAACTACTTCTACTTCAATGAGATCGGAATTTCCGACATCTACGAATTGCGCCGGGCTCTCGAACCTGTGCTCGTGTCGCAGCTGGCGGGGAACCTCGCCGAAGACCAGATCCGCCAACTCGAGGAGGTTCTGGCTGTCTACAAGGAACCGCCCGAGACGATCGAGCAACTCGAAACGCAGCGGATCGCGGAGCTGACCTTTCATGAAATCCTCGCGTCGTTCTCGCCGAACCCGCTGCTCCGGTTCCAGTGCCGGTTTCTCATCAGCCTTCTGAAGGACCTCACCATCTGCCGGAAGATCTACCGCCGACGCATCCCCGACTTCCGTCGCAAGGGGCGGGACTATCAGGTGCGTCTGATCCAGGCGCTTCGCGCGGGGGACGTGGGGGCGGCGCGGTCGATCATGCGCGCGCACATGATCACGGCTCAGGACGTGATGCGGGACCAGGAGAGCATCGTCCAGCGCCAGTTCCTGCCCGAGACCCCGGGAAGCAGCTAGCTCCGTTCCGTCCAGTCCGCCGCGTCGTCGACATCCGGTTCGGCGGGCGCTGTCGGCTGGCGCGTGAAGCCCTCCAGATCGCCCATCGTCCGCCTGTCCCGCGTGATCTCGACGGTGCTGCGGGAGAAGGCCGTCAGAAGCTCCGCGAGGGATCGAAGCGCGTGCATGTGGATGCGCTCGTAGCCGTGGCTCGCATCGACGCCGAAGGTGGCGAGCGCGGTGCGCACGTCCGCCCCGGCTTCGATCGCCGATGCGCTGTCCGAACGGTAGTGGCGGAACACGTCCTTTCGGTAGCCGATGTCGTTCTCGGTACAAAGATCGGCAAGCTTGCGCGTCAGGTGATAGTCGAACGGACCGCTCATGTCGGCCATCGACAGGGTAACGCCGAACTCGGACGAGTTCTGGCCCGGTGCCGACGTGCCGTTGTCGACCGCCACCATCGACGCGATCTCGGGCAGGAGGATCGCGGCGGCGCCATGCCCCACCTCCTCGGCGATGGTGAACAGCCAGTAGATGTCGACCGGCGGCGGTGGCGCATCGACGAGCGCCTTCAGAGCGGCCAGCATGACCGCGACGCCCGCCTTGTTGTCGAGGTGCCGCGAGACGATGAATCCGTTGTCGATGAACTCCGGCTGCGGGTCTATGGCGACGATGTCACCGATCTCGATGCCCAGCGAATGGAGATCGTCGGCGTCCATGGAGCGCGCGTCGACCCGCAACTCGACGTAGTCCCAGCCGATCGGCAACTCGTCGACCCCTTCACCGAAGGTGTGGCCCGAAGCCTTGAGCGACAGGATCGTGCCGCGGTAGGATCCTCGGCCGGTGAAGATCGTGGCCCGCGCGCCTTCAGCGAAGCGCGCCGACCAGGTGCCGATGGGAATGATCTCCAGTCGACCGTTGTCCTTGAGCGCCTTGATCTGCGCGCCCAGCGTGTCGACATGCGAGACGATGGCGCGTGCCCCGGCAGACTGAACCCCGGGAAGACGTGCACGGATCGCGCCTCGGCGCGTCAGTTCGTATTCAACGTCGAAGGAGTCCAGGATCTCGCAGACGTGCCGGACGATGTTGTCTGTATAGCCCGTCGGACTGGGGATCTCGAGCAGCGCCGCGAGGCGATCCTGCAAGTAGCCGATGTCGATGTCGAGACGTCCCTCGTCCTCTGCCATTCCTGGTTTTCCTGCCTTCTGTTCCCCCGCGACGAACCTCTCTGGCCGTCACGTCCAGCCCACCATGACGGATGCAGAGCGGGCGTCAACCGACGCGCCGTCCCGCCCGTCAGCCGCGCTATTCTAAGGAGCGCTCGGGCTCGACGTCGCGCTCGCGCGACTGCATTCCCATGGACAGGGGAAACAGCAGGTCGATGAAACGCTGCGCGGTGGGCTGCGGTTCATGGTTGGCAAGGCCGGGGCGTTCGTTCGCCTCGATGAAGACGTAGTCGGGTTCGCGAGGGCTCTTCACGATGAGGTCGATTCCGGTGACGGGAATGTCGATCGCCTTTGCCGCACGGACCGCGGCGTCGATCAGCGCCGGGTGGGTCTCGCCCGTTGCGTCGAGGATGACGCCGCCGGTATGGAGATTCGCCGTCTTCCTCACCTTCACCTCGACGCCCTCGGGAACGACGTCGTCAAAGCCGTAGCCCGCGTTGCCGAGGCAGCGCTCGGTCTCGTCGTCGATCGGGATCCGGCTTTCACCGCCCGTCGCGGCGGCACGCCGGCGGCTCTGCGCGTCGATGAGATCCCGGGCCTTTCGCACCCCGTCGCCGACGATCGCCGCAGGCCGCCGGATCGCCGTGGCCACGACCCGGCCGCCGATCACCACGAGGCGCAGATCGTCGCCGGGCATGTATTGCTCGACTACGACGTCGCTCGAAAACGTGCGTGCCCAGTCGACGGCCTTCTCGACTTCCTCGGGCGTCCTGAGATCGACCGAAACCCCGTTGCCCATCTCGCCGCGGGCCGGCTTCACGACAAGCGACCCGTGCTTTTCGAGCAGGACGGCCCGCGCCTCCGGTGTGTCGGCTTCAGCCTCTTCGGCCACCTCCACGCCGGCGCTGCTCACGATCCGGCGCGTGACCCGCTTGTCGTCGCAGATCGACATCGCGACGGCGGAGGTCAACTCGCTCAGCGCCTCCCGACAGCGGATCCGTCGGCCGCCGAAGCGAAGCTCGAAGTACCCTGCCTCCGCGTCGATCGGCTTGACGGTGATGCCTCGTCGCCGCGCCTCGTTGACGATGATCTGGGCATAGGGGTTGAAGCCTTCCGTCCCCGTCTCGCCCACGAAGAGCGGCTCGTTGATCGGGTTCTTCCGCTTGATCGTGAAGGCCTGGATGCGCCGGAACCCCAGCTTTTCGTAAAGCCGGATGGCCTCCGCGTTGTCATGCATCACCGACAGATCCATGAACGCCGCGCCACGCGCCTTGAAGTGCTCGGCGAGGCGCCGAACCAGGCTTTCGCCGATACCGGGATGCGGGGCCTGAGGAGCGACCGCGAGGCACCAGAGTGACGAGCCCTTCTCGGGATCGTCGAAGGCCCGTCCGTGTCCCACACCCATCACCGTGCCGAGGATCGCGCCCGATTCCGAATCTTCGGCCACCAGCACCGTGATGGCGCGTGCGTCCCGGTTGGACCAGAAGAACGACGGGGGCACCGGCACCATCCTGTGCGACGCGTAGATCGTATTGATCGCCTCGGCGTCTTTTTCGGTCGTGAGGCGGCGGATGAAGAAGCCGCCGGACTTCCGGTGCTTGGCACGGTACGTCGTGAGGTCGAGCCTGTAGGTATGCGACGGGTCGAGGAACAGCTCCTGCGGCGCTTCGGAGAGCACGACATGCGGGTCGCGGACGTAGAAGGCGATGTCGCGCCGGTCCGGCCCTTCGGCCTCGAGCGTCTCGGCAAGGTCCTTGGGTTCGGTGAAGGTGTTTCCGAAGATCAGCCGGCCCCAGCCACAGTCGATCGAAGCGTTGGACCGCGCTGCCTTGCTGACCGGCGGAGGCGCGGCGGTCTCGCGGCGGAGCCGCTCCAGCCGATGCTGGTGCGCCTGCGTATGCCGCGACCGGTCGCGCCGCGTCACGGGCGGATCTCCTGCGCCTGAAGCCAGAGCTCCAGAAGCGCAACCTGCCATAGCTCCGAGCCCCTGAGCGTGGTGATGTGCTCCTTAGGCGCGGCGAAAAGAGTGTCCAGATACTCGGCCCGGAACAGCCCGCGCTTCTGCGCGGCCTCCGACGTCAGCGCGTCGCGCACCATGTCGAGATACGGTCCCTCGATGTACTTGAGTGCCGGCACCGGAAAGTAGCCCTTCGGCCGGTCGATCACGTCGTTCGGGATGACCTGCCGCGCGGCTTTCTTGAGGATCCCCTTGCCGCCCTGTTCGAGTTTCAGAGCAGACGGCATTCGCCCTGCCGTCTCGACGACCTCGTGGTCGAGAAACGGCACCCGCGCTTCGAGTCCCCACGCCATCGTCATGTTGTCGACCCGCTTGACCGGGTCATCCACGAGCATGACGTTGGTGTCGAGACGGAGCGCCTTGTCGACAGGATCGCTTGCACCGGCGCGGGCGAAGTGCTCCTCGATAAAGGCGATGCTCTCGTCGCGGTCCGCCAGATGCTCGGGGGCGAGGTGCTCGGCCAACCGCGCGTGCGTCCGGTCGAAGAACGCCTCGGCATAGGCACCGACCGCATCGTTGGTGTCCTTCAGCGGCGGATACCAGTGATAACCGCCGAAGACCTCGTCCGCGCCCTGGCCCGACTGCACGACCTTGATCGTCTTCGACACCTCGCGCGACAGCAGGAAGAACCCGATGTTGTCGTAGGAGACCATCGGCTCCGACATCGCCCGGATCGCCAGCGGCAGGTTCTCACGCATTTCTTCGGACGGGATGAAGATCTTGTGGTGGTTCGTCCCGTAGTGCTCGGCGATGAGGTCCGAATAGGTGAACTCGTCGCCCTTCTCGCCATGCGCCTCCTCGAACCCGATGGAGTAGGTGGCGAGCCCGGTCTGGCCCTCCTCGGCCAGCAGACCGACGATCAGCGAACTGTCGACGCCGCCGGACAGCAGAACCCCCACCGGCACGTCCGCCACCATGCGCCGCCGCACCGAAGTGCGCAGCGACTCCAGCAGGATTTCCTCCCAGTCTTCGACCGACCGGCGCGCGTCCTCGGGCGTCCGCTCGAAGGTCGGGGTCCAGTAGGTCGTGTCGCTGTGCCGGCCGTCGGGCTCGTAGATCCGGATCGTTGCCGGCGGCAGCTTCCGCACACCGGCGAGGATCGTGCGCGGCGGCGGTACCACGGCGTGCCATGTCATGTAGTGGTGCAGCGCGACGCGGTCGATCGAGGTGTCGATCCCGCCCGCGCGCAGCAGGGCGGGAAGCGTCGAGGCGAAGCGCACGCCTTTCCCGGTCTCCGCGTAGTAGAGCGGCTTTATCCCGAAGCGGTCGCGGATGAACACGACCCGCCCGCTGTCGCGTTCGTGAATGGCCACGGCGAACATGCCGTTGAACTTCGGGATCGCATCAGCGCCCCACTGGGCCCACGCCTTCAGCACGACTTCGGTGTCCGCCGTCGAGGCGAAGCGGTGGCCCTTCGCCTGAAGCTCCTCACGCAGCTCCTTGTAGTTGTAGATGCAGCCGTTGAAGACGACCGTCAGTCCGAGCGCTGTGTCGACGAAAGGCTGCGCGCCCGCCTCCGACAGGTCGATGATGCTCAGCCGCCGGTGGCCGAACGCAACGCGGCCATGCGCGACCACGCCGGAGCCGTCGGGGCCACGTGGCGCCATGGTCTCGGCCATTCTCGCAACCGCGCCCACGTCGGCTGGACTCCGGTCAAAGGCTATGTCTCCGCATAATCCGCACAAATGTCAGTCCTCGATTTCATGGCTGGTCTGGGCTCTTGCCAAGCCTACGGGCCTGCACCTCGGCGGTCAAACCGGTGAGGGAACGTGGAAGAAGGTGTTCGGTTTCAGGCGCATCGGCAAGTCACGGCTGCCGTGGCATCTCATCGTGCGCCCGCCGGCATGGATCCGCCTGCGCAGACCGTCGGCCGGCGTCAGGGTTGCCGTGCCTCGCGCTTGAACGGGTTCTCCTCGGGCACCTCGAAGTCCGGCACCAGATCGCCTTTCGCCTTGGCGTCCGCCATGTAGCGGAAGGCGTTGATCGACATCCGCATCAGGTGCTCGCCGGCCTTCATCGGCGGATACTTCTCGAGCGTCTCCGGCGTTCGATACTTTGTCAGCGGTTCCACCACGGCGTGATAGTCGAGACCGAAGAATAGCGGGAAAGAATACCGCTCTTTCCCGATGTTCACGACCCGGTGCTGCGTCGACTTGAACTGCCCGCCCGACCAGGTCTCAAAGATGTCGCCGATGTTGACGATGAAGCAGCCGGGGATCGGCGGCGCCTCGATCCACACGTCCTCGGCGTTCATCACCTGAAGTCCCGGACCGCCCTGCAGGAGGATCGTGAAGCACTCAAAATCCGAGTGCGATGCGATGCCCACGATCTCCTTCGTCGCCGGCAGATCGTTCTCGATATACCGCAGCATCCTCAGTTGCGATGTCGGATAGGTGATGTGACGCGTCAGTTCCTCGGTCTCGACGCCGAGTTCCAGCGCAAGCGCGTCGAGCAGGCGCAGCCCGAGATTGAACACCGCGTCGTAGTAGCCCGCGACCGTATCCTGCCAGCCGGGAATGTCCGGCCAGACGTTCGGGCCAGTCATCCGCCACTCGGCGAGGTAGTCCGGATGGTCCGCCGGTGCCTCGTAGGACATGTCCCAGGCTTCGTTGAGGTTGATCGACTTCGGGAAATCCGCGCCGTTCTCCTCGAATGGCACGTAACCGCGATGGTTCGTGGTGAACCCCGACCAGTACTTCATCTTGAAGCTTCGCGGCTTCTCGTGAAATGCCTTCGAGGCCGCGAACATCGCGTCGATCCGGTCCTGTGGCACGCCATGCCCGGTGATGTAGAAGAACCCGGATGTCCGCGCCGCCTGGCCCAGCGCCGCGGCCACAGCCGCCGTGTCGTCGGGATCACCCGAGAAGAGCCCCGAAAGGTCGATCACCGGAAGGGTCGCGTCGTTCACCGTGAGGGCGCGCTGATCGTCTGACATGTCGCTTCGCATGGCCGTGTCCCCTGATTCTGCATCGCAGAAGAGGCTGCGCTCCAACAGGTCGAACGCATATGCGCGGCGATTAAGAAACCTCAAACGCTCGGGGCATCTGCTCAATATTTCACCGTCCAGGCGCAAGACTGGCGCACGAAAGACCCGTTCGCGTTGACCGTGACCTGCCTCGCCCGCGCAGCCTGTCTCCATGCTTGGCCTCCGTGCCGGGTGCGCTCCTCCTCCTCCCTTCCGGGCGCGCCGGGTGCGGACTTTCGACGGAGACGCTCACATGACACGCATGAACAGACGGACACTTCTCAAGAGCGGTGCCGCGACCGGCCTCGCCGCGGCCACCGGCGCGATCGGAACACCGCTCATCGCGCAGAGCAGAAGCCTCAGGATCGGCTCCTACGGCGGCTATTTCGAGGACAGTTTCAAGGAGCACGTCTACCCGGTCTTCACCGAAGCCACCGGTATCGCCGTCGAAAGTGTGACACAGCCGAACTCCACGGACTGGCTCGTGACGATGCAGCAGGCGACGCAGGCAGGCAGCGTCCCCGCGGATCTGTCGCTCTACGCCCGCGACACGCTGATCAAGGCCTCCCGCATCGGCGGGCTCCTCGCTCCGCTCGACCGCGCGAACATTCCCAACGCCTCGAATCTCGACGGCTATTTCGTCTTCGAGGCCTCCGAAGGCGCGCTTGGCGTCGGCGCGATGTCGTGGTTTTCGGCCATGGTCGTGAACCCGGGCGAGGTCGATGCCCCGGCAAGCTGGGCTGATTTCTGGGACAGTTCCATCTACGAGGCGAGCCTCGGGCTTTCGAAGAACTACAACTCGCAGTTCCTCGACATCGTTGCCGCCACCTTCTTCGCGGGCGAGGCGACCTTCGCCTCGCGCGACGGCATCATCGCCATCATCGAGAAGGCGGCCGAGATCAAGCCCAACGTGGCGCTCTGGTGGTCGGCGGAAAGCCAGATGGAGCAGTCGATGAAGAACGGCGACGTCATCGGCGGGCAGTACTACCTCGACGTGGCGAACCTGATGGCCGCTGACGGCTTCCCGATCCAGGCGGTATTCCCCAAGGAAGGCAACCCGCAGGACTACGGGTCGTGGTGCCTGTCGTCGCTGTCGGACAAGTCCGCCGAGGCGGCGGAGTTCATCAACTTCTCTTCCGACCCGGCGATTCAGGCGCTCATGTCACGCAAGATCGGCACCGCGCCGCTCGTCTCGAAGGACAAGACCGACCTCACCGACGAAGAATTCGCCTTCGTTTCGGGCACTCCCTCGATCAAGCCGGCCTACGAGGCCTATCTCGACAACGAGACTTTCATCAAGGAAACTTGGGACAAGATGCTCGCCGGAGCCGCCTGACGGCCATGAGCGGGCTCGTTCTCAGGAACATCCGCAAGGACTTCGGCGGCGTACGCGCCGTCGAAAACGTCAACCTGACTTTCGCCGCGGGCGAACTCACAGCACTCCTCGGCCCTTCGGGCTGCGGCAAGACGACGCTTCTGCGCATGATCGCGGGCCTCGAGGATCCATCAGGCGGCTCGATCGCCCTCGGCGCGGGCGACATCACCCGTCTCCCCGCGCACAAACGCAAGTTCGGGATGGTGTTTCAGAGCTTCGCGCTGTTCCCACACCTGACCGTGCGCGAGAACGTCGCCTATTCACTGACCGTCTCCGGCCAGCAGAAGACCAAGGCGTGGGACAGGGCGGACACCCTGCTCGACCTTGTCCAGCTTGCGGGCTACGGCGACCGCCGCATCGGCGAGTTGTCCGGCGGCCAGCGCCAGCGCGTTGCCATCGCCCGTGCGCTCGCGCAGGAGCCCGAAGTCTTCCTGCTGGACGAACCCATGTCCGCGCTCGATGCCAAACTCCGCGAGGAGATGCAGGTCGAGCTTCGCCTGCTGCAACAGCGCCTCGGCATCACCACCATCGTCGTCACCCACGACCAGCGCGAGGCGATGACCATGGCCGACCGCATCGTCGTCATGTCGAACGGGCGCATCGAGCAGACGGGCCCGCCACGCGACATCTACCACAGGCCCGAGAATGCCTTCGTCGCCGACTTCATAGGCAAGGCGAATTTTTTTGACGGCGTGGCCGAAGGCGGAAAGGTGCGGGTCGGCGCAACCCTCCTCACGCTGTCGCCCAGGGCGAACTTTCTTTCCGGGGCGCCAGTGCGTCTTGCCTGCAGGCCGGAGAAGATCGACCTGGAGGACAACGGCGGCCGAAACCGCCTCTCTGCAACCGTCACATTCGTGCGAGACCTCGGTCCGGTCCGGGACATCCATCTCGAGACCGTCATCGGCAAGGTCGTCGTGGAATACGCGCTCGGTGAAAGCGAGCGGCCCTTCCACGTCGGAGAGCAGGTGACCCTTACCTTGCCGCCGGAGGCTCTCCTCGCGTTCCCCCGGAGCGAGACGATGGCGGCCGAATGACGGCGATGGATCGGATAGAGGCCGTCGAATCCGACGCCCCGCCGCGGCCGTCAAAGCCGGTGCAGGCGCGAACCTCCCTGCTGCCCGGCCTCCTGACCGCGATCATCGTCCTCCTCTGCATCACCCCCTTCATCCTCGTTCTCGCGATTTCCTTCGGCCAGAAGATCGAGGGCGCGGGCTGGGTCTGGTCCTTCACACTCGAGAACTACCGCCGCTTCTTCGTCGGCGCGAACTGGCCCGAAACCTCGACGACGCTCTACCTCCAGCAGCTCTGGTTCTCGCTCAAGTACGC
>Ga0102931_1000341_pt1 | contig 23036 bp, 19 predicted proteins | sample SalPonR1_C_D1_MG_FD_79282 | JGI IMG/M metagenome (GOLD analysis project Ga0102931, IMG submission 79282) | Salt pond soil microbial communities from South San Francisco under conditions of wetland restoration - Salt Pond MetaG R1_C_D1_MG | ecosystem: Environmental > Aquatic > Marine > Intertidal... | reverse complement strand
GTGAAGCTTTCGCCGGTTTCCGCCACGGTGCGGCTGGCCTTGGCGAGGGATTCCATGGTCGGCTCGCTCAGCTCATCGGCCTGGCGGTCCAGATCCCGGGCAGCTTGCTCCAGAATCACACGGTCTTCCTCGGGTGTCGGCTCGCTGTCTTTCAGCGCTTCTTCCACTGAGCGCTCAAGCTCCCGCATGGCTTCCTGGAGTTTCTTGCCGAACTCATCCATGGCACTCTCTGCCTGCCGGCCCATTTCTTCAGAATAGGCTTCAAGGTCCCGGGCCAGCTGCTCCATCTGCTGCTCAAAGTCGTCCGAGGATGAGGAAAAACGGGCGCTGAGCTCTTCACCGAGCCGGTTGAGCTCGCCCATGATGCTGCTGAACGGGGACGGATTGAGGATGGCCTCACCGGTGCGGTCGTAATCCACCAGCCACTGATCCTGGAAACGCACGAGGTAGGTGACCAGTTCCAACCGCTCACCCTCGGTACCCGCTTCGGCCGGCAGGCGGGTTACGACGGTGGCTTCCCGATCTTCAATGATGACCCGACCAAAGGATGGCACGGCGTCGGTCCAGCTACGCTGGTAACCATCGAACGCAGCGGACTCCGCCAGGGTGGAGTATTCCATCACATCACCGGCATCATTCTCGGCCATGGCCTGCCAGAAGGCCGCCGCCACTTCCTGGGGTGTCTCGGGGTTGCTGCACCCGGCGAGCAGGGTCAGTGTCAGGGCGGCTAACAGGCCACCAATACAGGAACGAATCATTGCTGTGCTACCTGGGGTTTGTCATCTGGAAGCATGATACACCCCTTACAGCCTGCAGGTCAGTTCTGCCAGTTCCTCATCAAACACCCGCCGGTTTTCACTGTAATCCACCGGCACCTCCACCACATGAACGCCACCGGCGGCCAGGGCGCTTTCCAGGGTCGGGCGCAGGTCTTCCGTGCGGGTCACGCGCTGCCCTTTGGCACCGTAAGACTCGGCATAGGTAACAAAGTCCGGGTTGCGATAATCCAGCCCGTAATCAGTATAGCCCTCCTGCCTCTGCTTCCACTTGATCATGCCGTAGGCGCTATCGTTTATGATCAGCACCACCAGGTTCAGGTTCAGGCGCACCGCGGTTTCCAGTTCCTGACTGTTCATCATGAAACCACCGTCACCGCAAACCGCCATCACCTTCAGGTCCGGGTACAGCATGGAGGCCATCATCCCGCTGGGCAGGCCGGCGCCCATGGAAGCCAGGGCGTTATCCAGGAGTACGGTGTTGTTGTCGTAGGCCGGGTAATTGCGGGCGAACCAGAGCTTGTACATGCCGTTATCCAGCGTGATGATGCCGTCCTCCGGCATCACCTGCCGCACGTCGTGAACAATACGCTGCGGGATCACCGGGAAGCGATCATCCTCGGCCCGCTCCTGCAGGTGGGCATCCACGGCCTCTTTCACCTGCATCAGCCGGGTGAAATCGTGGTTGGCACACTGACCACAGTTCTCGGCCATGTATTCCACGCTGTTGGCGATATCGCCCACCACTTCGTGCTGGGGAAAATATACCGGGTCCACATCGGCGGCGCTGAAGTTCACATGAATGACCTTCTTGCCGCCAGGGGTCATAAAGAACGGCGGCTTTTCCACCACATCGTGGCCAACGTTGATCACCAGATCCGCCCGGTCAATGGCGCAGTGGACAAAGTCGCCGGCAGAAAGAGCAGCATTGCCCAGGTACCCGGGGTGACGTTCATCCACGACGCCCTTGCCCATCTGGGTGGTAAAGAACGGGATGCCGGTAACGTTCACCAGGTGCAGCAGGGCCTGGGACACCCGTTTCCGGTTGGCGCCCGCGCCGATCATGATCAGCGGGTGCCGGGCTTCGCGCAGCATGTCGCAAGCCATCTCCAGGCTTTTCGGACTGGCCGAGGGGCGGCGAGCATCACTGGGCTTGAAAATATGGGTGTCGGATTCGGGCTCCTCGTCGGCAATATCCTCCGGAAGCTCCAGGTGCACCGCACCCGGACGCTCTTCGGACGCCAGCCGGAAGGCCTCCCGCACCTTGGCGGGTATGGTGTTGGCATTGGTGATTTGCCGGGTGTACTTGGTGAGCGGGCGCATCAGATCCACCACATCCAGAATCTGGAACAACCCCTGTTTCGAGGATTTGATGGGCTTCTGACCGGAGATCATCATCATGGGCATGCCGCCCAGCTGGGCATAGGCGGCTGCGGTCACGAAATTGGTAGCACCTGGCCCCAGAGTGGAAAGGCAGACTCCCACCCGGCCCGTCAGGCGGCCATAAGTGGCGGCCATAAAGCCGGCGGCCTGTTCGTGGCGGTTGAGCACCAGTTGAATGCTGGAAGTTCTCAGGGCCTCAAGGAAGGCGAGGTTTTCCTCACCGGGTACCGCGAAAATGTATTCAACGCCTTCGTTTTCCAGCGCCCGGATAAACAACTCGGCTCCATTACGGGCCGGGGAGTGTTCGTTGGCCATGGCCTTCCTCTTGATCTGTGAGTTCCGGGTGATCGGCAAAGTCCGGGATCAATCGGTTATCGGCGGCTCCGCCTGAAGGGCTTCTGCCGGCAAGCGATCCTGACCCCAGGTGCGATACACACCCTCTGTTACGCGCCGAAGGGCATCCTCGTTCACTTCCGCCGGTTCTCCCCGCTCCAGGGGATCATAGTGGAAGATGTACAGCCGTGATGTGAACTGCTCGAAAGGCAGCGACGACTCGCCGAAGCGCTCACCGAAGCCGGAGGTGCTGACCTTCACGTCGTCGCCCCAGTTCTGGCCGCTGTCGTTGTTCGGGTTAAAGAAATACACCCGCATCTCACCATCCGGGTCCAGCGTTACCCTGAGAATGGTTATGGCGTGCCAGCCGATAAATCGGGCCGCGCTGTCAGTGACGGCGATGCCCGCCGGTTGCGGGTGAATCAGCGGCTGACTGCCATTGTAATAGGGATGATAACTGGCGTAGAAATGCCGGATAAAGCCTTCCAGATCGTCGAGTTTCCCCGTGGCCACATCCACGTTAATGGCAAACCCGCGGCCAGCAGACCAGCCATGGAATTCCGGGTTCACCCATTTGTGCGGATCGCCCTCGCGGCCGACGCACAATCGGCCCATCGCCACATAAATCCGGTCCAGATGCGGCACCACCACCAGGGAGACCGGGTCCAGATCCAGGGTCACCTCGGAAGCAACACCGCCGACACTTTGGGCGGATGACACCGGCTGCCCCTCGAAGTGCATCACGATTTCGTTGTCCCGTGCCGCCCAGGCCACCATCTGCAACAGGTAGTCCGGATCGTTGTAGGCCCACATGGACAATGCACGGGCAGACTGGCAGGTGGGGTTATTGCCCTGCCCCACGCCCAGAGGCTGCCCCAGCATGTTCAACACGCCCTGGATCAGCCAGGCACCGGGCTGAGGCTGGTAACCATAGGCCAGCTCAAGGCGTTCACGGGCGTGGGGGCAGAGGGACAGGCGCGCCTGGCGCCACAGCGCCGGAGCGACCGGCGGTTGATAGAGAATGCCGCGCTCCAGCAGCAACGCCAGGCCATAAATGCCCTGGGCCGTTTCCGGATAGATTCCTTCCTCGATCAACGTATGGACCAGCTCCCGGTAACACAACAGGCAATCCCGCCCGGTGCTGGACAGACCCAGCGCCTCGCTGAGCAGGGTATCCTGGTCCGCCAGGATGAACCGTATGAACGAGGCATGGTAGGGCGAGACGAGGCCGGTGTCGTGCATGGAACGCGCAAACCCGGTGGCCTCGTTCTGCAGAGCCTGGGCATCCATGGTTTCGAGTCGCTGCTGGTAAACCACGGTTCCGGGATCTTCGCTGCAGGCCCTGGTGGGCCCATAGAGGCTGGAAATCAGCCGGTCGGCACCCCGGCCTGCACCACCGAGATCGGCCTGCGGATCCGCCCGGCAAAGAGCAATCTGGGTGATCATGCGGCGCACGTCCGTCACCTGGATCGGGCGTTGCTCAAGGATCCGCCAGATTTCTTCGATCAGACTGTCAATCACGTGCTCGTAGCCGATGTGATCAGCAACGTACTGGACCACAGCCTGACTGATCAACGCGAGCTTGCCCTGCTCCCGCTCGGCTTCACCGGTCATGCCAAACAACAGGCCCAGGTTGATGGCCAGAACCTGCGTCAGGTAGTGGTGCGCCTGTTCGGCCGATACAGAGGGATGCAGATAGTGGCCTCGGGCCACGGCAAGCAAGCGCAGTTCGCTGAAAGCCTCAATCACCACGGTGTCGGAGTTCTGGCTCTGCAGCGAATAGGTTGTCAGCGTGGGGAGAAGAATACCGGGTTCAGCCCAGTCTGTACCGGCGAAAACGCCGGCCAGTTCGAGGCGCTCGGCGCGCTCCTCGATGACCTGGCAGCCACCAGGCTGCAACAGGACCCTGCGGGAAATATCCAGCACGCGTGGAAGCTTGCCGGCCCTGGCAAAGGACCGGCTCTCTTCCATGGCCTGGATCGCGTCATCCAGCCGTTGTACCAGCTTGTCGAAATTCACAGCTGGCGTTGCGCTGCCCGGTTGGTGATCGTTCAAACGATAATCCTCAGGGCCTGGCACCAAACCCGTTTGTTGTTAATGCTTCTCCTGATTATACATAGAAATCGAGGTCTTCCTGATGTTTCAGGAGGTCCCGCATGACGTAAGGGTCTTCACCGAAGAAATACACAAGTCCCCAATGGGTACCGAAAGCGGTCCGTTTGGTAACCGTTTCTTCCAGCGGCGCAGTCAGCTCGTGAGACTCGAAATACTCGTGGTTTTCGGTCTCTTCCGGGATTTCCAGCTTGCTGACAACCCGGCGGCGCGGATAGACGCCGAAGCAACCGGCATAACCCTTCGCATCCACCACTTCCTTCGGGAAGAAGGCCTTCACTTCTTCGTCGGTGGTTTTCGGGTCGAAAGTGAGGATCATGCCCTGATAGGCGTTGAAGCCGTAGGCACGCTCAAGCAGCTCGAATACCTTGAAGCCCGGCGGACGGTACGCAACCTCGCCAAAGTACATGGTCCGGTCGCTGGTCACGAAGTATTCCGGGTGAATAAACCCGAACTCGATATCAAAGGTCTTGATCAGCTTTTCGATCTCGCCCCGGATCTGGTCCCGATATTTCTCAAGGTCCGGTGTCGCAGGGACAAACACGGAATAACCCAGAGTCACATATTCGGAAATATTCAGGAAGGCAATCTTGCCATTGTGGATCCAGGCTTCCACCGCAAATTCCCAGCCATCCAGGTGCGATTCCATCAGTACCGGAAACTCTTCTTCGGGAATGGTATCGACTTCGTCGGGAGTACGGATAACCCGGTGACCCAGGCACCCGGCCTTGTCAAACGCCTTGAGGTGGATCGGGTCGTTGGGGTCGCCATCCAGCTTGAGCAGGGTCTGGTTCACCCGCTTGAGGAACCGGATAACGTCGCCCTTATCGTGGGCTTCCTCAAAAATGCCCACCCGAATGCCACCAAGCTGGGCGCGGCGTTTCATCAGTGCCTTGTCACGCAACAGCATGGCCTGGCCAAAGAGACGCGGCTTGTCCATCAACACCGAGTTAATCGCACCCGCCCACTCAACAGTCTCCTCAAACAACGGAATGGCGACATCAACGCCCATATCCTTGAGGGTCTGCGCAATTTCCACCGAGCGATCGTTCAACCGCTCGAAATTCCAGGGCACATAGGGAATGTCATGCTCTTCGCAGTAGGCTTCCGCCCAATCCGGTGCCACAACAACATACCGGCGATCGAACTTGTCGGCCGCTTCAACCGCATTCAGGCTCCAGCCCAACAGCGCGACATACCCTTTCTCAGGATTGTACTTTTGCTCACTCACAGGCTATCTCCATTTATAAAGGGTTTCGTTATAACCCTACGCGTACGCTGTGAAATCGCAAATTTCGTGCCCCTCTAAAATGCGAAAAGCACCGCGATCACCGGCGTAAAAACCAGCAGTCGCAGTGCCTTTCGGTTTTTTAGAACGTTTAGGAATATCAGCCTAAATTGAGGGTTGACAGGGTCCGCTCGCGAACTTTGGTCAGCAACGCTTCGTCCTCAACGAGGGATTGGCCGTACGAGGGCACCAGCTCTTTCATTCGCTCCTGCCACTCCGGAGTCTTGATCTTCTCCGGGAAGCAACGTTCGATGACGTTGATCATGGCATTGGCTGCAGTAGATGCGCCCGGGGAAGCGCCGAGCAGCGCTGCCAGGGTTCCGTCCTTGGCGGCCACGATTTCAGTACCAAACTCGAGCTTGCCACCGCCGCCATCAACCTGCTTGATAATCTGCACGCGCTGGCCGGCCATACGCAGCTGCCAGTCCTCTTCCATGGCGTCCGGGAAGAAGTTGCGCAGCGATGCCACCCGGTCACTGTGGGATTGGAACACTTCTCCAATCAGATAACGGGTCAGGTCCATGTTGCTTTTGCTCACCGAGAGCATCGGCTTCAGGTTGGTGGGCTTCACCGAACCAATCAGATCAAAGATGGAGCCCTTCTTGAGGAAGCGGGTAGTAAAGCCGGCAAACGGACCGAACAGCAGGGCCGGCTCACCGTTGATGATTCGCGTATCCAGGTGCGGCACCGACATGGGCGGAGCCCCGATCGGCGCCTTGCCGTAAACCTTGGAGTTATGCTGTTCAACAATGTCCGGCTTGCCACACACCAGCCACTGGCCGCTGACCGGAAAGCCACCGTAGCCTCGGGCTTCCTCGATCCCGGACTTTTGCAGAAGCGGCAATGCACCACCGCCGGCACCCAGGAAGACAAAGCCGGCTTCCAGTTTGGTCAGCTCTCCGGTCTTCTGGTTTTTCACACGAACTTTCCAGCGGCCGTTGTCGCGCTGATCGATGTAGTGCACGGGTGAACTGAGCATCAGCTCAAAATTCGGCTGGGTTTCCAGCCACTTCACCATGCTGCGGGTCAGGGAACCGAAATCCACGTCCGAACCGTGCTTGATCCGGGTGGCGGCAACACGCTGCATCGGGTCCCGGTTATTGACGATCAGCGGCATCCATTCTTCGAGATCCTTCGGGGACTCGGTGTATTCCATGTCGCGGAACAGATGGTGGGCGCTCAACCGCTCATGGCGGCGCTTGAGAAAGGCTACATCTTTCTCACCCCAGACAAAGCTCTGGTGCGGTGTGCGGTTAATAAAGGTGGATGGCTCTGGCAGGATGCCCTGCTCCACCAGGTAAGACCAGAGCTGCAGGGACACCTCGTACTGGGCGTTGATCTGCAGGGCCCGATCAATGGTCACATCGCCATCGTCGGTTTCGGGCGTATAGTTGAGCTCACAGTACCCGGCATGCCCGGTACCTGCGTTGTTCCATCCGTCTGTGCTCTCATGGGCAACGTGGTCGAGACGTTCCACCATGACGATGTCCAGGGACGGATCAAGCTGCCTGAGCATCATGCCGAGAGTGGCGCTCATGACGCCACCGCCGACCAGCACTACGTCTGCCTGTCTAACGGCCATTGGTTTTCACCCTAGCTAGTGTTGAGCTTTTTTGCCCCCTCACGATCAGCAAGGAGGCCTGTCGGAAGCCGGTCGGGCGCGAGGTAAACGGCGCCGCCGTCTGCTTCCGGTCTGAATGTGCGCGCAATTATCGCGATTTTTGCCGAGATAATAAATTGCGATTGTCAATCGTTGCGTCTTTCTCAGGCTCCCGCCAATGCTCAGAGCCTGTATATGCACGTACGAACAGTGGTTTGCTCCGGGTCAACGGTCTAAAATCCGCCCGCGTGATCTGCCAGGCCGCCTCCGGCCTCTACTCTGACAAACCAGGACGGGATCTCCCCAATGTCTGCCCTTGATGCATTTCTGATTGTTCTCGCGGTTCTGGCGCTATTGGGCGTCATATTTGAAGAGGTCATCCACATCAACAAGGCCAAGGTAACGCTTTTCTTTGGCACCATGAGCTGGATGCTGTTGTTCCTGTTCAGTGATAACGCTGCTGAAACGTCTGCCATTTCCGCCGGCCTGTCCGAAAGCATTGCCGAAATCGCGGGACTGTGGCTGTTTCTGGTCGCAGCCATGACATTCGTCGCTTACCTGAACAAGAAGGGTATGATCGAAAACGTGATTTACCTGATCATGCCGAAACAGGTGAGCGAACGGCGGCTACTGTTCCTGACCGGTCTTTTTTGTTTCATTTTCTCTTCTCTGGCAGACAATATCACCGCCACTTTAGTCTCATGCTCGCTGATTCTGTCGCTGGATCTGGAGCTGAAAAAACGCATCCAGTTCGTCACGCTCGTTGTCTTTGCGGTCAACTCCGGAGGCGTTTCCCTGATCACCGGCGACGTCACTACCTTGATGATTTTCCTGGCAGAAAAGGTGGAAATACTGACGCTTCTGACCCTGGCTATCCCGGCCTCCATTACGGTTTTCATCCTTGCTGTCTTCCTCTCACGGGGACTGACAGGCACTGTAACGCTTCGTTCCAACACCACCCCGGTTCGACGGGTGGATGCGGTCATCAGCGGCCTGTTTTTGTTAACAATCCTGAGCACCATTGCCGGCAATGCCCTGTTCGGAATTCCGCCGGTTCTGACCTTCCTGTTCGGGCTGTCCATCATGTTTCTGGTGTCGCGCTTCATGAGCGACGACTCTGACCTGGACCCGATTCTCGAATACATCCGAATCATCGAATTCGAGACCCTGCTGTTCTTCCTGGGCATCCTGCTGCTGGTGGGCATGCTCAAGGAGATTCATGCACTGGCTTCGCTGGTGGCCATTTACGACGTCCTGCCGCCGCTCTACGCCAATTACCTGATGGGCATCTTCTCGGCCGTGATCGATAACGTGCCGCTGACAGCAGCATTGCTGAAGGCCGGTATCGACATGAGTCCCGGCGAATGGATGGGCCTGACCTACGCAGTGGGCGTGGGCGGATCGCTCCTGGTGATCGGTTCAGCCGCCGGCATCGTGGCGATGAGCAAGATCCCGGGGCTGACCTTTGCGTCCTATTTGCGGTATCTTGCACACCTCCTGGCAGCCTATACGCTGGGCTACGCCGGCGTTTTCATGCTCGGACGTTTCATCAACTGAGGTCTATCTATGCTAATGGCATTTGGCGCTATCATCGCCGGCCTGGTACTACTGGTCTGGAGTGCCGACAAGTTTGTGGAGGGCGCCGCGGCGACCGCCAAGCACCTGGGTATGCCGACCCTGCTGATCGGCATGGTGATTATCGGTTTCGGCACCTCGGCACCTGAGCTGGCCGTCTCTGCCATGGCTGCGTCCGATGGCAATCCCGGCCTGGCCCTGGGTAATGGCTATGGCTCCAACATTACCAACATTGCGCTTATTGTCGGCCTGACAGCCGTCATCGCGCCTATCGCAGTGCACTCCCAGGTGATCCGTAAGGAGCTGCCGCTGCTGATCGTACTCACCCTCATTGCCGGTGCCCAACTGCTCGATGGGCAACTCTCGCGCATGGATGGCTGGGTGTTGCTGGCGGTGTTCGCTGTGGTAATGGGCTGGTCTATCTATCAGGGCCTGAGAGGCAAGGCGGACCCCCTGGCCGGCGATGCTGATGCCGAGATTATCGCCCATCCCATGCCCCTTAAAACCGCGGTTATCTGGCTGGTGATCGGCCTGGTACTACTGATTGTCAGTTCCCGCATGCTGGTGTGGGGAGCGGTCACAATCGCCCAGAGCCTTGGCGTCAGCGACCTGGTCATCGGCCTGACCATCGTTGCCATCGGCACCTCCCTGCCGGAGCTTGCCTCAGCGCTGGCAGCGGTTAAAAAGAACGAACACGATCTCATCCTGGGCAACATTCTGGGCTCGGGCATCTTCAACACCCTGGCCGTGGTGGGACTTGCAGCTGTCATCGAACCCCTGGCGGTGGATCCGGAAGTACTCTATCGGGACTGGACGCTGATGCTGGCTCTAACGGTGGGTCTGTTCCTGATGGGCTTTGGGCTTATCGGGCGGAGCAAACTGGTGAGCCGGGTGGATGGCGGCATTCTTGTGCTGGTCTACGTGGCCTATACCGGCTATCTGCTGTCCACGGTGGTGGCTGCCGGCACCGCCTGATCAATCACCTCTGTGTGAGGCCGGTGCGAACCGGCCGTCTCCAGTGGCTCGCCCACCCAGACATCTACCGGCTGCCCAAGGTTGATTTTCCAGGTCCACGCCGGCCCGCCGGAGAATCGTCGCCGACTCCGCTCGGGGAGTCATCTTCAATCGAATCATCGCAGCCACCCTTCCCTTAACATCCGTTAGCTACCGTCACCACCGGGCTATTCAGTAGCGGCGAATTGTAGCGATTGAAAAACCCATCGGATAACGCACAAAAGTGTTGATTAATTTTTGAGCATTACCTATAAGGTATAAGGATATAACCATGCCGAATTGAAAGAGCAGTCCCACCGTCCGACGACAACCCTAAAAAGGAGACGGATCATGAAACAGGAAACAGCTCTGATGCGAGGCCCGAATGACCCGGGCCTGCAGAACCCTACCCGGCGCACCCTGCTGCTTGGCAGCGCCGGCGCCATGGCGGCGGTAAGCGTGCTGGGGTTTACCCCTCTTGCCAAGGCCGATGAACCGAAATCACTGCCGGATTACGCCGCCTGGAAAGAACGCAACGCCTTGATCGTTCACAGTACCAACACCATGGAAACCCAGCGGGGGGCGATCGGCAATGGCGTCATTACCGCCAGTGATCGTTTGTTCGTTCGTAACAACCTGCCTGCTCCACCGGCCTCGGTAACCGACAACCCGGATGTCTGGGAAGTGCGGATCGAAGGCGTGAAGAACCCCCGAACCCTGACTGTCGGAGACCTGAAACAGATGGGGGTCACCACCGTTGCGTCCGTATTGCAGTGTTCCGGTAACGGCCGCGCCTTCTTCCCCCATGGAGCGAGCGGTACCCAATGGTCTGTTGGCGCTGCGGGCTGCGTGATGTGGACCGGTGTACCACTGAAAGATGTGGTGGAAGCCCTTGGTGGGCCGGTTGATGGAACCCGATACATTACCGCGACAGGTGGTGAATCCCTGCCGGAGGGCCTGGACCCCAAAACCATCATGGTCGAGCGTTCGGTACCAACGAGAGCCCTGGATGGCGCTGTGCTTGCCTGGGAAATGAACGATGAGCCACTTACCCACACCCACGGTGGGCCTCTGCGCATGGTTGTCCCCGGCTACTACGGCGTTAATAACGTCAAATACGTCAAGAATCTCGCCTTCACCGAGAATCAGACTGACGCCAAGATCCAGGCCTCTGGCTACCGGGTTCGCGATGTCGGCGTCAAAGGCTCACCAGACCAACCGTCCATGTGGGAAATGAACGTTAAATCCTGGGTGACCGCTCCCCTGGAAAGCGGTCGGACCGGCCGTAACATGATTTACGGCGTGGCCTTCGGTGGCACCATCGCGCTGGAAAAGGTCGACGTTTCAGTAGACGGTGGCAACACCTGGAAACAGGCTCGCTTCCTGGGCCCGGACCTCGGCCCCTATGCCTGGAGGCCTTTTGTCCTGGCAGCTGATTTACCCGCGGGAGAGCATCGGATAGTCAGCCGGGCCACTGATGTTGAGGGCAATTCCCAGCCCGAAGGCCGGATCGAGAATGAACGCGGCTACGGCCACAATGGTTGGAGCGATCACGGAGTCACGGTTGCCATCAGTTGATCATTGGCGGAGCCGACCAGGGAGTACGGCGGCTCCGACCTATCCGGAAAGCAATGATATGAGAAAAACTGCAGTGCTGGGCATCATTGCCCTGATCGGACTGTCGCCCCTGACAATGGCCAGCGACCTTGAAGAAGGGAAACAGGTATTCACTCAGAACGCACAACCCGCCTGCACGATATGCCATACGTTGGCAGACGCCGGCTCGGCAGGTGCCGTCGGCCCAAACCTGGATGAACTCAAACCCACCAGGGAGCAGGTGGTCAATGCCGTAACCAGCGGGGTGGGTATCATGCCAGCGTTCAACGAGTCATTGTCTGAGGAACAGATTCAGGCGGTGGCACACTACGTGGCTACTGTGACAGGCGGCAATAAATGAAGTTGGGGGCATTGCACGCCCCCAATGTTCGTCTCAGGCGTTTTCCTGAAACACCATGGCAACCGAGTTAAGGCAGTAGCGCTGCCCGGTCGGCGGCGGGCCATCCGGAAAGACATGGCCGAGATGGCTGTCGCAACGGGGACAGCGTATTTCGGTGCGAGTCATACCCATGCTGGAGTCCTCGATATAGCGGATATGCTCCGGATCGAAGGGCTGAAAGAAGCTCGGCCAGCCGGTTCCCGAATCAAACTTGGAGTTCGAGCTGAACAACGGCAGGTCGCACAGCCGGCAGTGGTAAACCCCGGCTTTTTTGTTGTCCAGCAGGGTCCCACAGAACGGGTGCTCGGTGCCATGGTCCAGCAGAACACGCCGCTCTTCCGATGTCAGGTCGGCAGCTTTCTCCTCAACCTGTGCTTCATTCAGTGGTGTCAGGTCATAACCTGCAGCGGAAACTCCCATAGTCTGCCTCCTCAGGCGGTGCTGCCTGCGTCGTTGTCTGTAAATTCCGGCTTCAGGCGATCTGGATAACTATCGACAAGTTTTTCCATTTTCGGGGCAGCCACGGCCATGATGTAGGGCTGGTAGGGGTTCCGGGCGGCAAAATTCTGGTGATACGCCTCGGCCGGGTAAAACGCCTCCAGCGGCTCCAGCGTAGTGACAATCGGATCCGGATATACCTCGGCCTGATTGAGCTGGTGGATGTAAGACTCAGCCACCCGCCGCTGTTCCGCAGTCTCATAAAACACGGCAGATCTATACTGGGTACCCCGGTCATTGCCCTGACGATTCAGCTGAGTGGGATCATGAGCAACCGAGAAGAATACTTTGAGCAGCTCGCCAAAACTCACCCTGGCTGGATCATAGTGGACATCCACAACTTCGGCGTGACCTGTGGTACCTGAGCATACAGCTTCATAATTGGCGGAACTGGCGTGACCGCCGGCGTACCCCGATTCAACGCTGCTTACCCCGTCAATGGCCAGGAAAACCGCCTCTACGCACCAGAAACAGCCGCCTGCCAGCACAACCCGCTGTTCACCCCCGGCCGCTGGCAGATCCTGTTCGGGATCGGGGAACCGGCTTCGGGGAACGTTGAGACCCGGGATACTGCATGATGTCGTCATGGTGACCTCTGCGTTCAAGTTATCTGCGTATGATGGCTCGATTGTGGCTGGAAACCTGCGGATTTGCCAACCCGTATGCCTGCCAGGGCAAACCGGCTTATATGTACGCTGGTCAGGGCAGCAGGATCACTCCGAGCAGCGCGCTCAGGGGCGCCAGCAACCACACCGGAACCCGCCATATGGCCAGGCACAGCCACAGGATCAATACCAGCCCCAGGTCGACTGGGCTATGGACCGCTGAAGTCCACACCGGATCATAGAGGGCCGCCAGCAGCAGCCCTACCACCCCGGCATTGACACCCGCCAGTGCCGACCGGGCCCGGCGATGCTCGCGAAGCCAGCTCCACAGGGGAAGACCGGCGAATACCAGCAGGGTTCCTGGCAGGAATACCGCCAGTACGGCGACGACACCGCCAGGAATGCCAGCCTGCGAACCACCCAGAAATCCCGAGAAAGAAAACAGCGGCCCCGGCATAGCCTGGGCAACGCCATACCCCGCAAGGAAAGTGTCCGCCGGCATGGCACCAGAGGCCACGAAACCTTCCTGCAACCAGGGCAGCACAACGTGACCACCGCCAAACACCAGGGCACCGGCCCGGTACATTTCAGCGCCAACCCAGCCAAGACTGCCTGTCGACTGAGGCAGGAACGAAACCAACAACAGAATCAAAAAAGCCCCTGCAAAAAGCGCAGGTTTCCGGGATTTCAGCGGCACATGCAGAGGCTCAGATGCCGCACTGCTACCCAACCCCAGAAAGGAACCAACCGCTCCGGCAATGACCAGGGCCAGTATCTGCATCCAGGTTTCGCCTATCACCAGAAGGCTCACGGCAACCAGCAAAGCCATGGCGATCCGGGGCCGATCCGGGCACAGGGTTTTTCCCATCTGCCAGACCGCCTGGGCCACCACCGCCACAACAAACAGCTTGAGACCGTGTATCCAACCGCCACTGCTGGCGTCGGGCCAGGCACTTAATCCCAGCGCGAAACCGATCATGATCAGCGCCGATGGCAGGGTGAAGCCCAACCAGGCCGCGAACGCACCACGGTAATGGCCGCGCAGGAACCCAATGGTCAGGCCTACCTGGCTGGATGCCGGCCCCGGCAGTAACTGGCACAAGGCCACAACTTCCCCGTAGGCACTGTCTGACAACCACTGCCTACGTTTCACAAATTCATCGTGGAAGAAACCAAGGTGCGCTGCCGGCCCACCAAAAGAAGTCAGCCCGAGCCGGAGGAACAAAAGGAAGATCTGCCAGGTTGAGAGCCTCTCAACGCCTTCGTTTTCAGTCATAAGCTCTCTGATTCTGTTCGTTGTTCGGTTTGGGTGCCATTGTGTCATCAAACATGAACATTATGTCGTTTTGGTTGCATACCTTCGAGGGCCATCCATAATGTGAGACAGGGTTTGCCACTTTGCACATCGGCCATGCCCGGCTCGGCATACAAGGGAAGAAAAATGACGGCAAGGGCTCGCACACCGGAAAACCAGGATGAGCTCCTGGAATACCGCCTGAGCCTTAGGCTCGGCCCTGTTCACGCCCGCCAAAGGCTCGGCATTGAACGGGAAGCTGAAGCGAAGGTATTCGGGCAGGATCATAGCTCCTTTCATCTGGAAAACTGGGCCACGGCGCCCGGTTTTATACGGACCTGCCTGCGCATGGTTGGCCTGTGGGGCCGGGGCCAGAGTAACAGCCGGAGCCTGAATACCGTGCACAACCGGTTTCACCTGCCCAACCTGCCCGCAGCCTTTGAAGGTTACCGTATTCTTCATCTGACCGATCTGCACGTGGACATGGACGAAGCCAACCTGCAGGCGGTGCTGCGCCAGATTGAACCGCTGGATTACGACCTGTGCGTGCTGACGGGCGATTACCGAAAGCTCACCTGGGGACCCATTGAAGATGCCCTGGACGGCATGGCGCGACTGCGGGACGGCATAAAAGGCAAGCCTTACGCCGTGCTCGGTAACCACGACAGCGTTCGCATGGTGCCGGCGCTGGAGGATATGGGCTATCAGCTGCTGATGAACGAGATGGTGCCCCTCGAGCGTGAGGGCCAGAAGCTTTACCTGGCGGGCGTGGACGACGCCCACTTCTTCAAGGTCCACAACCTGCACCGCGCCGGGGACAAGATCCCGGCCGGTGGCACCAGCATCCTGCTCAGCCATACCCCGGAGATCTGGCGCGAAGCCGCACATTCCGGCTACGACGTCTTTCTCTGTGGCCACACGCACGGTGGCCAGATTTGCCTGCCTGGCGGCATCCCGGTAACCCTTGATTCTGACTGCCCGCGCACCCTGGGCCGGGGTTACTGGCGAATGAACGGCATGCAGGGCTACACGTCGCCCGGCTCTGGCACCTCCGTGGTCAACGTTAGGCTGAACTGCCCGCCGGAGGTCACCCTGCACACCCTGACCCGTGGGCCGGATTAATGGGGCTGTCGGCGGATCCCGAGACGGTAGAGGAGCGGTGAACCGTAAATATTGGACAGGGTAAAAAGCACCACCACAACCAGCACCACCCAAATACTTACCGGCAGCCACCACATTGCCAGCAGCATGGGGAGAAGGGCCTCCGGGATCTGATCGAGGCCGAGTGCTCTGGCGCTTGATGCCAGGCCCAATCGACGCTTGATAAAACTACTCAGCATATCGCCGGCCAGCCCCAGCAATCCGAACAGGAAACCGAACACAACCCCAAGCCCGGTCATCAGGGCAAACAGGGCGCAGGCCAGAGCACCGGACACCACGCCCCGCCAGGTTTTGCTGTTACCCAAAATGGGACGGCCATCTCGCCATAGTCGCCCACCATCCACCGGTGCCGACCAGCGCTTTTTCAGCAGAGCGGCGGCAACCACCGGCGCACCGTTGGCCAGCACCAGCATCACAAACAGCTCCAGGGTGATCAGCAAGCGATTGCGCCCCTCTGAAACAGTCGGTCAGGCAATACCGCCCCGTGTCAGCTTGAGAGGGTCCATCAACTCCTCAAGCCGTTCGCGGCTCAGCCCGCTGCGCTCCTCTGCGACGTCAATGACCGGACGCCCCGTTTTATAGGCCTCTTTGGCGATATCTGAGGCCAGGCTGTAACCGATTTCCGGATTCAGGGCTGTCACCAGCACCGGATTCCGGCCCACACCCGCATCCAGGTTGTCGGCATTGACCGTAAAGTCTTTGATTGCCTTGTCTGCCAGCATGATGGCCGCGTTGGAGAGCAGATCGGTCATATCCAGCAGATTACCGCCTACCAAAGGCAGCATCACATTGAGCTGGAAGTTTCCGGACTGGCCTGCGATTGCCACGGCACTGTCCAGCCCCATCACCTGCGCCCCGACCATGGCAACGGATTCCGGAATAACCGGGTTCACCTTGCCCGGCATAATGCTGCTTCCCGGCTGCAGTGCCGGAAGACTGATTTCAGCCAGACCGTGAATCGGGCCGCTGTTCATCCAGCGCAGATCGTTGACAATCTTGGTAAGCACGATGGCCACACCCCGCAGTTGAGCGGAGAGGGCCACCGGAGCATCAACTGCGCTCTGGCCGGTAAACTTGTGATCGAGGGAGTTGAAAGGATAGCCGGTATTGGAACGCAAAAACTTGATGAACTGGCCGGCGAATTCCGGCAGCGCATTGATTCCGGTGCCTACCGCCGTGCCGCCCTGGGGCACAGCCAGAAGTTCATCAGCCGCCGCCTCCACTCGCTTTTCCACGGCCAGAAGCTGTTCGCGCCAGGTTTTCAGTTCCTGCCCCAGGGTAACCGGCATGGCATCCATCAGGTGGGTACGGCCGGTTTTCACCTGACTCGAAAACGCCGCCTCCTGTTCGTAAAGCGCACCGCAAAGATGCGACAACGCCGGCAACAGCTTTTCCTTGGCCGCGATCACGGCGCTCACGTGGATGGCTGTCGGAATCACGTCGTTGGAGCTCTGGCTCATGTTCACATGATCGTTCGGGTGCACCTGAAATCCGGCGTTGCGGGCGATACTGGCGATCACCTCGTTCACATTCATGTTGGTGCTGGTACCGGAGCCGGTCTGGTATCGGTCAACGGGAAACTGGTCCGCGTACTCGCCGTTCACCAGGTCCTCGCAGGCCTGGGCGATGGCATCCCGCAGATCGTTGTCCAGCAGGCCCAGGCTGGTATTGGCCTCGGCCGCCGCACGCTTGATCTGGGCGACGGCCGCAATGAACGCCTGGGGCATCGGCTGGCCGCTGACCGGAAAATTCTCTACTGCCCGCTGGGTTTGGGCCCCCCAGAGCGCATCAGCGGGTACCTGGACGTCTCCGAGACTGTCAGTTTCCGTTCTGAATTCGCTCATGCTCCCTCCTGTCCGTGCGTTCGTAGTCTGGCTTCCTGGCGTGTACGCCAGGCATCCGGCCGTGGCTCAATCGCCGCCATGGGATCTGAGCCGGACATGGTCGCAGATGCCGGTAACCTGTTCAAAATTCAGGATCAGGGTATGAACCGTGTTGGTGTAGGTGTCGTGCAGATGGAATTTGTAGCGATGCTGCTTTTCACCCTGCAGAAAGCTGTCGTACTCACGCACCAGTTCCCGCACATCGCCGCCGGAATCCTTGCTCCAGGTGGCATTGAACGGACCCAGCACGGCACCGCCAACGAGGCAGATTGTCACTTCGTGGTTCGTCAGACTATTTTCAGGAACGGTCATTATTTTCTCCCTTTCGATGAGCCTGTGGTAAGTGTAGTAGCTTCTGCATTCGAAACAGCTGCAAATGCCAAGACCGTCACAGAACAGAACACTCAGTACCACGCAGATTCCGTTTGTAGGAAATTCCTACACCCATAATCAGCTGCTGTTGCTAATCTCTTTCGAAACCCCATCAGCAGGAACCTGAAGAACCATGGCGACCAGCGGAGCGGCGGAGATCCTTCTCCGTTATGACGACGATCAGGAACTGCAGCATTTCGAAACCCTGTTTGGCAACGATTTCACTATTCAGGCGTTCGCCTCTGACCGAACAGCGCTTGATTACCTTGCCTCGGCGTCCAAGCTACCGGCCGCCATCATTCTGATTCCGAAACAACCTGATGATCACCTCGAATCGTCGCTGCTGGAACATGCCCGGGAACAACACGCCGGGATTCTGAAGATTCTCATAGGAGATGCCATTGCCCTGAACCTCCTGGTGAAACTGCTGGATGATCAACTGATTGATCGCTGCTTCGAAAAACCGGTCAATCCCGATGTTATCCGATCCCACGTGCTTGCAGCCGCGCTCACCCGCGAAGACCAATCACCCTTTCCGGATAACGGACAGGCCCTGGAGGGCCCCAAACCAGCGATTCTGATTGTAGATGACGAACCAACTGCCACACGTTATCTGTCCAGGCAGCTGGAGCACATGCAGACCGAGTTCCGCGTGCTGAGTGCCACCAGTGCCGAAGAGGCACTGCTGACCCTGCGAGATGACTACGGTGTTGCCGTAGTGATGACCGACCAGAGAATGCCCGGGATGCATGGCAAGGAGCTGCTGGACGAACTCCGCCAGTCGCATCCGACCATTGTGCGCATTCTCACCTCAGCCTGGGGCGAAGTGGATGTGGCAATGGATGCAGTAAATGAGGGTCGGATATTCAGGTACCAGAAAAAGCCCTGGTACGCTGGCGACGTGCTGATACTGTTCCGCAAGGCGCTCGCCCATCATCGCGCCCTGGTTGCAGCACGGGACAGTTCCCGCTCGATGGCCGGGCAACAGTTCGAGGAACTTCGCCAGCAGCGACGTGCCCGTCTGCTCGATCAGCTGTCAGAGAAAGTGGACGGCTATACCGGCGAACCGATAACCGCCGATTTTCTGGACGCCCTCGCGACGATCCGTACCCTGCCCGCACAACCGCCCCACCTGCGTGCGAGCCGGGAAACCGCACTAGAGTATGATCTGGTGCGGGACTTTGTCGGATTAGTGTGCCGACAACTGGACACCCTCGAACCAGGCCCGATGCCCGCCACCCTGAACCGGCAAGCCTTTGACCAGGCTCTGGCGGACGCCTGGGAGAACCCGGGAGCCACGAGCGCAGCGCAGACACCACTGACGGCACTTTGCCAGTCGCTGGCAACTCTTCTGAACGCTTCGGGGCTGAAGCGCACCGATCTGGACATAACTCAGGCCGGGGCCCACCTCAACGTCGCCAACGCCAGTGCGCTCCAAATCTACAGCCACCTGCTGGCACCCATAACCCGGCTCTCCCGACCACTACTGGAGCAACAGAGTGCCGTGCTGATGCTCTTCGTAAGCACACGCCTGCTTGCTGGCGACATTGATGTGACCGGAGGCGACCAGAGTCTTAGGTTCAATCTGCGGCTGCCGGCCAGGACAGACTGATGGTGGCAGGCCAGCGCAGGCTCAGGTTGTACGTCACCATGGGACAGCGACTACTCCGTGACAGCCTGCTGTTCCAGATCCTGCTGCACGACGAGGTCGAACTGGTCGGGGAATCGCAGACCGGAGTCGATACCCTGAACCGTCTTCAGGCTGCAACTCCCACGGTACTGCTGATTGAAGAAAATCTTCAGGACAACGACGGGTTGACCATCGCCGAGAATGCACTGACCGTGAATCCTTCTTTGGCGATACTGCTGATTTCGGACACGCCGGTCAGTAGCGGACGGATGGCGATCTATCTGGAAGCCGGCATCAAGGCTGTAGTGTCCAAAGACCAGCCGATACAGGAGTTGATCAAGACCCTTTTCTACATTCGTAATGGACAGGTCTATGTTGGTAACTGGCAACAGGAACCAGCACCAGCAGCCATGCTCGCCTATCAGGCCCTGTCCGGGCGAGAACGGGAAGTGGCAAAGCTGATGGCCAGCCGGCTCCCGGTGCGGGATATTGCCGGCAGGCTCGGCGTGTCCTGCAAGACAGTGCACTCCTACAAGGACCGGATTTTCGTCAAGCTCGGCTTCGAGCGCCTGCCCGAGCTGATACTCTTCATGCAACGACACCAACACGGAGCCGCCGAGTGAAACTGCTTTCCGGCATGGATCAGATCCGCCAGCTGCCCGCTTACCGCCAGCGGCGGTTCGAGCGGTTCTACCACACCCAGTATCGGTACCGGGTGCTGCCCCTGTTCGCCGACGTTTACCTGGTAATTGCCTTTATCGGTACCCTGCTGTTTCTGGGCGGCCTGGCGCTGAACCCGGATGCACCGGACGTATTCGGCATCTACCTGGTCTACACCGCGATCCTGACCGGCCTGATCGTCGCCCACCGGTTCACCCGCCTGCGCCGGTCAGCGCCAATGATTGTTTACCTGGTGTTTTTCAACATGGCTGCGTTCAGCTATCTGGGATACATGACAACCGGCGCCTCCCTTGCCCCCATTGTGGGGCTGTTCTTTTTCATCAGCTCCGTGGGCATCATTACCCTGTCCCTGTTCCACACCAGCGTGATTATCCTGATCAACCTGACACTGCTGGTCCTCGCCACGTTCGTGGCAGTCGACAGCGATCAGGTGACCGAAACCCTGATCGGTATCCTGACCAACTGGTTGATTCTAATGTGCCTGGTGGTCGCGCCGCTGTCGGCCTGGTTCCTGTCACAGTTCCTGCGCAATCTGCTGGCGCTCCAGTTTCTTCTTCGTGACCGGAATCGTCAGCTGTCCCGTACTCTGGAAACCCTGAAATTAACGGAAGAAAGGCTGGCCCAGGAACAGAAACAGCAGGCCCTGAGCCATATGGCCAAGGGGCTGCTGCACGAGATCATGAACCCGTTGAACTGCGCCAGCCAGGCGGTGGATTTTGCCAGTTCGGTGAACTGCGATTCCGAGGTCGCAGACGCCCTGACCGACGCCAGCACTCACCAGAAACGTATCGCCGATATCGTCTCTGACCTGATCGAGTTTTCCCGCCCCGTACCCGAACACAACCTGGAAACGGCAGACCTTGGCAAACTGGTGACCACCGCCACCCGCTTCTGCCAGCATCAGCTCCGAGGTGTGGAGCTTCAGACTGACATCCCGGACGGTACGACCGTTCCCTGCTACCCATCTGCCCTGACCCAGGTGTTTGTTAACCTGCTGCTCAATGGCGTCTCTGCCGTCAGCAAAAACCGGCAGCCTGGCAAAATCGAGATAACTGCTGAAAGCACTGACAGTGCCCATCGAATCCTGATCCGGGACAATGGCGAGGGCATCGCGCCGGACGATATCAAGCGAATCACCGATCCGTTCTATTCCACCAGCGATACACCGGACAACCTGGGGCTGGGCCTGAGTATCTGTCAGACCATCATGCGCCATCACAAGGGCAACATGTCGATTTCCAGCGAACCCGGCCAATGGACGCAGGTGACCCTCACGCTGCCTAGAACCTCAGCACAGCACGCAGGGTAACGGCGTCTCCGTCTGGCGCGGCCATCAGGGTATTGCCGCGAATATCCGGCATCAGGTAATTCAGGCGCAGCTGGAACAGCTCGCCCAGATACCAGGCAATGCCCAGCAGCGTCACACTCGCCTCGGCTCCCAGGTTCCTGTCTCTCAGGTCCACAGCACTGTAACGGGCAACCAGTTCCAGGGCGCCCGCCCGGTGCCGGGGTTCTATCCGGTCAAACTCACCCCGGCTGTAATGGCGCTGGTCATCGGTCAGGAACACACCGGCCTGGAGGTAAGCGCCACCGAACTGCCAGCGTGACCCATCGGTTCGCCGCACGTTCTGAGCCATGGCTTCCGCCACGAGGGTCAGGCGATGATAAAGCCAGGCGGCTTCAAGACCTGCCAGCCAGGCATCACGGGCTTCGAATCGTGGGCTGCGGATGACATTGTCGGCGCTGAACACTTCCCCCTCATCCTTGATCTGGAAACGGCTGTCGCCAAGATCACGATAAGAGGCCGCTGCACCCAAATGCAGGGCCTGGCTCTCTGAACGAATGGGGGCACGGGTCAGTCTCGCCGTTATGGCGTGAGTGGAGCCGCCATCGGGCTCATCGGTAAACAGGCCCAGGGACCAGGTGCCGCGTTTGCGGTATTGCCCCGCCATAATGCCGGTGGAACGACCTGGTGCGAACGCCGAGGTCACCAGCGAACGCTCGCTGGTGTTCAGACTGGTGTAGCTGGCGAGGCGTTCCAGGCCAAAAGGCTCCTTGAAGCGCCCAATTTGAGCCTCGAAACGGCTCTCCCCGTCATACAGAAGATAGGCATCGCCCAGATCCAGCTCTTTCTTGTCGCCTTCGATCTTATAGCTGCCATCCAGCTCTGCCTCCCAGCGTTCTCCCCAGCCCAGTTCCAGTTCAAGCTTCGCATTTCGCAGTACGCCCCGGGTTGTGCTGCGCTCGCCATCTTCATCATAAAACGCGCCGTAATGGTCGACACCGGCGGCAACATAACCACCCAGTTCGGCTTCCAGCGGTGACGCCAGAACGAGCAGAGGCTGCAGCGTAAACGCCAGTGTCAGACTGATAACCAGCAATGCCCATTTCAGCTCAGCGAGCATGGTCGGCCTCCTGACGAAAGTGCATACGCAACATGGCGGTGTCCCTCAGATAGCTGACAGACACTACATCCACCCGAAACACATCCAGACCGGTGCGCTCTCGAAGGTCCGCAATGAGCAACTCCCGGCGGTCCCTGTGAACGTTCTCGATCTTTTCGTACTCCACCTCTCTCTCGCTGTGGCGTGGCAAAAGCACACGGGTTTCGAGCACCAGCGCGAGAGCAATGACCAGCAGATTCAGGAACACCAGTTCCAGGTGGTGCATGGTGCCAACCGCCGCCAGCAGTGCCATGGCAATCACCAGAAACAGGTAGGTCATTTCCTTGATGCCCAGGGCCTCAGTTCGATACCGGAGCATCGAGAAAACGGCGAACAGCCCGAAGGCAAAGCCCATGGTGACGGTGACCGAATGCAGCAATGCGGTCACCAGGAAAACGCCGACACCAAACAG
>Ga0102931_1000335_pt1 | contig 23184 bp, 22 predicted proteins | sample SalPonR1_C_D1_MG_FD_79282 | JGI IMG/M metagenome (GOLD analysis project Ga0102931, IMG submission 79282) | Salt pond soil microbial communities from South San Francisco under conditions of wetland restoration - Salt Pond MetaG R1_C_D1_MG | ecosystem: Environmental > Aquatic > Marine > Intertidal... | reverse complement strand
TTGCCAAGATCGATAAAGGTCTGATCCTCGCCGTTGTAATAAACAACTGCCATGACCGCATTGATGCTGTTGTAAGCTAAAAGATCAGCAGCCTGCACATTGCCGCTGGACGGGATGTTTAAAGATGTTGTCGTTGGACGCGGCAATTGGATAGGAGTTCCAAAAGCATCTAATCCGGGCGTTGTAGATTCTGGAATTAAGATTGTTGCAATGTCACCGGACGATGTTCCGTCATTTGGTCCTGTTAAATCTTTATAAGGCGTTTTAGTGTAAAACTTGTACGAAGATATGATGTTTGAATTATCCTCTTTGTCTGAAATTGTTAATTCTGAGACAACCCCTCTAAAAGCATTATGCGAATTATCTTTTCCAACAAAGAAGTTACTTACAGAAGAAATAATTGTGGAATATGTGGCTGTAAAAATATCCGCAACTCCATTAATATAGAGACGCAAAGTTGACCCATCTCCGCGTAAACTAAGATCATATTTTGTGTTTAACTTTGGTTCAAAATTGCTATCAAAAGATTGAAGGCCAGTACTAGAATAGAGATGCGTCCTCAGCGAAACATGACCTGTTGCGCTTTGTGACGTGCTTGCTACATACAAAAATATACCCTTAGCACCAAATCTATTACTTAATATACTATGATAATTTGACGGAAATTCAGTAAAAATGATACCGTTTATATCAATCCTAAACTCTCCTGTTGCGGTGATCGAATTAAAAGTAGAATTTAAACTTAATTGAGAATTTAAATCTTTAAAATAAAGATATTCATTCCAATTCATCCCCGCAAGCTGAGGCACAGGTGCAGGCAAACTATTTACAGACGAACAGCCGGTATATTCACCGACGTTTCCGTTGACGCTCACAACTAGCTTGCCTCCCAGCCCTGCGCCGGCAGCGTCTTCATGCCCGTTTAAATAAATAGTATCAATAACATTGTCATCTCCATCTATAAGTTCCACCAAAGCTATTTCTCCTGCAAAATAGCTGATCGCTGAACTGTCTCGCCCTATTACTATATCGCTTTCTATGACTCCTCCGGTTGGAGGGAATGTAGTATAGTCCCTAACAATACTTTCAGTGTATTGCCATAGATTGTTTGGTGTTATATTTAAAAACTCTATAGCTAGAGTTCCTGCATCCTCAGTAGGATGCGCAAGCACCAACCCGCCGGTTGCACTGCGCGCCAGTACTCGAATTTTAGCTACAGGCGTTCCGGGATATTTAATCGTGAAATAATCCGAGACCCCGCCCAGACTAACAGCCCGCCCTGTATTGAGTGCCATCGGGTTGTCGTTGGACGTGTAATCAAGCGCTTCGACGCTACTTTGATTAATTCTATTGTCTGTCCAAAAGCCTGCTAAATTCTCAGTTGGGTAGGGGAATAGTTTAATCCCACCCTTACCGATGACTGGCTTGAGATTTTTTGATAAAACAGGGTTGAGTAAAGGTTGAAGCATTATAACGCCGTCAAAGTAAGAGTTAAGCTAACACCGCCGCCCGCATTTTTTGTTTCTGCTCGAAAAAAAGTTGCAGCAGGAAACGAGTAAACAATTTCTCCAAGGTTTCGCTGAAAAACTTTTTCAAGGCTATACCAAGGCCCTGCGCCCCCCAGTTGAAACTGAACGTCAACGACCGCTTTGTCCCACGACCCGCCAACCGTTAAAAGAAAGCCACCCCCTGCCCATGCTTCAGTTGCGCTTGTGCCATTTGCTGTAATTGATATTGACATAATATTATGATAGGTTATTTACCATAATATACACCGCAGCCTAAACCCATGAAACTAAGCACCATATTGAAAACAACAGCATTAATCCTGCTGTTTACATTGGCATTCTCGCTACTAACCAGTCCGCATAACTTTTTGAACACCTGGCTAGTATTCACACCAACACTTGGTATCATTATTGGACTCGCTGCGCTAGTGGAATACTACAAAGACCAAAAGCGTTATTGACGTTCACCAAGCGCCCATTCCGACCAGCCCAGCAAACGAAGTATCGGATGATCTGTGTCATTATTGTACACATCTTCAATTGCCTCCATGTAAGTGAAACCAGTTTCCATCGGTATTCCAAAGAATTTTGAAGCATCTTCTCCAAGACGCATCCAGTCTTCAGAGTCACCATCTTCAAAAGCTCTCATCGTGCTGTCTTTGGTTTCCTGCATTAAATCAAGTAACGGAGAACCTGAACTGTCAAATATTTCCTTTTTGTTTCCGACCACCATCTTGCCAATTCCTTCGATTAGTTGTCCGGCAATCGGCAAAATATTTAAATTTCCGTAAAGCAAAGTCTGCGCCTGCCTTTTCCAGAAAAGTTCCCGAACGTCGTCATCATCAATAAACGCCAAAAACCCGGACGCAACCGCCTGAAAGATTTGAGGAAGCATTACATGAAAGATCAAAAGCGCCCGTAACAATTGCTTCCTAGTCCCTTTTACGTCTGCTTTGTTGCCCTTGTGTTGATCAACCAGGGCTTGAACATGATTGTACAAAGCGACGTTGATATTGCGTTGATACTGGATGGGAGAAGTCATGTACATAAACCACGATCGTGTCCAGGAATTATCTCTTAAGTAGGCCCCGCGTGAAGACATGGCGCTCGATTGCTGGGCTCTTTCTGAAGCCATACCAAAGACCCGCTCAGCTTCCACGCGGGCATCTGCTTCTGACATACCGGAATTTCTCGCTTTTTTGTATGCGTGCAGATACACTGGCGCGCCTCCAAAGATAACGGCGCCAATATCACCGGCTTTCACGTTAAACATCATCACATCCATAATACTCGTTTTGCCAAGTATCTGCGAGTGTGATCTGATTTGATCCTGGATGTCTGCATAAAATGAACTGGACAACCGATTTTTGACATACTCAGTATCATAAACCGCCTTCATCCAGCGCATAGGGTCTTTCGAGAATTCAGAGAACGCCTTGCCGTACTCTTTAAACCCAATTTCTTCACTAAATGCAGGCCATGAAGTAAGCTGCTTGATTGCAACTGCCGGCTTGATTGCAAGAGATGCTTTTGTGACATTTGCCCGAAATCCGTTCAGAATTCGATATATCTGATTTTCTGACTTCAGACGGCCCCGAATCATATCATCAATTAGGCTGTCCAGTTCACTAAGCATTTCATCGCCGTAACGCTGTTTGATTGCTTTCCGAACCTCGCTTTGACGACTACGAAAGGTAGCAAAGAATTTCTTGGCAAGCGCAGCATGTGAAATGTAGTGATTCGCCTCTCGCATGTGCTTTTCAAACTTTGCCATAGCATCACTAAACACTATTGGCTTAACTGAGTCTACACGTTCTTTCATGGATGCAGATTTTACCGTTGCCCGAGAGCCATCACCGCCAAAACCAAACATTGTATCGTCCGGGTCAATTTTTACGCCGGCACGGTAAACCCGTCCACCGTAACCTTCTACAAGGTCCATAGCGTAACCTTCCGTTTCCTTGAACTTTGCCTGAATATCAACGCCAATTTCAGCATACCGATCGCGTACATATTGAGCCAACCTTACGCCGTAAGGTGTAGCCAGTTCTTTGATTTTTTCAATCTGCTCATCAGTTACTTTCATCAGGTAAAACGTGTTTCGAAGTGTAGGGTCTCCCCACTGCGCCAGAACGTCGATCATTTCCAAGCGGGTAAGCTCTTCTTTTGCCAAGCCGGATTCGCTTACCCAGGATATACCCGTATCAATGCGTTCACTTGCATTCTGAAACCATTGCGCCTGCTTCTTTGCGTCACCGTCGAAAATTTTCAAAAGGTCTGCTTTTGTGCGATCAACATTTTCTTTATTCATCGACATTTCCTTTTGCTCGGATTTAAATGCATCCTCGGCAAATTCCTTTTCAAGAAATCCGCCCTTTTTGCCATCCAGTAAATTCATCATCTGCTGGAGTCCGTTAAGCGGATGAAAGAACAAGGCCATTGCCGTGTCATAGGTAAGCTTGAATTTACTTCGATCCCTGCGATCGTTCTGAATCTGCTGCTCAGTCTTTAATTTTTCACCCTTCAGGATCGTGTCAATTGCCTCATTATTACGCGTTTCATTGCGCGCCTTGCGCGCCTCGTTCCATTCGTCCATTTCGTTCCGGCCACTCTTTACAATGTCTTCTGCCAGCTTGGCAGCGTCCGCAATGCGAACCGGGTTTCCGCTCTTTCCTTCAACCAAAACGCCACCAAAGACATTGCGAAGCATTTCAGCGCGCTCAGGTTCAATTGTTTTCGGTCTTGGCGCATCTCCATTACGTACAAGCGATGCAGCAAAGTACAATTCATCAAAAGCTTTCTCACCCACACGCGCACGCAATTTGCGCCGGTTTGGGCCATAGTCGGTGTAATATGTAGAAACTATCTTAAGCAGTTGATCCCGATTTTCTTTGAACCTTATTCGGTCAACAATTGCATCGATCCGGTTTGTTGCCTGTTCGAAGTAACGCTCCTGCCCTTGGACTGTCTTGCGACTGGCAAGTTGGCCGTACCCGGAGAACCGGGCTTTTACTTCTTTTGGCAGCTTCGAAAGCAATTTTTCAAGTTCTTTGATAGCTTTTTCCAGGTTGTCACGATTTTTGGCCATTGCCTTAATCTGCTTTACGCGCTTCTCAATTTCAGCAGCAACCTTCTTCGATGCAGACTGTTGAAGGCGTTGACGCTTGCGAGATTCGACCGCTTTAACCTGCAAGACTTTTGCTTCTTCCTGAAGCTTTTTGCGCTCTTTTTCAGTCAGATCAAAGTTGCGTAATTCCCGCAGCTTTTGGGCAAGGGCTTCTTCTTCAGGTGTGCGCTCCCGGGCAAATTCTTTTGGATCAATGCCGTCGTCTTCGAAGCCGATCGAGTAAGTCCCACCCTGCATTTGTCCAAAAGTATTTGAATAAATCTTCTCCCCCCTGGCAGATGCATCAAGTGCCTGAAGCACATCATCGGGCGTCTGCATATTCTCAAAACCACGTTCTCTAAGTGCTTCTGCCAGCCCGTCCAGTGTTCCACCGTCTTTTTTCAGTGACTTCCACTTTTTGCCAATGCTTTCAAAATAGGTTTCCAGTTCTCCGCGGTAAGCCGGATCTGAATCAGGCCTTGGGACGCCGCCAATCTCTTTGACTACATCCATCAGTTCTTCACCAATTGGTTCAATCTGCTGCAACTCTTCTTGTCGCATCCGTTCTTCCAAGTATGCTTCATCGAATCCAAGCGCACGATCCAGAAACGTTCTCAAATCCTGATTGAGCTTTCCTTCTTCATCCAACTTTCGAAGCAACCCGGCATCCCGAAACACTGCTTTCAGCTTTTCAATAAATCGTTGAATGAATTCAATAAAGCTGGTCGGTGCGCGCCCAAGTGCCTCTTGATCCTGCATGTTTTTTAGATACCATGCTTGCCCCTGAGAAGATAGCCATTCAATCACGCCGCGATCCGTGTTACTGTGCGTCTGTTCGCCGGCTTCCTGTTCAATCGATTGCTTCCATTCTATAAATTCCTGATAGGTTGCAGAGCCTTCCTGCAAATACCGCTCTGCATAGCCTTCAACTTCTTCTTCGACCAGATCAAAGACAGTAGCGCCCTTGTAAAGCTTCGACTTGTAGTTGGCAACCCCATTGATAAATTCAACGGTGCTTTCACCCATGACGGTCAACTTATCGACCATTTCACTAAGATCGCGCCCAAGGTTTGAACCGGCAGCTTCCAAAACCTCATTGATGTAAGCATCTTTTTCGGTCTGATTCCAGCCGTACTGAATTGCTAGATCGTTAACCTTGTTCAAAAACGGCATCAGCTTTTCGTCATTGCGCTCGATAGACTGATCGTCTCCCTGAATTGATTCAAACCAGTCTTGCGCTTCATCCAGTGCGGAAAGCCTAACTGCATCATCCAGTTCCCGCTCCTGCTCCAAGTAAAAACCTTCTGGCAGTGCAGACGTGTCGTTACTTAGATCAGGCAGGCCTACTTCAATTTCTTCCTTGGTAAGTCCAGCTTCTAACTCAAAGGAAGGCTCTTCGCCTTCCTGATAGTAATGGCTTTCAACATATTCTTGCCGCGCCTGTTCATCACCATTCTTTGCTGCAACCGCAAGCTCTGCTTTTTCAACATCCCCAGTTTTTTCAACAACTGCCGCCGCTACTTCATTGTCAGACTTATCCTCAATTGCTTTAATATCTGCCTTTGTTGCTGCTTTTTCCGGGTCGAGAAACTTGTTATACAAGACATCACCGCTTTCAATACTTCCCCGCGCCGCGCCGCCAAGAATCCCGCCAATTGCAAACTCTTCAAGCCTCTGCATCAAAGTTTCAGTATTCCAGATTTCTCGACCATCTTCTTGGATTGCCCTTGCGAGAATGTCCAGTGTTTGACCTTGGGCAGCTTCAGTAATCCCTTCAGTTGCAGCAGCAGAACCAACATTTAAAAGCCGCATCAGCGCAGTTGAAGTGTTTTTTCCAAGCAATTTTTTAGTAATCCCACCAAGTCCAATTCGTTCAAGAGCAGCACCAATAATTGCATAAGTTCCCGCCGTCGCATCGACCCGGCTTTGCATATCCGGTGACATTTCTTCATAAGGAACACCTTGATACGACTCTGCATCACTAACGGCTTCATCGTACATCTGAGGAATAAGGCCAAAACCAAGCGTTCCCATTTGTCCGACCAACTGAGTTCCCCCTTCAAAAAGTTTCCCTTCAAAGGTTTGTCTAAATTGGGCGTCTTCACCATAAACCTCCCCTGAAGACTCTTTGACATCTCGAAAAAAGCGAGAAACCTTTCCCCCAAACTCTAAATTCTTTTCTTTTTGCAAATCCCTTGCTTTACGATCCTCTTCACTTTCGTTGAACTTATTAAGTTCTCCGGTAGTCAGAATTTTAGTGATAATATCGCTTGACCCTCGACCCATTGAAGCGGCCAACCTTGAAGCTGAAGCTACTATTGTACGCGCCCGGCGTTCAACGGGCCCCATGTTTTGAATTTTGGCAATTTTTTCTGCACGCGCTTCAACTTCTTTGATGCTGGACTGTAATGCCTGATAATCCGACTTAGCATTACCCGACAACCCCATACTTTGAATTACTTCATCGTAATTCCTGCGAACAGTATCTTTTTTGAAGCCGTAACGGTCTGATAATATCCGCTCAATTTCAACTTCGTATTCAAGATCATTAATCTCCAAATCCGTATTTTTCATATTCGATCATTCTTTTGACAACCGGCTTTAAAGCCTTAACTCTAAGTTCATCAAACTTTAATGTTTCACTATTGTCGTATGCTTTGCGAATCATTTTAATACCTTCGTTGTAATCTTTATGTAATCCGTCCGGAGCGCCAAAATCCTCAACAATCTCTTTCCACTTTTCGGTGTACTCAACCAGCAGACTTTTTTCTTCCTGACTAACTTCACGACCGCCTAGCCCCCATAACCAATTTGCGTCATATTCATCTGATTCCTCATATTTGACATCTGCAATACGGAGTGCATCCGCAGCGAGTTCCGCTTTTACAGCCGGATGAAAATCTTCAGTTTCAATCTCCTTTAACATGTCTTTGACGTCAAAATTTTCAGGTTCCAGAAGTCCGGCCGAAATCTTATCGGCAACATTTTTATAATCTTCCTGCCCTTTTACCTGCTTGATGATCTTTTTTGTATCTTCTTCTTTGGACCAGGCCTCGGCAGCGTCAACCAATGTCTTACGAAATGTTTCAACATCCTCGACGCCGAGACCTTCTTCGGTGTCATTTACTGCCAAAGAATCAAACAAACCTGCATCGAAGTTGCCTTTTGCCGCTTCTCTGGCAAGTGACTCCCGGTTGCGCGCCTGCGATCGTTCAATTCTACGAATGCGACCATTTGCCCGTAACTTCACCGTCGTCTTGTGATTTTCGGACATCCCTTTAATATTGGCAAACTTCTCCGGATTTTCGGAAAATTCCTTAATATCGGTCAGTGTTTCCAGTCCGTCGAGAGTCAGCAAAGAAGAGTTGTAGGAATGCGTTGCCATCTTCTCGCGTTTGATTTCCTGCTTCTTTTCCTGTGACGGTAATTCCATCGAATCAACCATTTCCTTGAAGCCTTTGTAATCACCTTCATGCAGGCGGTTTTCGGCAGCCGTAAGCGTTTCTTTATCTGCAATTTCTTTTGCGCTACGGACATGTTTCTCGTACATCATTTGCGCTTCATCCGCGCTTTCGTATCCGCGCACCTTGGCAAGATGCAGACTCATAACGCCCCGCTCGATTGCATCCGGTTGATTTAATTGTATGCCAGTCTCAATGCCTCGCTTGCCCGCGCCTATATTACGCTTTGTCTGAAATTCCTGATTTCCTTCTGCCACCCGTATTTTCAGTTTGTTTTCAATATCCGCTATTTTGGCAGAGTATTCCGCTTGCTTCTGTTTGTGCCTGACATTCCCAGGCGCAGACACCCAATCACGAAGTGTGCTTAAGTAAGCCTCTGTTGCGCCTTGCGCTTCTTCAATATAGTTGACGCCATCGGCTACCGGTATCTTCTCAATCTCTTTGTTCATTTGAATTTCTGCATCCGTAGCAACCGATTCAAAACGCTGCATGTCCGCAAAATTGTCCCCTTCAACTTTGTCCTGACGTAGTGCCATACCAAGGTTGACCACATTTTGCGCAGCGTTTGCTAGGTCACTGTTTGCAGCCGCATTTTGCGCAATACCGCGCCTTATGCCGGCAGAGTTGACACGTGGTTGACGTTGTGGGCGGTAAGGCCGCTCTGTTGGATTGTATGGGATTCTGGGCATCGTTTACGCGCTCCATTGTTTATAATTGTCATAACTGCCAATCGCAGAATTGGTGACACCGGAAATAAAATTTGTATTTGCCCGGCGCTTTAAGCTTTTCGCCTGATACAAACCGGATTTTTCCTGAAAGTCTGCATTCCAAAGCATCACCTTGCGTCGTTCGTGGCCTTCTCTATGAGTCTTTTGAACATTGAGCTCATCTTTTTTGCGTTGCCGTGTAAGCATGTCTGCCGCCGTTCCTTCAAGTAATACTCCACTGGTCGCATACGAAGATTCAATTGCAGCGCGTCGCCTGCGCTGTTCTTCACGCGCGCGCCGGACTTGATCGCTTTCTGCCTTTGCATCTTCCTCAGCTTCCCGCCTCGCAAGTTCTGCATTCACCTTGGATTCATCTTCGATTATGTCTGCCTGATCTTCCATGGCCTCTTTTTGCTGATAAGAATCCCACAAACCAACACCGAACGAAAAAGCGGAAAAAAGCGTAGGCCAGAACGCCAGCACAACGTCGCCTTCCCTTGGCTGAAAGAATTGCCAAAGCAAAAAACAGTCAATCAGACTACAAAAACTAAATATTAATAATTTCATCGCCCTGTTGCATACATGCCTATTGCTGAGAGGTTAAATGGTTTATGATCATTTCCGGAAAGCTTAATCTGTATTCGATAATCATACCCGCCGCCAACTGTAAGCTCATAGCGACCGCTCAGTCGTTCAGCAGGATTGAGTAACTGCCCCTCCTGAAATGGTGATGAATCGCCATTGATTTCAATATTGCAGCCGCCAGATTTCAGCAAGTAAAGCGCAATCTTTGAAGCGCGCTTTGTGCTTCCAAAATCGCCATATTCTACAACGTCAGTAGGTTCAATGTTCCAGTCAAACTTGTATCCAACGGTTACCGTGCCGTCTGTGTGCGCCGGTATTGTGAGCGTACCTCCGGAAATTGTATAGTCCGTGCCTTCTGTAAGTTCTACATCGTTACGCACTACAGTAAGCCCGGTTGCCGTGCTCCAGGGCACCGACACACCGGCAGAGTAATCCTGATCGGTAAATTTTACCTGTGAATCAAGAAACACAGTATCGGCGTCATTTGTGCCAATTGTTTCAAACGTGTACACAGACCCACGCTTTACGATACCACCGATAATATCACCAGTGTCCGAGTAGTTGGCAGCCCCGGAAATAAATTCGCCGTTTGAAATTTCAATCCGGCTCCATCCTTTGACCAGGTTTTCCCGATCGTAGGTAAATGTCACCGCTTTGCCATTGTTCAGCAAAAAAAAGATGCTACTGTACGGATGGCGCCGATAGGACATTTCTTTGATCCCTGATGCCAGTATATGCTTTGCCAATAGTGAAATTTCGTCCGAAAGGTATTGGTCTGTGCCAAAGTTGTACTGTGTAGTTCGCACACGCTCCCCTTGCCCCTGAACAAAAAAGATAAGATCGGCAGTGACTACCGCCTGTACGTTGCTTGACCCAAAGTATGTTTGAGTCTGAACGTCTATGTTTGTGCCGGAAACCACTTGCGTGCTATCTCGTGACCCAAGGATTGATTCGCTGTTGTCCGTACCAATCATCAGGTTACGAGTTGAACGCAGCCAGCGAACCGTATCGTAACTATCAGACTTTATAGTAAATTCGTAAGGGCTTGTTTCCAGGTCACCGCTCAGAAAATTGTTAAAGTCATTGAGCGTGCTTGCCCATACTTTATTCGGATTTGCGCGCGTTCCACCGTAAACCTTACGCTCATTGTGGATTGTCAACGTTTGCGGATATCCGGTTGTTTCGCTGAACGCTCCAAGTTCCCACCGGTAATCTGCAATGTTACGAAGCAAAGGTGATTTTGTGTCGGCGATTACATTGCGTGAATCAATGTAGGTTTTAATTCCGAAAAACGAACGCACTGGTTCAGTGAATCGAAGCGACCATTGACATCTTTCTATAGTAAATGTCCCAGACGGGGAAGCCCATTCTGTAACTGTAAGCTTTACGCGAACAAGTGTTGCAATATTGGTTACTGTTCGTTCAATGCTACCATTATAATTGCCATCGACCGATCGAATTGAGCCTAGGGTAATCCAGGTGCCTCCGCTATTATAAGACGCCTGAAGCTCAAGGAGTCCACTCCACGCGCCGCCCGAGGTTTCAAGCGTCATTGTACCTTGCGCGTTAATTACATTTGAAATAGTGTCAGAATTCCAGTTGCCGCTCAATTCAGAAGGGCCTTGAATTGCAATTGCTACTTCACGCCCTACATCTGTCGATGCAAAAATACCATCTGAAGCAGACATGTTTACTTGCCCTTCATAAAACTCTAAAAATTCCCAAAAATTAACATCAGTTAAAGCGTTATTAAGATTAGAGGATACTAAGGATCGATAAAAGCCTAGTTCTATAGTTCCTAAAAATACATTTGCATTGCCATCAATATCAAAAGAAAGATTTCCAGAACCAAGCAACACTATGCTAATATCCAAAACTATTACAGTTGAGCTTATTACATTTGAAACCTTAAACGCGCCCTCCACTCTGTCATTTACATTTATTTGAGTGCCTCCTTTCCATTGCCAATTACCGGAAACAATAGAAAAAAACAAACCTTCAATAGTAACAACATCGTTGGCTAAAACAGAAAAACTAGAACTTAATGCTAATTTAACTCTATAAGTTTTTGTTGCAAAAGCCGAACTTACAAAATACAAGCTTGCACTTGAAATTAAAGCCTGATTTCCATTTTCACAAACTATTTCGTTTTCTGCATAAGTTGCCGTAGCGTCATAATTCTGAACTTTTGCAAAAATAGTTAAAGATTGCTCTGTATTCTGATCTTCAAACGGCCCGCCGGACAATTCATTTGCCTGAATTTCCCACCGGTTGGCAGACTCCCCACTGTCAAAAAAACGTGAAATATAGTATTCCGGGTACAATCCCCCGCACGTCATGTACACAAAGTCATTTACCTGAATATGATGCAGCTTGTCGATATCAGCAACAGCATAAGGCGCACTAAGTATATCAGCACTGGCACCCTGAAGTATCTGAATTGCCCCGTTTTCGTCCAGGACAATAAAGTCACAGGTCGCACTATCCGGACTTGTGCTACCCGAACCATCGGTAAACACGATGTGAAAGACTTCTTCGAGTGAAAACCGAAACGGTATGTATTTAACCGGAACACCATACGTTGCCGTGTCAAAAGTGTGCAGTAATTCTGTCGGTGGGCGGCGCGTAGCAGTGCCCCAAGGTGTCACCATAGTATTTAACATGCTTTTGCATGAATTGTGATACCTTTCCAGATCACTGCGAAAGTGCAGTTCCGGCGCAATCTCTCCGCTATTAAACGACTTTCTGACTATCTTTGCTGTGCTCATTAATATCTGCGCGCCTGATAATAACTAAACCCTCGTGGCAGTTGCCGTTGATTGGTTTTGTACTTACTTTGCAGTAGCTTCGAACGTGGCTTCACCAGTTGCTCGTACTTCTGTAAAATGTTGGAAACGATTTGCGGATCATCGGTAATCGATTGCCCGGCATTTACCGCGGAACAATGAATAACCGTATTTAAAAGTTCTGAAGTCCACAATGTCGGATCATCTTCACGCCGGACATAAAGCACATCTACGCTTTCCGCGCTGGTAATTAAAAAGTTAGACTCGACGTCGTAGTATTCGTCTGATTCCTGAGTCAGGCGCGTGTAAGTAGTTTGAGGCATATCAATTCCACCTTGAAATCGCACGCCGATAGGTCGCAGGCAATCGGCAGGCAGCGCGTACCGTTTCCGCCCGTCATAGTGATCGGTTGCGTCCGCAGTTATTGTTTCCGTCGTAATTAACTCCTGCCAGTAAAACGAGCCCTGCACCTCGTCAATTGAATCATACAGGTGCACTTTTAGTTTTATGCCTGCTTTTGTGTCCGGTGGATTGGCAGTAATATCAGTCACCGGATTCTCGCCTAGCAGCCCAAGAACCTTGTTGGCTACGTCTGTTATGTTGCTTGCTCTGCTTTGCATATTAAAAAGTGGGACGATGGATTGCCACCGCCCCACGCTTTTTTAATCAATTATGCGGTAGTTATTGTCATATGAACGACCTTAAGGTCATCGACACGTTTACAATCCGCTTTTTCTCGAATGTAAGCCTGAGTGCCTTCACGAATTTCAGGCACTTTGCTGATTGTGCTTTCAAACGCTTTAAACTGGTTCCAGACAATAGCGTCTTTTGACCATGCGTAAAGCTTGTCGGTTGGCATCAACGGATGAACGATGAAGTGCAGTCCGTAGATTTGCGGAAGTTTGCCTTCGTGGAAATAGCTGTGTCTGTCCACAAAGTCAGTATCATGAATCTTGTCATTATTATCAATAAGAATCGTTTTCACAATAGGATTGATCAGAACAAACTTCTTTTCATCCACATACGCGTCTTCAAACCGTTCGCAAATCTTACGCAGGTCAGACAACAAAACAATGTCATGTTGACCAGTATCAATTGTCTGACTTGCAGGAAGACTAATTGCTTGCAAATCGGTTGAATCAGCACTTGCGCTTGTTACACGGTTTACGGAAGCAGCCGAAATACCATTGATAATCATGGTATCTTTTGCCTTCATGAACGTGCGCATACCCTGGCTAATTGTTTTGTTAGTCGGATCGATCAGTTCAAGGATGTCTTCGTCTTCGTCGAAGGTATGACCCCACTCAAGAAGACGTGGACTAATTGCAGTCTTTTCCTTGTTAATCTCATTATGTGGCGTATGGATTGCGTTCCACTTTTCCAAAGTCTTGGAAGCATCCGCTTCATAACTCTTTCGAGTTTTCTTTGTTTTGAGATCGGTATCAGTAATATCCGCACCGGGGCCAGCGCTATCCAGATAAGCAATTTCACCCCTTTTATTGTCTTTATCGACAAATTCGGGGAGCATCGTTTTGTACTGTGTTCCGGCAAGGTCCCTCCATGTAGTAGTGAAGGTTTGTTTATAATGTTCAAATGTAGCCATAAGGCGAATTCCTTTCTTTAAATTAATAAGTTAAGTTTATCCGCATTGCGTATCCGTGTCCGGGGCTCTGCTTGCGCTATAGGGAAGCGCCCACCCTGTTCGATCCGGGGCTACATTTTGAAGCGTGTCCGTATCTGATATAATATACACCGCAGACTAAAAAACCCCCACGCCGCAAAACGTGGGGGCTTTACCAAGCAACCAAACTGTCAGCTAGAACACACAAACTAACTGGCAGAAATTCCGCTGAGTTCCACAACTCGCTTTAAAACATTTTTATGATTCGGGTGTGTGCGATCCATGTAAGCAGGATCATTTTTTAGCGATGCAAGCTCTTCTTTCGAGCTCGTAAATCCAGATGAAGGCTCAACCTTGCCTTCAGTCGTTGAAAGTGCCACTTCATGCAGCATCTTAATTACCGGAAGCTCATTGATAATTCCGTAATCCTTCAACAACTCTTTGACCCCAAACCTTTCAGCAACCTCCATGGATTGCTTCATATTGGCATCGTAGTCTTCTTTCCATTCTTCGCGAAGCGCAGGCTCTGTCTTGGCAACAAGCTCATCCTGATGATTTTGGGCAAGTTCGTTGATGCGTTCGCGGTCTTGCCTATACAAATCCATAATAAGCGAATGCGCATCATCGGAAATACCTTTATCAAACATTTCCTTAGACTTTTCCGCATACCATTCCTGATCCATTTCAAATCCTTCAGGCATTTCCCAACTATATTTGTCCGGGGATTCGGGCCGCCCCAGTTTTGTATAAAATTCTGCACGCTCTTCGTCAGTTGCATCTTCCCCCGGAATAGACAAGCCCTTCTCGCCTACCTTTTTTGAAAGATTGGCTGCACCTTTTGCAAAGTCATCCGGTGTCTTGTATTTACCCAGCAACCCCTTAACGCCGTCATCTGCCAGCGTCTCTTCGGAAAATCCTGCGTTGGAATACCAGGGAGTTTCTTCATCCGGTGGAGTATCCGCGTTTGCTGCGTTATCACCGGTTCCACTGTCTGCAACATCGCCGGCTTCTTCTCGTAATACACTGTTTTTTAATTTCATTTGATTGATTCTTTATATTTTTCGTGTTTTGCGTGCAACCAGTTGGCAACCGATTGTTTGCCCTGGTTGAAAATCGTTTGCCGCTCGCTGTCTGGATGAAATACTGTTTTGCAGTATCCGCACTCTTTGTCAATCTCTTCCAGCAATTTACTTCCGGCTGGCGTTGACTTTACCACATGAACAAGATCGCCGATGGTTGTACGCCTTTTGCCAATCATGTCGCGCCCTCCATCTTTTGAAGCGGACTTCCGGGTTCCGGCTTCTTTAAAAGGTTAACCGGGCCAGCCATTTTTTGCATTGCTTCGGATTGCTCCTGCCTAGCCATTGCTGCGTCACGTGCCTTTTGAAGCTTTTCCCGGTCGCTTTTTCTTACAACAAAATCCAGGTTGAAATTTCGCTTTTCAAGCACATCTTGCGCCGCATCGTAAATTTTGATGACATCAGTAATCGTTGGCGTCTCAAGCTCCATTGCAATCAGTCGCTGCGCTTCAGAAGAGGCCTGCAAGGTCTTATTTACCTCAATTGCGGCAAGCTTGGTGTCAATCCGGGATGTGTACACCACGCGGAAGCCCTTACCTGCAATGCTTTCGGGCGGTTGCTCGATCACGCCAGCATCAATTAGCAAATCAACTATGCGCTCAATCATGGGAGACCAAAATTCACTTTGCAATCTTGATACGATCGGCGCAATCGTTGACAGCTTTTCTTCGCTTAGCTCATCGACTTCACGCGCAGTTTTTTCCTGATCCCACCGCTGCGAGATTGAAAGAAAGACGTCACTGAAGAACAGGCTGACAAGCTCTTGGTACAGCGTTTGTATGTATTCGGCCAACACGTTTGCGCTTTTTGCATCTACATCCGGTTGCCACGGTTGGCCTTGAGTCATGTCTGCAAACCCGACATGATTGGGTTTGCTTGCATATTCGTTTGCTGAATCCTCGTCTCCAAACATAGTTGGCCTATGGACTGCCATTTCAATTGCGTCCGGAAGGTCTGCTTGCACTCGGTTTAACTCCCGGATTGCGGGCAATGCTAAATGACCGCATCCATAGCCATAAGTAAATTCGCGCATTTTGATAAATCGCGGAACGTGAAAAGGAAATGTCCGGAACCCTTCTTCATGCACAATAATTTCTTCTTTTCGGAACACATGCACAGAACGGTACTTCCACGATTGCCAGTCTTTTCGCCTTGGATTGTACTTAGGGTTTTTAACTACCATCTGAATGAAATCGAAACGATCAGATATTTTTGAAGGATTATTTGCTGCTTCAATTAACTCTTCGGGCAATCCGGAATACTTTTCCCTTGCCTGTGATGCAGTATATTTCAGCAATCGATACGCTCCACACACATTGCCTTTTTCGTCTTCTATGAAATACAGATTGCCACTGACCGAATGATTACGAAACACCAGTTCCGCGCGCTCCTTGTCGTAAGACGATGAGACGCAGCCCGTCCCGTAGGTTGGATACAGTCTGCACATTTCATTGTACGATTCTGTGAAATTGCTGTTTTGCAGTGCTTTGATTGCCTTTTTGGTAGCATCTGCCAGCCAATCCTTGGCCTCATAATTATCATCATCATTTACAGTGCGCAGACTGAAATTTTCATCTCCTTGTCTATACGTGTATGAATTGATGTTTGCACCTAGCTCAATAGCCAGACGCGTCGGTGCGCTGCTAACCGGCCGATCCGGTACATCATCTCCCGTTGTGTCTTCGTTTGCGTTTTCGTACTCCGGAAGCACATAATAGGTTATGTCACGCAACGACTGGTCAAATGTTGACCGGGCCGATTTTAGCGAATCATAACCTATTATGATTTTTTGCGCTTCAGACTTCATTTATCAGACTTCTTAACATCTTTACTCGTTAATTTTCGAGGCGTGTAACCGTGCCTTACAATTCGATTTGCCCCATATTCATCCTCAATTAGTTTTACATTTGGCACAAATGTCACCGCTTCAGCAACATTTGCACCTTGCTGAGTAGTAACCTGCACCAAACAGCCCACAGAGATGTCCATTGCTTTAGTGCTTTTCATCCAGTTTTCGGATTTGCTGAATTCTTTGCAAATCAATTTCCACTGATCTGGATTCCCATAAAACTGTAGATCAGAATCTTTGTGCTCAGGAGTGTCTTTTTTATCAAAAGTTTCTGCAGCGTTATCATTGGATGGTTCGTTTTTAGTTTTTGATTTTGTCATAATATTTTGAGTTAGTATTTTGAGTTAGTATTTTGAGTTAGATTCCAGTGACTGTTTTGTAACCATTGGTAGCCGGCCGCATGCTGCGAACCGTTTTCTCCCTGCCCATCATTGCTGCAATGCGCCTTCGCTCTGCATCGCCTGATTGCTGTACGCTTTCATCTTCCATCTTCACCGGCGGAGGAGCTTGCTTTACCGGCTCGATTTTAGGTGTTTCAGGTTTAGGTTTAACGCCCATAGGTGACCAAAAAAGTGTTTGAATTTAAAAATACGTGCGAGCCGTCGAATATCGGCCCTGTCATCAGGAATATACACCGCAACCATTTTTACGTTTTTTTTTCGCGCTTGTTTTAAGAATAACCGCCATGCATACGGTATCACACTTTTGTGATCAATGTCAGAGATTGCCGCAAAATGAAACACCCATCTACCTTTGTAATGACTCGTTGCAGCCATATAACCAATCCAGCGCCCTTGATTATAAACATCCCACATGCGAGCATATTTAACTATCCATTTGACGCGATCTTTTGGATTGTTGCAATCCACCCACCCAAACAAATCCAATTCCGGAGATTTATAATCAAAATAGGACATGGTGGAGTAGATTTCCCACTCGTCGGATAAACGTCTTATCTCCATTTTCGCATAGATGTTTTTGTCTTTCGGTTGCGCGCCCTGCCGGTTGGCTTTGGTTTGCGCAGTGGTTTTAGCTCTGCAATGGCCCAATATCGAGCCGCGTCGATCAAATGATTGTTAGAATCCTCAGGCTTGTCGAGATACTGGCCCTGGGCGTTTTTTGCCCATGCATAGGATTCCATCTCCATTTGCAGGTTTTGGCTCGACCGATGCACTTTGATTGGCTGAGAGCGCAACCGGTCAATGCCTGCAAGGATTGTGTCAGGCCCCTTGACGGTGGGTATCGTCTTAAACCCAGACAGTCGCAATGCTGTGCTAATCTCCGGGCGTGCGTTGTCATCGTGGATACGCGCATCCGGTGGCATCTTTAACGCCTTTAAACGACCCTCAATGCTGTCGATGCTGGGATCATATTGATTTGCCTGCGCGACGAGTCCGGTCTCGTACAAATGCTCACGCAAATACAGCACGTCCTGAAAAAGCGCGCACTCAACCAGTGCGGTAGGGTCTTGACTAAATCCATAGTCCAGTCCGTAGCCCCAACGCTGACACAGCCATCTATCCGGCCAATCGTCGGTAACATCCCACACCTCAAAAATACATCCTTCCCGGCGGCCCCGATTTCCGAGCCCGTACACCTCCCAAAACCATTTATCCGCCGTGCCTTGACGCACATTGTCAATCACATTAGGATTTGTGCGCTCAATCTCATCAATTTGTTTTTCGCTAAGGTACGGATTGTCTTTGTACGTGCTGTGGATGTAGAGCACGTCATCGCGGGACATTATTTTATCAAACACCCAGTGGTGATTTAGCGATGGGTTCCAATCCAGAATTGTCATTAGTCGCGTCCGCCCTGCAATCTGCCGGTATGCATCGTAGCTGATCTCCATCACCTCATTCAAAATCGAAATGTCACGCTCCGGGCCATGCAACTTGCCAGGATCATTTGTACCCGCAAACTCTAAAATGCTGCCGTTTTGAAATGTAAATGTCTTTGCGGTCGCATTCCAACGGCCGGATTTCCAAACCTCAATGTAATCCGGTTGCAAAATCAGTTGTTTAAAATCTCTAATTGCTGCTTTTTCGTGGGTCGCCGCATCCGCTCTAAATGCCGTCATGATAATGCCGTCGTGCTGTGCTCCCATGTTAATGCAGTACTCAATCCAACCCCATGTTTTGGTCGAGCGCATTGATCCCTCCAGGCAAACGATCGATTTAAAGTTATCGCCGGACTCATGGTTTTCAAGCAGGGCCAGGAAATTTTTAGTTGCTACCTTGGCACTCATTTTTTGCGGAGGTCGGAAAGCTGGATAAGATTAACCGTACCCTTGTGGTTATGGTCAATTTTGTCCGTAAAATCAGCCTGGGACTTGCCCAGCAACTCAGAGGCTCGCAATCTCGCACTAATGTCAATTGTACCATCCAATGCAACATCAGACCAGAGTTGTTGCCTCTGTTCGCGGGTCATAATTGCGCTATTGGTCGTTGATTCCCGCAATTTTTCCAGAGCGTCAACGATTGTAGGTTTTTTTAGGTTCTCAAACCCCTGTATTTGGGGCTGTTTGTATCCTGATTTCCTGGCGGCATCCATAGCGTTTCCGCCGTTAGAGGAGTAAATTTCGCAAAATCTGCGCTGTTTCTCGGTCAATCCGTCGTGCCATTTGTTTTTCATACCTCAATATACACCTCATAGACGGGTTCGGAAAAATTTTTGAACGCGATCTTGAGCGGAAACATAATCCTGGCTGGCTTTTTTTTGCTCTCGATCGATGCGTCTTTTTTGAGATCTGAAATAACAGTATTTTGATTGTCTCACGGTATAAACAATATATGCCATCGGATTGCTGTTTGGGTCAATTTTAGACCAGTTTTTGACAAATCTCAGTGACCAATCGGACATAATGTCATCGTGTTGGGATTCAGGTAGATCGGCCAAATATGACCTGGCAATCTGCATCGCCATAGATGCCAGCCGATTCGAGAGGCCGCCGGAAGATTTTGATTTTTCCACTGCATCAGCAAGTTGCTCTCGATCGATTTTTAAAACCATTTGCATATAGCGATTGTCAATTAAATAGCGCCTCACCGAGCTAATGCCAATGAGACGCTACCAACCAATAAACAAATGTAAACATTTAGTGCATTTGTAAGGCAATGTCAACATTTTTTTTTGAGTCCCGGGGTTGCGGTGTCGAGATTGCGCTTGTGTGGGCGTTGTGATGCTTTGTCCGGGTGTTTGCTCTCATCTGTATTTTGAGGGACAATTTGAGGTTATTTTGTGCTGTTATGGCTGGATATTGAGACATTTTATAGGCCGTGGAGCCAGCAACGGCGCGGGATGGCAACTTTTTTTGCATTTTTAAACAATTTTTTTAAAATAGGGGTTGACATTATTAAAACGATCTTTTTAATAAGTGGCATGATCGAAACACCAAAAGTCACACACTACGGCGATTTAGCCGAAGGCCATGTAATCCTATTTGCTGAAGAAGGTAACGACCATTACGGCGACATCTACTACGAGCTAAAAACTAAGCTACCTGAAGTGTCCGATGAACTTGTAGCCTTTGCGGCTGAGTATTACAGTGTCGACGAGGATGAGGCTCGCGAGCTGGTCGATCCATCCGACATCGTTGACACTGCTGGAGCCTGGGATGATGTCCAATTTGTAAGTGATCTCTGGCAAGCTATGGAGGCTGGTGAGGTAAAAGGATCTGGTGGATTCCGGACACAAGACGGCGCGGTCGTCATCGACATCGATGCTGTAGAGCTCACTAAAAAGGAGGCCGAATAAAATGGAGATAACAACAGCACACAGCGCAAGCAGCTACGGACAACCCGTCATCCTCGATGATGAGGATCAACTTATGGACTACGCAATGGGCGTTAAGGCCGTCCGGGTCAAGCTGGATATGACGACCCAGAAACTGGCCGATGCTTGTGGCGTGTCTCGCCGCACGGGTGAGGGGGTGCAACTTTTTTTACATTTTTAAACAATTTTTTTAAAATAGGGGTTGACTCCGTTAAAATGATCGTTTTAACTAGTGGCATGATCAAATTACTGATTATCTAACTAACAACAAACAAACCTAAACCAATAATAAAAATGAAACTACACATCTACACAAACAACGCCTACGACACGGTGGCACTTATCCAAGATGACAAAATCGTTGCTCAATGGGATGAGCGGGCAATCATTGACGCTCTCAATTGTGAGTGCCCGGATGATTGGGACAATCAGGGGTTAGACATGCCACTTGATGAATTTGAACCTGGCAATGAGCTGTGGGCGGTGATCGATCAAGATGGCAACCTGCACAAACCTGACCCAGCCCTGTTTGACGAGCGTCAACAATTCCACGTCCGCGATTAAGCCATAAGGCAAACACACACAACTAACCAATAAACAAAAATGAGCATTAAATATATCACCACTCGCATCGCAATCGACACCGACATGACTCGCGAAATCTACGACAACGGCGAAACCGGCGACAAAAAAATAACGCTTTGCCAAGGTTTCACGGAAGCCGGCGAATGTCACTACTATTTAGAGACGAACGGCGATCCTGTCCTGATCACCGACGAAAATGAATACGATTGTGCAATGACCCTCGGACTAGGCGACGTATCGGAGATTAAAGAACTCTACTAATGGACGCCGCCAAATACAAAGAGTGCCGCGAAATCGTGAACAAACACTAACCAATAACCAATAACCAATAAACAATAAACAAAAATGAAAGCATCATACAAAAAAACCGGGTACAATTACCTACCGGCAATACTGCATTACACCGGAAAAAAAGAAATCCTTTACGGGAACTCTCTTCTAGCCAGCCGTGAGACTGCTAAAAAATATGCGCAGATTGAAATAAACAGCCGTAACAATATCTAACAACCTAACAACTAACCACAAAACAAAAATGAAAACATATAAAATTAGAATGAACGGTAAGATCTGGGAGATGGATTGCTGCCTATCTCCGCTAAATCCGCTGAAAAAACCCGACGCTATGTTTAAAAAATTAGTCAAATATGAAACGACAATTTTGAATACGCCTAGGCTTTTAGAGTCAAAAAACGGAACAATCTTCAAAGAGGTCGAAGTTGGAAAACCGGGTTGGGCACACAGGGGTTGGGACTATTACGAATTAATAATACCTGAAAAATCAATAAAAGTTAAGACTAGGAGCTGTGTTTTAGCCTTAAAAATTTTCATGAAATTTTGCTAAATCCATCCGAACCAACAACAAACCAATAAACAAAAATGAGACGAACAGCGATTGAAATTATATTGTTAGCCATAGGCACACATGCAATTTATCTCCTTTTTTCGCACGCTCAAACGTATGGATGGAGTGCGGATGTGCCGAATGCTTATAAAATCTACATAATCCTTTTGGGGGTTGGCGGGATTGCCGATATACTCTCCAAGACAATAGACAACAACCAATAAACAACTAACCTACAAACCAATAAAAAAATGGATACACACACACAAACACGGAAAATCGCGGAACTCAAACAGCATCTTTTTGAGGCCGCAAAAATGCACGGTGAACGTGTTTACGGCGACACCGGGGTAATCGAGGATGATCAGGGCTATATGCAACTCACGTACAACATCAGTGTTGACGTGTACAAGCTGGAAACTGACTCTAATTACTTGTACATCATTAACGTCCGAGACAGCGGATACGTCGACGAGATCGACATTTTAGAGGATGCGAGTGACGACACCATAGACGAGGACGTCAGGGGGTACCTCAATTGCTGGGACAGCGAGTGGATTGAGGTCTTTGAGCATGAAAATATCCTTTAACCTACTTCCCCTTGTTGCCTCAACAAATTTTACCGCCGCAAGGCAAACACACACAACTAACCAATAAACAAAAATGAATACATACAAAAAATATTGCGAAAATGTTTTTGTCGCTGAATGCGATAAAGAACACGAAAAAGGAGACATTATTACCGTTACAACGAAACGAGGCAAAGAGAACGATTGCCAAGTACATAACTATCTAGGACAACTGAATAATGGGCGTTATTGTTACTCAATAACCAGGTGCGACGGATACGACACGCAAGCGCATTATGCGAAAAAAGCAGATAGAGCCAGCGAATTAGCCAGTAAATCAGAAGCAAAATCAATCGCCTTTTTTGAGGCCAGTAGAGAAGGGGAAGACTTTTTGCGCTTAGGCGAGCCGATCAAAATAGGACACCATAGCGAAAAACGACACCGGTCATTGATTGATCGCAATCATAGGCGCATGGAAAAAAGCGTTGAAGCGCAAAACAAGGCCGAAGAATACGCGCAAAAATCAGGTTATTATGACTATATGACTGAAAAGATAGATTTGTCTATGCCTGAAAGCGTAAAGCACTTTGAGAATAAATTGAACGAGGCCAAAGAAAAACACCTTTACCTTAAAAACAACCCGGAGAAACGAGCTCATTCATACAGCCTTACTTATGCGAAAAAAGAGGTAAACAATATGCAAAGAAAGCTTG
>Ga0102931_1000334_pt1 | contig 23206 bp, 17 predicted proteins | sample SalPonR1_C_D1_MG_FD_79282 | JGI IMG/M metagenome (GOLD analysis project Ga0102931, IMG submission 79282) | Salt pond soil microbial communities from South San Francisco under conditions of wetland restoration - Salt Pond MetaG R1_C_D1_MG | ecosystem: Environmental > Aquatic > Marine > Intertidal... | reverse complement strand
GACCAGAGCCCAGTATTACGATCAGCACCAGTTTGCCCATGTCTTTGCCCCCGTTAAACGTGCGCCTCGCCATGCCCTCAAGGAAATAAGCTCACTACCTGCCATAGCAAGGTATGAAGGGAGAGTCGAGGGAGCCGCAAAACTTGAAATGCCGGGCTTCCCGGATCCCGTGTCGGCCAGGTTGGTATCCATTCCTCCAGATGGGCAGCCTGAGGTCAATCGCCTTTTTATTCGTCAGGGGCGGCTTCCAGGTGCAGGTCGCAGCCAGGAAGTCGCGGTCATCGGAAGCTTTGCCGAAGCGCATGAGTTGGTACTGGGTGATCAGTTTCAGGCAATCATCAACGGTCGTCGACAGGCGCTCACTGTGACAGGCATTGTTGAGTCACCCGAGTTCATATACGTCATCCCGCCTGGCGGCATGCTACCTGATTATCGGCGTTATGGTGTGCTGTGGATGAACAGGGAGGCCCTGGAATCCGCCATGGACATGAGGGGAGCATTCAACAGCCTGGTGGTAACACTCAGACCGGGCCACTCCGTTGCATCTTTGGTCGATGCCCTGGACCGACTCCTGGCTCGCTATGGTGCGACGGGAGCCTTTGGCCGGGATGATCAGTTTTCTCATCGTTTTCTGAGTGACGAGCTGAACCAGCTGAAAACCATGGCGACGGTTTTTCCACTCATTTTCATGAGTGTGGCCATGTTTTTGCTGAACGTGGTGATTGGTCGTCTGATCAGCACCCAGCGGGACATTGTTGCCGTGCTCAAGGCCTTTGGCTACAGCAATCGCCAGATCGCCTGGCACTACAGCAAACTGGTCATCGTGATTGCGGGTATCGGTTTGCTGGCCGGCCTTGCGCTGGGGCTTTGGCTGGGACGGTCACTGGGGGAGCTCTATATGGATTACTATCGGTTCCCCGGGTTGTTGTTCCGTATCGACCCTCTATGGCTTTTGTTGCTGGGTATCCTGACCGTCGCGGTGGCCTGGCTCGGTGCCTGGCGGGCCATCAGGCAGGCGGCCTCCCTGCCGCCCGCCGAAGCCATGAGGCCTGAGGGGCCCGCCAGATACCGGGTGACCATGGTGGAAAAGCTTCTTTCAGGAATCCGTTTCTCCCAGCCCTCCCGAATGATTGTGCGCCAGCTCTCCCGTCGTCCGGTTCGGACCCTGTTGTCCATGAGTGGGGTCGCGATGGCGACCGCCATTGTGATGGTGGGTAACTTCCAGTTTGATTCGGTCTCCCTGATGGTGCACACGCAGTTTGCCCGGGTTCAGCAACAGGATCTCGCCGCTACCTTTATTGATCCGGTAAATAGCGCAGCACTGTTCGGTTTGCAGAGGCAGCCCGGGGTCCGATACGTCGAGGGTCGCCGCTCGGTACCCGCCCGTCTGGTTTCCGGGCATCGTGAGTGGCGAAGTGCGGTCACCGGAATACCGTCGGATGCGCAGCTGCAATTTGTTATCGACAGCGATTTGCAACCGGTTCCGCTGCCCAGGGAGGGGCTGCTGCTGACCGATTATCTAGCCGATGAGTTGGGTGTCGGGCCAGGGGATGTTTTGCAGCTGGAGCTGCTCGAAGGTGACCGGCGATCGGTCATGGTTCCGGTCGCCGGTATTACCAGTGAATTTCTCGGGGTAGGTGCCTACATGGATCTGGATGCCCTGAACCGGGCGCTGGGTGACGGGCCCCTGATCAATCAGGCCATGATAAACCTGGACCCTGACATGGCTTCTGACGTCTACAACAGTCTTCGCGAAACACCGGGAGTGCTTGGCTTGAGCATCCGTCAGGCCATGCTGGACAGCTTCTATGAAACCCTGGCGCGTACCTTTCTGACGTTCACCTTTTTCAACAGCCTGATGGGCGGAATCATCGCTTTCGGGGTGGTCTACAACACCATCCGGATTTCCCTGGCTGAGAAAGGTCGGGAGTTGGCGAGCCTGAGAGTGCTGGGGTACACCCATAATGAAGTTGCGCATATATTGTTGGGAGAGGTTGCGCTCTTGCTGTTACTGGGCATTCCGCTCGGTTGGCTGATTGGCCAGGGGCTGGCGCTGATGATTGTTACTGCCATGCAAACGGAGCTGTATCGGGTGCCCCTGACCATAACCACCCAGACGCTTGGCATGTCCGCGCTGGTCGTGGTGGTTTCGGCAATCGCTTCCGGGGTGATTGCCTGGCGGCGCCTGAAAGCGCTGGATCTGGTAGCCGTGTTGAAAACACGGGAATAGGTGCGGAAGCAACCAGGGAGTGAGCTGAGGTTATGGCGAAAAAAGGGTTTGCCGGAAAATGGTTGTTCTGGGGCGTGTTTGTTTTGCTCGCCATTGCTGCAGTTGTGGTCACGATCCGCCCCGATCCGGTTTGGGTGGACTTGGCGCCGGTAACCCGTGGACCGATGGAAATCACCATCAAGGAAGAAGGAAAAACACGGGTGCGGGACCGTTATGTGGTGTCTTCCCCGGTTGCCGGATACTTACACAGGGTATTGCTGGAGGTGGGGGATCCGGTCATTCCGGGAGAGCTGCTGACGGAGGTGGACCCCATGCCTGCCAGCACCCTCGATGCCCGCAGCCGGGCAGAAGCAGAGGCCAAAGTACAGTCGGCCCGTTCGGCGCTCAATTCCACTCGTCAAAAAGTGGCAGCCGCAGAGGCTGAAGCAGACCTCGCTGTTCGCGAGCTGGCCCGCCTGCAGGCTCTCAGTGATGATCGTTTTGTTTCCGACGAGCGTTTGCAGCAGGCGAGGGCCGCTGCGGACAGGACACAGGCTATTCTGCGTTCCGCCCGCTTTGACGAGGAAGTAATGGCCCATGAACTGGCAGCGGCCAGAACCCGCCTTGAAGTATCTGCTGCGCGGGCTAACGGTAATGGAGCGGTTGAACGTGTGCCGGTAAGGTCTCCGGTAAATGGTTCGGTCCTCGGAATAGTCCGGAAAAGTGAGGGCGTCATCCAGGCCGGTGAAGCCATTCTGGAACTGGGGGATCCCGGGGCGCTTGAGGTGGTTGTCGATGTGTTGAGTTTTGACGCCGTGAACCTTCAACCCGGTATAGCGACGCGCCTCACTGGATGGGGTGGCGGAACCCTGGATGCCGTTGTCCGGCGGGTTGAGCCGGTGGGCTTCGAAGACGTGTCGGCCCTGGGTGTTGAAGAGAGGCGGGTACAGGTCGTTGCGGACATTACCAGCCCTACGGATGCTTGGCAGAGCCTCGGAGACGGTTACCGTGTGGACGCCGAGTTTCTGCTCTGGCGATCAGATAATGTTCTTCAGGTCCCGGAATCTGCCATCTTTGTTAGTGACGGCCAGCATCAGGTATTCCGCGTTGTTGATGACAGAGCGTTGCTTACAAACGTGTCGGTGGGGCGTACAAACGGATTCCATACGGTGATTCAGGATGGTCTTGGCGAGGCAGACAGGGTGGTCCGCCACCCGGATCGTCAGCTGGAAGACGGCAGCCAGATCAGGGTTCGTTAATGGCCCGTATTGCCGGCCCCGTCCGTTGAAATGAGAGGACATATCACGTTTTGCTGGCTAGACTGACGGCATAAAACAACAAAAAGGAGCCTGGCGCGGTGAACCAGTTCGATACTCTTATTATTGGTGGTCGTTACTTTGACGGTACCGGCGGACCTTCACGCATAGCCCATGTCGGCGTCAAAGATGGGCGAGTTGCCGGGGTATTTGATGAGCAGCCCGACACCAGCCAGGCGACACGCACGATTGACGCCAGCGGATGCTGGGTCACACCCGGTTTTCTTGACACCCATACCCATTACGATGCCGAGCTTCTGGTAGCGCCGTCACTCTCTGAATCTGTACGTCACGGTGTCACCACTGTGCTGATCGGAAGCTGCTCCCTCAGTATGGTCTGTTCGGATCCGGAGGATGCATCGGATATTTTTACCCGGGTGGAAACGGTCCCCAGGGAAAAAGTGTTGCCCATTCTGAAACAGTACAAGTCCTGGCAGACACCCAAAGAGTGGGTGGCGTTCATGGACCAGCATCCACTGGGTCCCAATGTCATCAGCTTTCTCGGTCACAGCGATCTGAGGACTGCGGTCATGGGCCTGCATCGCGCCACCGACCGGAGCGTGACTCCGACCGCCGATGAACAGGAGCGGATGGAAGCCTTGCTGGAGGAGGCTCTGCAGGAGGGCTTTCTTGGTCTTTCCACCATGTGCCTGAAATGGGACAAGGTGGATGGTGACCGGGAGTGGTCCAAAAGCCTGCCGAGCACTTACGCCCGATGGCGTGAGGTAAGCAGCCTGAATGCCCTTTTGCGCCGGTACGGGCGGGTACATCAGGGCGCGCCCAATGCGGCCAATCCTCTGCAGGTAACCCAGTACCTGAAAGAGACCCTGGGTTGGTTGAGAAAGCCCCTGAAAACAACCCTGATTGCCATGATCGATCTGAAAGGCAATCCCACGGTCAAACCCATGGCCAGCCTGGTGGGGTGGCTGGCCAACAGCTTTGGGGGCAACTTTCGCTGGCAGCTCCTGCCAACGCCGTTCACGGTCTATGCCGATGGCATGGATATCGTACTGTTTGAAGAATTCGGCGCCGGTGAAATGGCCCTCGATATCCGCGATCAACTGGAACGCAACGAGCTTCTGAAAGACGAACAGTACCGACGGAAATTCAGGAAATTCTATAAGGAGAAGCTCTCGCCCCGGGTATGGCAGAGGGATTTCGGCGATGCCGTGATTCTCGATTGCCCGGATAAGAGTGTGGTCGGGCGCAATTTTGCTGAGCTCGCGTCTGACCGTGGCATCCATGTGGTCGATTTCTTTCTCGACATGGTGGTTGCCCATGGCCGTTCACTGCGCTGGTTTACCACGGTAGGGAACCACAGAAAGGATCGGCTCCGGAAAATGGTCACCAATCCCGGTGCCCTGATCACCTTTTCCGATGCCGGCGCCCACATCCGTAATATGGCCTTCTACAATCTGCCTCTACGGTTTCTCAAGCTGGTTCGCGAAAGCCATGGCGAAGGTGAGCCGGTCATGTCGCTGGAGCGCGCCGTGCACCGACTGACTGGCGAACAGGCAGATTGGCTTGGTGTTGATGCGGGTCATATCAGAGTGGGGGACCGGGCCGATATAACGGTACTTGATCCCCGTGGTCTTGATCAGGATCTGGAACAGGTGCAATGGGCCGAGATGGAAAACTTCGAACTGGAAAGAATGGTCAACCGGGTGCCTGGCTGTGTCAGAGAGGTGCTGATCAATGGTCGGTCCGCGGTAACCGATGGTGAGGTGGAACCAGCAGTGGGCAGGGAAACTGGATACGGACACTTCCTGCGCGCCGGGGCGTCTGGATAGTTGCGGACATAAGGAAACCTATGAACCTGCGATTTGCGCCCGCCGTCTGGGTGGTGGTCTTTCTTGCAGTCTTTGTCTGGTCTGCCATCGGGCCCAAGGATCGGGCCACGTGGGCTCTGGAGGTGCTGCCTGCCGCCATTGGTTTCGCAGCGGTTGTCTGGTGTTTTTTCCGTTATCCGCTGACGCCGCTGGTTTATGGCCTGATTCTGGTTCATGCCATCATTCTGATGGTTGGCGGGCACTATACCTATGCCGAAGTGCCTTTGTTCGACTGGTTTCGGGACTGGTTTGACTGGGAGCGCAACAATTACGACAAGCTTGGCCACCTGGCGCAGGGGTTTATACCGGCAATCATCGCCAGGGAAGTGGTCATTCGGTTCGAGGTGTTCTCCAGTCGCCGCTGGGCTGCGTTTTTCATCGTCTGTTTCTGTTTGGCGGTAAGCGCCTTTTACGAGTTGATCGAATGGTGGGTAGCCTTGCTTAGCGATGAAGCCGCCGAGGCATTTCTGGGCACCCAGGGTTACGTCTGGGATACGCAGTCGGATATGGCCTGGGCGTTGTCCGGCGCCATCCTGGCCCTTACCCTGCTCCGGCGTTTTCATGATCGCCAGCTTGAGGCGCTTTGACGATTTGTTCGCCTGTAGATGCTGAAGTTTGAATAACGGAATAGAACTGTATGTCTGAAGAGCTCAACGCTGACAAGCAAACCGAGGGGCTGCCCCGCAGCCAGGTGATCGGACTGATCCTTGGGGCCATGTTTCTGCTGACAACCATTATTTTGCCGCCCCCGGAAACCATGACAGCGCAAGCCTGGTCTGCCCTTGGGTTGATGCTGCTCATGGCGACCTGGTGGTCCACCGAAGCCATTCCTATTCCAGCGACTGCCCTGTTGCCAATTGTGCTGGTTCCGGCGCTGGGGCTCGGCACGGTTGGTGAGGCTACTGAACCCTATGCCAATCCAATCATTTTCCTGTTCCTCGGTGGTTTCACCCTCGGGCTTGCGATGCAGCGATGGAACCTGCATCGTCGAATCGCTCTGATGACGCTGAAGGCCGTGGGCAGCAAACCACGACGCCAGATTGCCGGATTCATGCTGGCTACCGCTTTTTTGAGCATGTGGGTCAGCAATACGGCAACGGCCATTATGATGCTGCCGATTGGTCTGTCGGTGGTGGCCATGATGGGCAACAACGACAACCCTGAGGGCGTCCGGCGCTATGCCACGGCCCTTTTGCTTGCGATCGCCTATGCCGCCAGTATCGGGGGCATTGCCACACTGATTGGCACACCGCCAAATGCCTTGCTGGCGGCCTACCTGAGTGAAAATCAGGGTATTTCTGTCGGCTTTGCCCAATGGATGCTGCTGGGGGTTCCAGTGACGGTTGTCATGCTGGCATTGGCCTGGTGGTGGCTGACCCGCCGGGACTTCGGGCTGGGCAGCTCCGGCGACGGTGGCAAGGCCATACAGGGGGAGCTTGACGCATTGGGGCCGCTGGGCAAGGGCGAAAAGCTCGTGGCCATGGTGTTCCTGATCACGGCCGCCGCCTGGATCTTCAGACCGCTGCTATCCGAGAACCTCATGCCCTGGTTGAGCGACACCGGGATTGCCATTGCAGCGGCTATTGCCATGTTCCTCATGCCCGTTAATACTCGGTCCCGCGAATTCGTGCTCGACTGGGAGACCGCGAAGGGCATTCCCTGGGGTGTGCTGCTACTGTTCGGCGGAGGGCTGGCCATGGCCGGCGTGATCAGCAGTTCCGGTCTTGCAGAATGGATCGCCCAAAGCCTTGGTGTGGCAGGCGTTCTGCCAACCCTTGTCATGATTGTGCTGGTAGCGGGCATCATTATCTTTCTGACTGAAGTTACCAGCAATACCGCAACTGCCGCGGCGTTTCTGCCTTTGTTGGGGGCGCTGGCCCTGAGTCAGGGCGTGTCACCGTTACTACTGACTGTGCCTGCCGCCATCGCGGCCAGCTGTGCCTTCATGATGCCGGTGGCCACGCCACCCAATGCCATCGTGTTCTCCAGTGGTCATATGCAGATCAGTGACATGATCAGAGCCGGATTTGCTCTCAATCTGATGGGCATTGTCGTGGTAACGCTGGTCAGTTATCTGCTTCTTGGCGTGGTGTTCTCCATGTAACCAGGTGTGCCACTAGTCTCCCTGGATCTTGCTCAGCAGGTCTTTGGCCAGCTCGATGGCCTCTGAACGATGGCTGATGTTCTGTTTCTGATAAAGGCTTCGGATATGGGTCTTGACCGTTGTCGAGGCCACTTTCAGGTGCTCGGCAATCTGGTCATTGGAAAGACCGGCGTGTATCAGGCTGAGTATCTGCCACTCGCGGCGGGTAAGAGGAGATGTGCGGATCAGTTCCGGCACGTCCGGCCGGTCGATGATGTCCTGGATGATGGCCTCATCCAGGGAGATCCGGATGGCGCGGCTGAAATCCCGCTGTTGCTGGGCCAGCTGAATCAGGCGCTCCGCCCGCTGGAGTTCCATACCCTCAATGGCTTCATCGTTGATCAGCGCCTTGAGCAGAACAATCAGTTCCTTGCCCAACCGCAGGAAGCTGCCGACAGCACCGGTGGTACTCGCCAGTTCCAGCGCCGTTTTCATGTGATCAAGAGCCTGTTCGCGTTCATCCAGTTGCCAGTAGAGGTAGGCGAGGGCAATGTGGTTTCGGTTCAGATCTGTTTTAAGGCCAAATTCCCGCGCTACCGCGGTCAGCTCTTCCAGCAGCGGTCGAGCCAGTTCGTATTGACCGAGGCTGATCAACGCCCGGGCCTGGTTGCGGCCATTGCACTGATTGAAATGATTAGTGGCCTTTGCCGGCTCACAGGGAGGTGCAATCGTGAGCCAGCGTTGGATTGAGTCATGATCCCGAACGGCATCCCAGTAAGACAGCATGGTGGCCTGGGCGTTGGCCACCCAGTCGAGGTGGTAGTCTTCGGCCGCCAGCATTTTCTGGATCTTGGCGATGTAGTCTGCGCACAGGCTCTGCCGGCCCCGGGCCTGGGCGACCTTGGCCAGGGATGTGTAGCTCTGCACATACCAGCGCTCCCCCTGTGCCTCAAGAATTTCTATGCCCTGAAGCGCGCAACGCTCGGCACTTTCCAGGTGGTGCCACTCCCACATGATCTGGCTGCGGATACGAAACAGGAATTCCAGGATCGGTAGATGGTTCAGTTGGTTTTCTTCCGCGTATTGGAAAGCACGTTCCTGAATGTTGTAGGCCTTTTGCAGGAGCCCCATGGCGACACTGATTTCGCTTTGCTGGCAGAGCGCCCAAATAACGTTCTGGTGGGCCTGATGGGCCCGGGCAAGATGCTCGGTGTCCTGCATGCGAGCCAGGGCTTCCTCGAGTTCACCGCGCACAAACAGCGCTTCACCAATAACCGAGGCCGCGGCCACCCGGGATGTGGGCAGGTAACGCGCGTCTTGTTCTATGGCTTCCCGGGCAAGGGTCAGGGCGCGGTCGCCATCGCCATAGTTCATTGCCACCTGGGCGCGGATTGCACTGAATTCGCCATGAACGGCCCGCTGGGTGTCTTCGTTCATGAACGCCTGCAGGCGGGCTTCCGCCGCTGACAACCAGTTTTCCACTTCATCAAACTTGTACTGGCCCTGGGCAACCCATGCCCTGAGCAGGGTCAGCGTGGGATCCTCGGCAATGATTTCCTGGGGCAGCGTATCGAGGCAGCGCTGCAGCAGATGAAACTGCCCCTCGGTAAAGAATTTTCGCCCGTGGATGGTGAGCACCCGAGTGATGCGCTCCGGATCTTCCGCGGCAATGGCGTGCTTGGCAGCTTCTTCCGCATGGTCCAGCTCGAGCCAGGCATCGGCGGCCCGTTGATTCAGGTCTCTCTGGTTCTCACGGGTGGTGCAAGTCAGCAGATGACGCAGATACACCGAGAACAGCGGATGGTAGCGAAACCAGAGCGCGGAGTTGTCCACGGGCGTTATGAACAGCCCCATGGACAGCAGGCTACTGAGCAGCGCCTGGCCGTCGGTATCGTCCATCACACGCATCACCATTCCGGCGTTGAAACGGTCGAGAATGCTGGTGCGCATGAGAAACCGCCTCTGCTGTTCGCTCAGGTCGTTACCCACCAGCTCATCGAAGTAATCAAAGATATTCTGGTTGCCGTGTTCCAGCTGATCGACAAACTCGCTGAATTCGACACTGGTCGCCGAGGAAGCGGAGAGCAACTGCAGCGCGGAAATCCAGCCTTCAACCCGTCGGACAGCCCGCTCAATATCTTCGCGCGCAATCTCGAACGGTAGCCGACTCTGGAGATACTGCTGGGCTTCGTCCGCTTCAAAACCAAGGTCCCGGCTGGTGATTTCGGTCAGACGCCCCTGCATCCGGAGCTGGGCCACCCCCACAGGCGGCATGGTGCGGCTGATGAGAACCAGAGTCAGGTACCCCGGAAGATGCCGTAGAAGGAAGCGCAGCGCCTCGTGGATTTCGCCGTTGGTGATCAGGTGATAGTCATCCAACACCAGATAGAGCGGCTCATCGTCCTGGGGCAGACCGGCGAGCAGATCGGTCAGGAAAGATTCCAGGCTGTCATAGCCTTCGGCCTGGAGTCTTTCCATTACTGGTTGGCAGCTGCCGTCGGTGGCGCGGGCCAGTGCATTAACCAGGTACCCGGCAAACCGGCCCGGGGCGTTATCGCTGGCTTCCAGACGGAACCAGGCTGAACGGGCCTCCAGACTTGCCAGCCGTTCGGCGATGGTGGTGGTTTTACCATACCCCGCCGGTGCGTGAACCAGGAGCAGACTCACTGGCTCAAGGCCATGCAGCAGGTCGTTGAATTTCTCTCGTGGCAGCAGCGCGGGAGGCGACACCGGGCTCTGATTCTTGGCAGCGATAAACGTGATCTGTCCCGGATTCAGTGTTGTTGTCATCAGGATCTACATCAGGAAATTGAATGGCTGGATTGGAGTTGATACCGGCTTTGCCTCGTTGCGTCAACTGCGGAGGCGTTCTTGATCGGTGCCTTGAACCAGTTCTCAAATCCTCTCCGTACGGCCCCTCCTGCAGCGACAGATTTGAGGCACAGTTATCTTTAAGGGCGCAGGCTTTTCGGTATCTTACCGTAACAACATGTAACCACGCTTAATAACGTGGCCAATAAAAACAGGGACTTCGTCTGACATGCTGCTGGTGCTCGCTGGATCCATTCTTACATTCACCATGGTGCAGGAAGCAACCGTGGTGGAGCCTTTTGAGAAGGGCCAGATCGTTATTGAGCAGGATGTGGATTCCAGTCCTGTTGAATTGCGTTCCGACGTCAGGGTGGAGCCCCTGGTCGAACAGAAGTTTCGGAATATCGTGCGTCAGGCCTATGACTACAGCTGTGGAAGCGCGGCGCTGACCACAGTGCTGAACTTCTATCTCGGGCGGACTTTGTCAGAACGACAGGTCATGGAGGGGCTGCTCCACTACGGCGAAAGTGAGCGCATCGTTGAGCGCCGCGCGTTCTCGATGCTCGATATGAAACGGCTGGTGACGGCACTCGGTTACCCATCCGGCGGCTTCCGGGCCACCATCGATGACCTCAGGGACCTCGATCACCCGGCAATCGTGCCCATTCACCATGCGGGCTTCAAGCATTTCGTGGTGTTACGGACGATCCGCGACGGGCGCGCGTACCTGGCAGATCCTTCCGTCGGCAATATCTCCTTTACTCTGGCCCAGTTCGAGGAGAAGTGGGACGACAACGTGCTTTTCATCGTCTTTCCGGGCAGTGACAAGCCGCTGGATAACCTCGAGCTGAAGGAGGAAGACCTTCGCTTTGTGGATGACCAGACAATGACCCTTCTGGCGCTGGAACGGATACCGGCGTTTCACGAATCCACCCAGCGGCGGATCCAGAATCTGCTGGAACGCCAGAAAAACAATCCCGACGGCAGTGTAGAAAACACCCGAAAACAGTTGCACTACCGTCGTAACTAATTCGCCGGGTAATCCCCGGGTCAGGAACACTACAAATAAAATAAGGGAGTCAGGATGAATCGTTGGTTTGTGCGAGGTTTTATCCTTGTTTCCACGGCAGGTCTGCTTCCGGGCATGGCCCTGGCGCAGGAAGGAAGTGTGGACCAGGCGCGGGAAGCGCTGGCCAAGCAGGAAGGAGACGAGGACGCTTCACAACAGCTTGAAGAAGTGTTCCAGGCTGCAGAGAAGAACTATTCGTTGCAGAAGAAGGGCTCCCATTCCCTGAATTATTCGTTCGACTATTCCTACACCGCAGACCAGCGGCTGGATCTGGCCATCACCAATGGCTCAGTGAGAAACCTGGATGTGGTGCCGTCTGCAACCCACAGTTTCACCAATTCCTTTTCCTACGATTACGGCCTGTTGGACAACCTGACGGTGGGTACCCGGATCCCGCTGGTCGTCAAATACGATACCCAGGACGAGCTCAATATCTATGATTTTGGGGATATTTCCTTTACCGGGCGCTGGCAGCCATTTGCCTACGTTCCCGGCAAGATGTCGACCACCTTGTTCGGAACCCTCTCCACCAAGACCGGTGTCAGCCCGTACGAGATAGACATCAACGAGCAGCTGTCCACCGGCAGTGGCTACTATTCCATCGGGGGTGGAGCGAGCCTGTCAAAGGTCCTGGATCCGGTCGTGGTGTTCGGCTCAGTGAGCGCCACCTATAACTTGCCGGCTGAAGATCTGCAGCAGGTGCGTGGTGCACGTCTTCTGGAAGAGGTGGACCCTGGCTTCGGGCTCTCCGGGTCGGCCGGTTTCGCCTATTCCCTGTCCTACGACATTTCTCTGAGTATCTCTGCCCAGCTCAGCTACAGCGACGAGACAGTCCTGACCTTCACCAACGGCGACCAGGCCGTTGCCCAGGACCAGATGACGGGTTTTCTGAGTATGTCTCTGGGGACCCGTATCAGTGATACCACCATTGTAAACACGAGTTTGGGTATCGGTCTCACCGAGGATGCCCCGGACTTCTCCCTGGGGGTCTCCCTGCCCATTAACTTCTCCGGTCTCAAAGAGTGATTGGTGTCGTTGACGATCTACGGGAAGGGAAGGATTTCATGGGACAGAGAAACCACAACCGTCAGATTCTCGCGGCACTGATTGCCACGACCCTTTCTTGTGGTGCCCAGGCCCAACTGGCGCAGAATCTGACCATTCATCCCAAGGCACTGGCACTTGGCAACGCGGTGACCGCCGATCCGCCGGGGATCATGGCGATTCATTACAATCCGGCGGGGCTGACTAAACTGGACGGGCGTCAGCTGGAAGTGAACCTGATGAGCGTTTATCTGGATATTGACGCGGATTTCACGGCACCGGAAGGCTATGAGATTTTCGGTATCGACGGCCTTGAAACGGATCCACTGACCGGAAAGCAGCGGGATCCGGTTGCCAATACCCACAGCCATACCAATAACGTGGCTCTGTATCTGCCCGGGTATGGTATTTTGCGCGCGCCTCCGGGGCCTGCCCTGGCGCCATCAGCGGGTATCAGTATCAACCCGCCCGGTTCCAAACTGACCTTCGGAAATGCCTTTTACCTGCCGTTGGCGGCGGGCTTTTACCGAGATAAGGACGACCCCGGTCGTTACCAGCCCCAGGCGACGGCGCTGCAGCGTACCACCTATCTTTCCCCCACGGTGGGTTACGAGATCAACGAAGACTGGTCTGTAGGGGCGGGCATACATCTGTCCCACATGGGCATAGCTGCAGACCAGTATATGCGCGCGCCCAACATGTTGTTGGGTGTCGCGGAAGTCCTGCAGGACGCTTTCAACTGCGAAAGCGGTGACGAGCCCCTTCAGCCCTGGCTGGCGCTTTGCGGTGGTAACGTTGGCCCCTGGGACGATATCGGTGCTCTCAGTATCAACGTTCAGGAAACCCTGTCCCCCACCTATGCCCTGGGTGTCATGTGGGAGCCGAACGACTGGTTCAGCTGGGGCGCAAGTTATACCTCCGAAGCTGACATGAACATGAAGGGCACGTTCGAGATCCAGTACACCGACGACTGGTCAGGCTTCTGGCAGAGCGTCAATGGATCCGTGCTTGGAGCCATTACCTCGGCGATCCTTAGTCTGCCTTCCGGTGCGCCCAAGGAATCCGGTAATGTCAGCATGGATCTGGTCTACCCGCAGCACTTCCAGACCGGTATCAGCGTCGACGTCCATCCGAAGCTGACCCTCAACGCCGACATTGGCTGGACCGATTACAAACAATGGGATGCCTTTGTTTTCCGGTTTGACCGCAACCTGGAGTTTCTCAATGCGGCCCGGATCCTGTCACCGGACAATGCCACGCCGAATACCCTGAGGTTGCCCCTGGGTTTCAAAAGCCAATGGAACTGGGCATTTGGCATGGAGTTTCATGCGTCTTCCCGCCTGGACCTTCGAGCGGGTGTGGAAATACGGGATTCCGTCATTCCGGATGATCAGCGACAGGTAATGGCGCCATTCGGTGGTGCAAACCTATACAGCATCGGTATGGGCTATCAGTGGGACAAGAATACCGAGATTGACATGAATCTCAGCTATCTTCATTCCGTGGAGTCGATTCCTGCGGACACCAGCTGTAACCTGAACTGCGACAACATCACCAACATTATCTACAACCCCTATGCAGGCCTGGATGTCAAAACCTCGCTACGAGTTGTGATGGCGGGCCTCAGTTTCCGGACCAAATTCTGAGTGGTGCCATTAACCAAAGGGTAGTCATCCGCAGTGATTAACGGCTCTTTACGGAAATCAGCCTTGTGCCTTTCTCTGGCAGCACTTCTCGGAGGCTGCCAGATTGGCGGGTCTACGGTGTCGGAACGGGAAGGCTATTTCACCTGGGTAGACGAGCAGGGCAGGGTTCGATACTCCCCGATCACCGGAGCCGAGAAGACAGACTTGAATCGGGAGTCTGCAGAGGTAGTTGAAGAGGTAGCTAAAGAGGTGGCTGAAGAGCAGCGCGATCCGGCATCCGAGGAACACCCGGGGCAGTCAGATAAGGAGGCGAGTCCTGAGTCGGGACCCCAGGAAAACACCGAGTACACACTCGAGAACTATCCGGATGCTGGCGAGCTTGAGAAAGACGGCTACGTTCGGCCTGGGGAGCGGCAACCCTATTTCACCTGGCGCGACGCCGAGGGCAATGTCCGGGTCAGCTATTACCGGCCGGACACCCGCTCTGATCTTGAGAAAGGGCGGGTGGAGCCACCCGTTCAGATCACCGAAGCCAGCGTTTACCATGCAGGTCCGGATGGCGTAGGCCAGACGCCGGTAGAGGGCTATGATCCGGACGCCTTTGCCATCCTGGGCATTGAGGCCTCAACAGACGATTTCTTTGCCCGGTTTTCAGCGACCTGTTGCGATTCCATGGATGCCGCCAGTCGGCAGGGGTGGCAATCGGGACGGGAGTTTGGCGTTACCCTCTCGGATCGTTCAGCTACCCATCCGTTTCTTACCGGGACCAGCCCCTATCAACTGATTGCACTCCCGTACCCGGATAAGCATGGCAGTCTTGTCATACGCCTGCGCTCCTATGCCAGGAACGGCGTGGTCGTGCCCTCCCTGGTGTTTCTGGATGAAAAGATGGCGCCGTTAAGGTTGGTAACAGACCTGGTTGTGGATTTCACTCCCGAGAACTGGCACCGGCGCGGCTATCTGGAAGCATGGGTTCCCGCTTTTCCGGGCCAGGGAGAACGTTGGCTTGTCCTGTTTACCCGAGAGCAGGACCTGGAGGGCCAGACCGTTATAGAAACCCGTGCCGGCCCCGAGAAAATACCCCACATCAGGCACGGTGAAATTGGCCTGATGCAGGTGGAGGAGTGAGGCTTCAGTCTTCAGGTTTGCTCAGATCCAGCCATTGCTGGGAGAGCCAGTAGTAACTGCCATCGCCCGCAGGATGGGTGCAATTGTAGCGGAATCGCCGGCTATTGAAGGCCTCAGGGGCCTTTACTGTCACATTGCCATCAGTCACGTCAAAGTCGATACGTCCCTGACCGGAGGCAAAGCAGGTCAACCGGTTGGCATCAATGGGTTCAACCAGCGGGAAAACCAGGGTGGGCGGATTCTCCGAGATCACCCCGTCCGGCAGCTTGCCGGTATCAACAGGGAAGGCTTTGCTGCGAAGTTTGTTCTCAAGGCTCCCCAGCTGGCCGTAGGCGTTTGCCATCGGAAAACGCGGCAATCGGGTTTTCTCGGTTTGTTGGCCAATGGCGCCGGATTGCTGACCAAAACCGTACCAGCCGCGCTCGGCCACTTTGCGCTCCAGTGCTTCGTCAAACTCGCCGTAAGGGTACGCAAACATGGGTGCAGGTGCCTTTAATTCCCCGGATAGAGTCTCCTGGGCTGAGTCGAGACTGCTGGTAACCCTGGCTTGCCAGTCACTGTGACTTTCGTTCGGTTTCCGGGCGAGATGCCCATGGTCAGCGCTGTGGTTGGCAATCGTTACGCCCGGACGTTCGGCCAACTCCCGAATCTGTTCCCAGGTCATGTAGCCGTTTCGGCCAACGGCTTCTGTGTTTACAAAAATCGTGTAGGGATAGGCCTTGTCGGCCAGCAGCGGCGCCGCCGTATGGTAGACGGAGTCGTAGGCGTCATCGAAGGTAATGGCGATGCGATTACCTTGTCCATCGGTACCGGCCAGCGCTGTTTCGGTGCCTTGCTGTAGATCCACAACTTCCAGCTCGAGATCCGAGATCATGTCCAGCTGGCCCTCGAAAAGAGACACGGACGTGCTGGTAGCGGGCGGCGTTGAATCACTGACATGGTGATACTGCAGGACAACGAGGTCAGCTCGGGCTGAGATGGCGGTCGCCGTAATAGCGACGAGCAGGGAAAGTTTCAGGAATGCTGTGAGCGGCATATCGTCTCCTGTATTTATCGGCCCTGGCCAGATCGAAAAGGCCGGTCAGATGCTGTGACGGAAATGGGCTTTCAGTACCGCGAAGGCCTGATTGAGATGTTGAATGGTTTCGGTCTTGCCGCCGCGGTCCGGGTGAGCGTGCATGACCGCCCGGCGGAATCGCTGCTTGACCGTTGGAAAGTCTGTAGGGACAGCCTGAAATCCCAGTACTTCGGCGGCTTCCCTGGCTTCGGATTGCGCGGGTGCCTGACCTGGAGCACCTGCCCAGAAATCATTCATCATCTGTTGAATGGCTTCCTCCGGCAGACGGTACTGGGAAAGATCCAGATAGAATTGACGAAGTGTGTCGACACTGTCCGGAACCCCTTCGCCACCGACCACCGACTGTGACTCGATCCGGATGCTCAAGGGCGAAATTTTCAGGCTCTCGCCGGTTTCGGATAACTGGTCACGAAGACGGTAGAGCACGTGAAACAACAGAAAATGCACCGGATAGAGTTTTTCCGGTTCGCTGAAAACAACCTCTCCAAGCAGTTCCCAGGGCGGACTCTGAAGCGCCTTGATCAGCGATAACTCGTTCATGCCCGCCGGTGCCGATCTGAGTTCGTGCTCAACGGCCACCAGAAGGTGCTGAATCTGCTGTTCCAGGCAGTCATCATCTTCCACTGCTCTTGGGTGAGAGGCATTGATCGGGGAATGGCTGTCTGTCATAGGAGTCATGTTAGGACACTGCGGCTCATCAGGGAAGTGCGGCCACCCGCGGAAGTCCACCCATGAACAGGGCGGTGGAGAACCGGGTTGCCGTTAACGCTTCCACATCCGCCGACTCCGGATTGCTGTGGGCGCGCCTTGCCAGCGTCAGGCTGGTCTCATAGGCGACCCCGAAAAAAGCGGCGCACAGGTATTCGTGGTCAATCCGGGGAAGAAGCCCCCGTTCCATCGCCTCGCGAACATCTTCTTCCAGAGATAACATGGCCAGGCCGAGAATATCCGAACCAAACAGTTCCCGAAGTGCCCGGTCATTGCGGTGAGCCAGTTCATAAACCAGCGGATCCCGGGCAGTGGCGGTGTAGAGGGCCAGGTAGGCGTAGTGGATGAAATCCTCAGGATTGTCGGCTGCCCGCCGCTGGTGGCTGAGATTGTTGTTCAGGTTGGTCAGGAAGTCGGTAAGCAAAGCCGCGAAAATATCCTGCTTGCTTGAGAAATAATTGTAGAAGGTGCCGGCAGCAAGACCCGTTCTCCGAACGATGTCTCGAATGGTTGAGTTTTCGTACCCCCGCTCGCGAAAACACTCCCGGGCCGCATGCAGGATCGCCCTGCGGTTCCGGATACGGTTCTGTTCCCGTTTGCCTGAGATCTCTTCACCCGATTGCAACATATCCATGTCGGTATCCTGTCCCTGAATCCATGTGACGCGTATAATCCCACGTCCACTTGCCTTATGAACGTAGTTGGTATGTCCGAAGCAATGATCGCCAGTTCCGAACAGTCTATCAACCCAGAGCGGGAGCGCCGCCAGAAACTGGAATTGAACAAGCTGCAGAAACGTCTGCGCCGCGAAGTCGGGCAGGCGATTGCAGATTTCTCGATGATTGAAGCCGGCGACAAAGTCATGTGCTGCCTAAGCGGCGGCAAAGACTCTTACGCCATGCTCGATATTCTGCTCAACCTGCAGAAGAGCGCCCCGGTTTCGTTTGAGCTGATTGCCGTCAACCTTGATCAGAAACAGCCCGGTTTTCCGGAAGAGGTGTTGCCCGAATATCTGTCCTCCATGGGTATCGAGTATCACATCATCGAGAAGGACACATACAGCATTGTTAAGGAAAAAGTGCCGGAAGGGAAGACGACCTGCGGCCTGTGTAGCCGTCTACGCCGGGGAATTCTCTATAATTTCGCGGAAGAGCATGGGGTTACCAAGATTGCCCTGGGTCACCACCGGGACGACCTGTTGGAAACCCTGTTCCTGAACATGTTCTACGGCGGCAAGCTGAAGTCCATGCCTCCGGTGCTGCACAGCGACGATGGCCGCAACACGGTTATCCGGCCGCTGGCCTACAGCCGGGAAAAAGATATCGCCCGCTACGCGGGTCTCCGTGAATTCCCCATCATCCCCTGCAACCTGTGTGGTTCCCAGGAGAATCTCCAACGGCAGGTGATCAAGGACATGTTCCAGAGCTGGGATAAGCAGCATCCCGGACGGCTGGAAACCATGTTCCGGGCCATGTGCAATGTGGAACCCTCGCACCTGGCGGATACCAATCTCTACGATTTCAAGGAAGGCAAGCGCCTGGGTGGCAAGCGCCAGGCCGTACAGACGGCTGAACCCGAAACAGCAACTGACTTCGGTCGCCTGGATGTGCTGAATATCTAGTTCGCTAGTGGCCGGCCAGATGCAGGAAAGGCAGTGTCCAGAGGCCGAACAGGATAAGCAGGCCGCCGGTCACCTTCCGGAACAGCTGATGGCTCTGTAAACCCCGGATCCAGTTGGCCGCGAAACCCGTGGCCAACATGGAGGGAAGCGTGCCGAGCCCGAAAAATAGCATGGTCAGCGCGGCCGAGCCCACTGTCGGTTGCAATGCTGCCCAACCGAGTGTGCTGTAGACCAGTCCGCAGGGTAGCCAGCCCCAGAGCGCTCCAAGAGCAAGTGCCTGTCCGCCGTGATTCACGGGCAGGAAGCGGCGGGTCAGCGGGGAGAGGCGCGCCCAGATTGGAGCACCCACCCGCTCAACGTAGCGAATTCCCTGCCACCACTGGCCCATGGACAACCCCATGAAGATCAGCAGTAGCCCTGCCAGGGTCCGAAGCACCAGGCCGGCAGAGGCCCACTGGCTGGCGGCCGAGGTACTGGCCAGCGCAACCAGTGTTGCGATCAGTACATAGCTGCCAATGCGCCCGAAGTTGAAGGCCAGAAGCATTACAGTTTGCCGGAACCGGAACCCCCGGCCCACAGGCAGGGCCATGGACAGGGAAGCGCTGATGCCGCCGCACATGCCGAGGCAGTGGGTGCTGCCTAGCAATCCGATCAGGAAGGCACTCGGGTAACTGAGGTAGAGTTCCGGATTCATCCTTTTTGGGACTTATCCTCATCTGTATTGGCTGTATCGCTGACTTCAGCTGTTTGCTCCGAGGTTGGTTCCTCGGCATCCGGTTTGTCGGTGCGAGCGTCGTCCGGGATCATGTCCTTGTCATCATCGTAGAGTATCCGATGGGCCGGGCCTTCGAGATCATCGTACTGACCGTTCTTGACCGACCACGTGAACAGGGCGACGCCCACCGCCACCAGTATGAGCATCACCGGGACCAGAAACATGACGATTTGCACGGTGCAACCTCGCAGAAAAGATTAGAAGTTCACGGTATCAGGACAACGCCTGGACGCCAACCGCGAGATTGTCCTGACTCTTCCGGCTCGGTGCCTTGCCAAGCCGCAGCGCATTCAGAACGACCACCAGAGAGCTGAGAGACATGCCAATGGCTGCCAGCCAGGGTGGGACCATTCCGGCCGCGGCCAGGGGAAGCGCCAGCACATTGTATATGAGAGCCCACCATAGATTCTGGCGGATGATGCGCCGGGTCTGGCGACTGGTTTTAAGGGCTTCGACCAGTTGCAGCAATTGACCATTCAGCAGTACTGCATCGGCTTTCAGTTGGGTCAAGTCCGCAGCCGTGCCCATGGCCACCGAAATTCCGGCGCCAGCCATAGAGGGCAGATCGTTCAGTCCGTCCCCCACCATCATGATGTGCCGGCCCTCGGCTTGCAGCTTCTCCAGCACAGCCAGTTTATCTTCGGGGGAAGCTTGTCCGATAGCCTCGTCAATGCCCAGTGTGCCTGCCACCTGGTTTACATGCCCGGAACGGTCGCCACTGAGGAGCAGGGTGCGAATGCCGGAATCCTGAAGAGCTTTGACGGCTGCCCGGGCATCGTCACGGGGCTGGTCGTCGAGCCTGAAACAGGCCAGCCACTCGCGGTCAGAGGCAAGCCAGATTTCCATACCCTGATGCTGATCCTTTTGTGGCGCTGGTGCGGTGGTATGTTGTTCGACAAACCCCCTGTGGCCGATGAACAGTTGCAGGTCCCCCAGTTGGCCTGAAAGCCCCCCGCCAATGTGGTTTTCCACATGTTCGACAGCACCAGTGGTTCGACGGTGAAACACTTTGGCTATGGGGTGCTCAGAGTATTTCTCCAGGCCTGCAGCAAGCTGGAGGCAGGTCTGCTCATCCATGCTGCCAACGATGTTGGTGCCGGCCAGGCTGAGCTCGCCCCGTGTGAGTGTCCCGGTTTTATCAAAGACCACGGTGTCAATCGTGTTCATTGATTCCAGGGTATGCCCCCGCGTCGGGAGGAAACCAAGGCGACGGAGTCTGACAGTTGCCGACGTAATGGCAGTCGGCGTGGCCAGGGAGAGTGCACAGGGGCACGTCACTACCAGCACAGAAAGTGTGATGTCGAAGGCGTTGTCGGCACCCGCCAGCCACCAGCCGATCCAGACAACCGGTGCCAGAATCAGCACCCGCCCGACGAATTTTCCGGCCATCCTGTCGGCCATCATTGCAACGCGCGGTTTTTCAGACTGCACGCGGTCCAGTACTCGCAGAATGCCTGAGAGCCGTGTCTGGGTGCCGGCCTTGACCACCCTGACATCCAGCGGGTTTTCCCCGTTTACGCTTCCGGCGTGGACAGCATCCCCGGGGTGGCGGGTTTCAGGGAGGTATTCCCCGGTTAAGGCCGCTTCGTTCAGGGTTGACTCTCCCCGCACAATCTCGCCATCGACGGGCAGGGTTTCCCCGGGACGCACACGAACGATATCGCCTGGCCGGATCTTATGGGCAGGGATAATGTCGGTAGTATCGCCCTGGACCAGTGTGGCGACGGTCGGCTGAAACCCTGCAAGCGCATTGCCTGTCAGGCCTGCCCGGTAGCGGGCCTGAACTTCAATGTAGCGCCCGAGCAGGAGGAAAAATGTGAACATGCAAACGGACTCAAAGTACACTTCGTCGCCGCCAAAGACGGTTACCCATGCGCTGGCGAGGTAGGCGAGCCCGATCGCAATGGCAACCGGCACATCCATGGTCAGATGCCGGCTGCGGATATCCCGTTGGGCATTACGGAAAAAAGGCGCAGCGCTGAAGAGAACCACGGGGGTAGCGACCAGAAGGCTGAACCAGCGAAAGAAGCTGACGAACTCGGGCGACAGCTCGCTGACCAGTTCGAAATAAAGGGGAAACGCCAGCATCATGCTCTGGAAAGAACCAATTCCGGCAATTGCGACGCGGATAAGCATGGATCGATGCTCGGCTTTGAGCGCCTGTTCCGCCTCATCTGCCTGGTAGGGGCGGGCGGTGTAGCCGAGCTCGTGGATCGCGATCAGCAGGTCGCTCAGCCGAACCTGATCCGGGGACCAGACCAGTCGCGCACGTTGGGTGGTATGATTTACCGAGAAGGAGTCAACACCGGGTTGCTGCTTCATATGGTTTTCAAGCAGCCAGATACAAGCGGCACAGGTGATGCCACCAATCAGCAGTTGTGCTTCCTGTGCGCCTTTTACCGGTGCAACAAACGACTCCTGAACCAGAGGGTGATCAAGCTCTCTGATTCGGTTCAGTTCCGCCGGGGTCAGCTGTTTTGGGGTAACGGCCGGCTTTGTCCGGAAATCATAGAAACCGGCGAGACCCTCGCTGCGAATAGTCTGGCACACCGCTTTGCAGCCCTGGCAGCAGAAGTGACGGGTAGTACCTTCGAGCTCGAGGGTAATGGGCGGCTCACCGTCGGCCGGCTCACCGCAGTGAAAGCAATCCAGCCTGGTCAACCTTGGGCCGACCCCCCGGCCTTGACTGTAATTCCGTTTTCAGCTGGCAGCCAGGCTTCGCCTTTTAATCGCCACTCGTTACCGGGTCCCTGAAGGTCATAGTACCAGCGTCCGTCTATCGCTTCGTGCAGCTGCCCAGCATACCGGCCAGGGGCAATCTGTCTGAACTGGATCACACGGTCCTTGTCTGACAGCGTGGGATGGAACAGGTTAAGCACCAGATAGGGCAAGTCTGCGGGCCCATCCATTGTTTCCAGATTCAGCGTGATCTTTCGTTCATCGAACGCAAACCTGGCTTCCATGCCCATATCTTCGGCTTTCTGGTCGCGGGCAATCGACATATTGATGCCGCGTCCCTGTTTGGACCAGTCGTCCGTCACCATGGCGTTCTCGGTATTGAGTGCAACCGTTATTGCAATGGTGCACCAGATGATGGAGGCCCCCGGAAAAATCAGCAGGAACCAGAACCAGGGCTGGCGGTACCAGGGTGCTACGGGTGTTTCAGTAGTCATAAATCAATGTCTCATTCAAGCGGTCAGTGCTGCGCGATCTACGATCAGCGCGTTGGACCAACAAATCGGCTTTCAGTTTCAAGGCTCAGCGAGGAATCTGTCTCGGATTGTGCCCTGAACAGGATGTCGTTATTGGATTCGGTAATGGATTCCGGCGGCACGTCGACAACGGTCGGCAATGAGCGGTTTTCACCACTTTCAACTATTACCGAAGTGTCAGTCAGAATTTGGATCCCCTCCAGGCCACTCACTGACAGCGTGAAGGTCTGGGGAACTTCCGTCATGTTGGCGATTTTCAGCGTATAGGAGTTCTCAATCCGCCCCTGGCCGTTGAAATTGTAGAGGGCGCCGCGATCACGGAGGGCGTCCATCTGGGCCGGCACGCGGGTGGCTATCGTGAAGATAATCGCGGCAATCATCAGTGAAAGCACTGCGCCATAACCGAAGGTTCTCGGTCGCAGGAGTTTGGAGGTCTTGCCTTCGAGTTCATTTTCCGTGGTGTAACGGATCAGCCCCCTCGGGTAATTCATCTTGTCCATGATCTCGTCACAGGCATCAATGCATAGCGCACAGCCGATGCATTCGTACTGAAGGCCGTCCCTGATATCAATGCCAGTAGGACAAACCTGAACACACTGGCCGCAGTCGATACAGTCGCCCAGCCCGGCCTCGGCCGGATCCACGCCTTTTTTGCGGCCGCCCCTTGGCTCGCCGCG
>Ga0102931_1000332_pt1 | contig 23338 bp, 19 predicted proteins | sample SalPonR1_C_D1_MG_FD_79282 | JGI IMG/M metagenome (GOLD analysis project Ga0102931, IMG submission 79282) | Salt pond soil microbial communities from South San Francisco under conditions of wetland restoration - Salt Pond MetaG R1_C_D1_MG | ecosystem: Environmental > Aquatic > Marine > Intertidal... | reverse complement strand
GATGAAATTGATATTGCCAAAGACGGCTCCTTTTACCTGAGGGTTCAATCGGATATGCCCGTGCGATTTGTGAGCCTGGATGAGAATAAAAATGTTTTGCGGGGGCCATCGGCATGGGTATGGTTACGCTCCGACGAACGGCGCGCCTGCGTAGGCTGCCATGCAAAGAAAGAGTTGGCTCCACAGAATATTGTGCCACAGGCCATCAGCGAAGAACCGATAATGATTACCGACTCCTCGAGGGCAATCGGTGTGGCCGAGGTGCGGGCTATACAAGAAATGGTGAATCAAAAATGACTCTGCGGAAGTGACTTCAAAAAAGAACATAGCGCTTTATATTATCCTGGCCATAATGGCTGTAGTCTTCTGGTTTGCAGCACAGAGGGGCCACGACTGGTCCAGGAATCATGTAGACTACATGACTGCTACCGACAACGGGTTTCCACTAAACTGTGCAAACTGCCACGGTGGCCGACAGGTTGATAATTTCCTCACACAATTCCTTACAGACGACTACCTCTCCCCGTTTAACGTGGCGATCTCTCCGGATGGCGCCTACCTTTACGTGGTTGGGCAGGAAGATTATTCGCTCTCCGTGGTAGATCTGAATGCACAGCAGGTTGTCAACAAAATTCAGGTGGGGACAACCCCTCACTCCGTAATTCTAAACGATGCCGGAACCATCGCGTACGTATCCAACCAGTGGGATAATAACGTCATGGAAATCGAGGTCCCCGCCGGCAATATTGTAAATACCTATGAAACGGGAGCCGGCCCCTCTGGTCTACAGCTGAGCAAAGATCAGGCCTTTCTCTACGCCGTTAACACGTTTACTTCAGACGTCTCAATTGTGAATCTGAACTCAGGAAAAGAGGTCCGAAGGCTACCGGTTGGCAATAATCCCACAGGGGCTGCCCTTTCGCCCGATGGAGAATCGCTGATGGTGTTAAGCCGGCGGACCATACCCGTGGAGTACAGAACGCCTCCGAAGGTAGAGGTGATGTTTATAAACACTGAACGCCAGCGGCTAACCGAGCGAAAAGAGATTGTTTCGGCACACATCATGGAGAATGTATCTTACTCGCCAGATGGGGAGTATGCTCTGTTTACTCTGATCCGGCCCAAAAACCTGGTTCCAGCCGCACAGATCGAAAACGGCTGGATGATTAATCATGGAATTGGGGTGTATGAAGCATCGACGGGAAATATCACCCAGCTTTTGCTCGATGAACCCAACAAGTTTTATGCAGACCCTTTTGATGTTGAGATTTCCCCGGATGGAAACTACGCAGTTGTTTCGCATACCGGTGCCAATTTTTTAAGCGTCATCGATATGGATAAGCTACGGGTGGTTTTGGAGGAGATAAAAAACGGTGAGATTCTTTTCCCGGAGAATGACCTGGGGATAAGCCAACGATTTGTCATCAAGCGAATTGAAACCGGTGCGGCTCCAAAAGGAATGGCTTTTTCTCCTGACGGATCTAAGCTCTACTACGCCGAATTTTTAAGTGACAAGATCGGTATTGTGGATATGAACACACTTGCTAATGGCTCTTCCATCGTCCTGAGTGAGGCCAACCAGGATACGCCGATCAGACATGGGCAGCGACTTTTTTACAACGCCGGAGGAACCTTCCAGCTGCAGTATAGCTGCTATACCTGCCATCCCGATGGCCATGAAGATGGACTTACCTACGATATGGCTTTGAAACCGGGAGTTGACATGAACAATGTTCAAACTTTGAGGGAGCTTCCCAAAACCTCCCCCTTTAAATGGAATGGCCATAATGTGAGTGTATATATGCAGGATGGAATGCGATTTTCAAAATTTGTAACGCGGACTGAATCCTATTCGCCGGAAGAGCTTACAAACCTCACAACGTATATTCTCACACAGCTTAAGCATCCGCCTAACCGTTTCCGGCGGTCAGATGGTGAATTAACAGAAGCCCAGGAAAGGGGGCGTAAAATTTTTTACAGAACCACAACCAACGACGGCAGAGCAATTCCGATTGCCAACCAGTGCGTTACGTGCCATCCGCCGCCAAACTTTACCAACAGGGAAAACGCCGATGTGGGAACTGCCAAAAAGCACGACAGCCCCGGTATGACGTTCGATTCGCCAAACCTGAACAATATATATGAGTCTGCGCCTTATCTGCACGACGGTTCAGCCGAGACGCTGGAAGAGCTCTGGACCGTATATAACGACCATGATGAACATGGAGTTGCAAATGATATGACCAAGAATCAGCTGAATGACCTTATTGAATATTTAAAATCGCTGGAATCAGCCAGCCATTACAAATAATACGATGATGAAATCAACAAACAGAACAACTTACCGCAGAGCCTTACCGGCTCTCTTCGCAGCAGGCATCTTTTTTGTAGCCGCTTTTGGCACTGGTAACTCAGACTATCAAAAAGTATCCAATAACGCAGTTTCTTTTGAAGAGGAGGTCAACCCAGCGCAACATACAGATTCCGCGGCCGAAACGACTGACGAACTTCCTCTCTTCAGGGAGTGGAAAAACTTTACCGTCGAAGACGGGCTTCCATCAAACAAAGTATCCACGGTTCGGGTTGATGGTGACCGGGTTTGGGTTGGTACCGATAAAGGACTGGCCATCTTTGAAGATGGTGAATTTTCTGTGATAACCACCGAAGATGGCCTCTCTCATAACTACGTACTTGGAATCGATATCAGTGAACTGACCGGAGAGGTGTGGATTGCCACCATGTCTGGCTTAACCCGCTGGTCTGCAGGAGAAATGACCGTTTATACCCAATTTAACAGCGGCCTCGCCAATGATGTTATCTATTCTGTGGTAACCGATGAGGAGTATGTATGGACCGCCACTGCAGCGGGCGCGTCAAAGTTTAATACATATACCGACCAGTGGGAGATTTTTAACGAGCAGAATGCGCCTATGCACGAACCCTGGACCTATGGAGTGGCAAGAAGTGACGAGAAGATCTACATCGCAGCGTGGGGAGGCGGCGTGCTTGAATACTTCAAAGACTCAGGCCAGTTCAGAGTGCATAAAGATCCCGATCACCAGATGCAGATTGATCTTTACCCCGATGACGGCGTGGCACACGATATTACCACCGTAACCTATTATGAAAACAAAACTTTGTGGGTAGGCACCTATTTTGGCCTCAGCCGCTACGATGGCGCCCGATGGAACAGCTATTACAAAAAAGACAGCGGGCTCGTAAGCGACTTTATTAACTACCTGAAGGCACAGGGGCCGGTCGTTTATATATGCACCGACAGTGGATTCAGTACGTTTAACGGAGAGCGCTGGGTTACATACACCAATGAGAATGGTGCGGGCAAGATTGCCGTAACCGACGGAGTGAGCAGCAGCGAAATGACATCTGCTACTACTCTCGCAAACAATTTTATCTGGGGTATGGATGTAGATGGCGATGAAATATGGCTGGCAACCGCTAACGGGCTCAGTTACTCAAAAGCCAGTGGCCCCGTACCGCTGTAATAACAATATAAACACGATCTGTGATAACAAAGATTTTAACTATAAACTCAAAAATAGATAACTATGAGTAATTCAGTATCCTATCCGGAAACCACACTAAACCTGACTCCGGGCGAGAAAGACGAAATGGTAAAACTTGGAATCCTCTCACCCAATGAGGATCTCCGGTCATTTAAAATGCCGGATTTTCACAATGAGCGGCCTCCCATTGCAAAAAAAGCGGTTCATGCCCCCAATGTGTTAAACGAGGCGTTTGAATACGGCCGCCCCTCATCCTTCTCAAGGGCAACCCGAATGGAGTTTGGAGACTATTCCGTTGTTTTGATTTCAGGGACGGCAAGTGTGAATGAAGAAGGTAAAGCCGAGCATATCGGGAATTTCAGGGCACAAACGTGGCGAACATTCAGAAACATCAGTGAGCTGCTGGCCTCCGAAAACATGTCGTGGCACGATATCGTCCGAACCACCTGTTACCTCCGCGATATTGAACGGGACTACAAGGATTTTAATGAAGTACGTACCCAGTTCTATGATTGGCTAAAGCTGAATCCTCTTCCCGCGAGCACCGGTATCCAGGCTACACTCTGCTGGGATACACTCCTGGTTGAAATTGAAGCCATTGCCGTTTGTAAAAATGTCTAACAAATCACAAAACCGATGAAAAAGCGATCCCTCCTCTTCCTTTTGATCAACATCATGGTTCTCCTGGCGGGTGCGAATACCCAGGCTCAGGAGATCAGAAACTATGCAGATACTCCGGATAATCTGCTGCCCTATGGCCAGTTTCTGGATCCGTATATGCTGTTCTTCGACACCCCACAGCCATTCCTTGGCCCGGGAAGAGATGCCAGTGCTCCGTCGAACCTTACCTCCGTAAAAATAGGGTTTGTGGCACCCCTTGAGGGATCGCACGATGATGCCTTTGGACAGGCAATGCTTCACGGGGCCAACATGGCCATCGATGAGGCGAATACCGGCGGTGGCTACCGGGGGCTTCCATACGAGCTGGTGGTAAAAAACGATGTCGGCTTATGGGGAGCAACGGGAAACGAAGTTGTTGAGCTTTATGACGAAGGGGTGTGGGCGGTTGTGGGCTCCATTGACGGAAATAATTCACACGTGGCGCTTCGGGTTGTCTTGAAGCTGGAACTGCCAATGGTAAATACCACATCAACCGATCCCACCTTAACCGAAACCAACATTCCATGGATGATCCGAAACGTTGCTGATGACCGGCAGAACGCATATGCCATGGCTCTTCACATCTTTGAAAAAGAGGGGCTCGAGAACGTAGCTATTCTGCGGGCCAATGACAGGTATGGAAGGCTCGGGGTTAAGATATTTCTTGAGAGCGCCATTCGCCTGGGCCATCCCGTCCGGATCCACATGAACTACATGCCGGGAACCAATGATATTGAACCCCAGCTTGAAAAAATCCGTAACTCAAACTCAGAAGCCGTCCTGATATGGGGCAACGACGACGATGCTGCAAACATCGTTAACCGAATGCGGGAGCTTGGAATGGATCATAAGGTGTATGGAAGTGAACGATTGGTGTCCGACCGCTTTCTTGAGGTCACCGGAGAAAACGCAGAAGGAGTTGTAACCACATTCCCCTACAATCCGCAAAGTGAAGACCCCACCTACCTGCGGTTCGTGGATGAGTACCAGCAGAGATTTGGCTCAGACCCCGACCTTTTTGCCGCTCATACATATGACGGTATGAAGATGCTGATAAAGTCGATCGAAGAGGCCGGACTTAACAGAGTCCGAATTCGGGATGAACTCACATCAATGACCACCTACCATGGCGTTACCGGAGATATTATCCTCGACACAACCTGGAATGATGTGGGCAAGGTGTGGATGATGGAGGTTGAAAACGGCAAATTTGTTACCAAATATTCAAGTAAATAGTTTTCACAGCTCTCCGCGATGAACCAGCGAGACAAAAAAGGGCGGTGCATGAATACCTTTAAATTTTTGATGCCCCTAATACTCTGCCAGTTGATGCATCTGCAGGTAAACGCCCAGCCAGTGCCCGCGTCAGAATCAATTGAATCGGATCAAATCCGCATCGGACTGCTGCTAACCGAAGATCCCGAAAATAGCCGCCTGATGCGGGAAGCCATGGATGTTGTAACCCTTGCTGCAGAGATCGTGAACGAAGCCGGGGGAATCAGACAAAAACCGGTGAAGATCATTGCAAAATCTGTGGATGGCAACTGGGGTGCCGGCTCCAAGCAGGCAGTTAGCCTTATTTACGAACACCAAACAACCGCGCTTCTTGGATTTGTGGATGGTCGCAGCGCCCATCTCATCGAACAGGTTTGCACAAAAGCAGAAATTCCGTTTATATCCACACTTTCTCCCGATCCGAGCCTGTCGAGAATCAATATACCCTGGTTTTTCAGCACTCTTCCGCACGCCGATCAGCAATCGGCTGTTCTTGCCGAAGCCCTGTACAGCAATATTGATGGCAGGAATATTCTCGTTGTCACTTCAGACGATTATGATCAGGAATTTATCAGCCACTCTTTTGTCGATATCGCTACTGATGACTACCGGGAAAAGCCTGCGATCTTCAGATATTCAGCCGGAAAAAATGATTTCAGCGGGATCACATCAACCCTTTCCAAGCCGAACGCAGATGCCATTGTCTTCTTTGGGGCTTCAAATGAGCTGGATAGCCTGACAGAGCAGCTAAGATTAGCCGATGTTGACGTTCCAGTCTACACACCGATCATGGATCTGAATACCGAGATATCTACACATTACTCAAGCCCTATTTATACACTGAGGTCCCGGAGTCCGATTCATCAGGATACAGAAGCTTTTAAGGCACGATTTCTTGAAAGACATGGGTACATGCCCGGTATCCAGACCACCTATCTCTACGACGGACTGAAACTGCTTCTTCGCGCTATTCGGGTGAATGGTGAAGCAAGCGACCACATACGGGGAACGTTATCCAGCATATCGGAGCCTGCCTCATTCGATTCTGAAGGAGTGATTAAACAGTTTCTCACCGTTGTTCAGATACATAGTGAAACTCGCAACCGGTAAACTCATTCCTGAATACTCCAATCTCATTGATTAGCCTACTTTACTATGCGGTCTGTGGAAAGTGGTTGAAACAGATTATCTCTTATTACTGAGGTGTAAAAAACCTGTTTACAGTTTTAAGACAATTGTCTATATTTAAAAGACAAATTTATAAATAGCATATTCTTCATCAAAAAGTGCACATGCAAGTAAACGAAATAGCCGTTAAATACCACGTTCAACCAGAAAACAACTTTGCACTTGTAAACCGTGCACAAAACGGGATATCTGTCTCTGCTTTCTTTGACCTGCTCGAAATTTCTGAGCTCACCAGTTCAGAGCTCTCTTCCCTGCTCAACGTTTCATATAAAACGATGCAGCGCTATCAAAAAGAAGACAAAAAGCTAAGTGCTTTAAACAGTGAGCAGATCCTGAAGATGATCGCTCTATACCAGAAAGCAGAAGAGATATTTGGCGATCTATCATCGTTCAACCGCTGGCTGCGTAAGCCTGCTCACGGGCTTGGAGAACAAAAGCCGCTGCAGTTTATGCAAACGCCGGGCGGTATCGATCTCATCTACGAAGAGCTATTACGCATCGAATTTGGAGCTTTTGCATAAATGGATGTTTATCGCATAACACTTGCCCGATGGGCCGGGTCATTAACGGGATCGGGCTATCCGGCCCGCTGGAATCCGAAAGGGTACCACGTGGTATACTGTGCCGGCTCCAGAGCACTCGCCTGTCTCGAAAACCTGGTTCACCGATCGGGTGAAGGCCTGAATGCTGACTTTATGATCGTTTCAGTTCATATCCCCGATTCTGTATCGACCGATGAGATTTTTTCGAAAGAACTCCCTGTCGGCTGGCACAACATGAGCGGAACCCCGGTTTGTCAGGAGATTGGCAAAAGGTGGATGGAAGATCAGCGCTCATGTATTCTAAAGGTTCCATCTGCTATTATTCAGGATGAATGGAATGTGCTGGTGAATCCAAGACATACGGATTTCAGGAAGATCTCGATAATGAATATCCGTGATTTTTCATTTGATCAGCGACTGCTCTAGCGCAGTTGGCTCGTACTGATCTAAAATACCCACACTTCATCCGGAATCTCAGGAATGGGTGTGAGTTCAATGTTGCGGTAATAAATCTCAGCACCTTCCGACTGCAATTGAATCTTCCCTTTCGTGAGCGGCACCACTTCTCCATTTACAATGTGCCGGCTGTTCATCACCTTCATATTGGGCTGTCCGTTGACCAGATGCACGCTGTTTCCGTCTACGGTATAAATTTCCATCGTATTCCACTCACCCATTGGATTTTCATTGTCACGGTAAAATTCACAGTATGCACGCTCGGGGCTGAATGTAATAAGCGAGGAGTCTGGGTGAAAATAGAAACGCTCATCTTCTTCATTCTGAAAAGCGGGGATATCAACCAAAACCGTATCCACGCTGATGTAGTCACCGCAATCGGTCTCCTGTACCTGGCACTCCAGCGATTTCATCCATACATCCCCCCAGGCACCCTCTTCACCTATCGAATGGTACAAGATGCCACTGTCCATCTTTAAGTTTTCTCTCGGGGGAAATTTTTCATCGCCCCATTTAAATTCCAGTTTCAGATGGTAGTCTTCATACTCTTGTTCAGTTACTAAAATCCCAAATACTTCACCTGTTATCCGAATGGCCGGCTCGCCATCCTCTTCCACCACGGTAAATACATTCAGCGGATCACGGTTCAGACCGATTGGCTCAAGATATGTACCTTCATCTGAACGTTCGAGCCCACTCACTTCTGACGTTGGCTCGGGACTCTTCATGTAGGTATACCATCCTTCCAGACTTTCTCCGTCGAAAAGAACCTCAGTCGCTGCACTATTTGGCGTATCTGTTTGAGGGGTTTTGTTATCTGATGAACACGAGGCTACTATGAAAAAACCTGCCAGAACAAAAGGTATTTTTGAAGAGAAGGATGCTCTATAATTGCTGACTTTCTGATCTCTTGTTTTCCATGCAAATCTATCCATAGTGATTGTGCTTAAGGGTTTGGCTTGATAAAGAATACTCTATATTCAGATGCCACCAATATAACGATAAAACTGTCCAAATACCCTTAATTCAGGTCTTCCATATCAAGAAATAAAGGCGGAGCCTTCGGATAGCAAGACTCCACAGCAGATGGACCGAAAGTTAATCAGATCTCCTTTTTATCCTCTTCGATAACCTCTTCCAGCTCATCTACGTTGATACCCAGTTTCACCTCCATCTCTTCAAGCGTGATGTTCTTGGTCTCCGGCATAATTTTCCAGACAAAAATAAGCTGCAGTAACATCATAAAAGCAAAAAATGCAAAGATGGGCCCTCCTCCAAATATGCTTTCGAAATACACAAAATTACCGGCAATCAGCGCTGCAAATATCCAGTGTGTACTGCTGCCCAGGGAGTTTCCAAACGACCGCACAGAATTTGGAAAAATTTCAGAAATAAAGACCCAGATTACGGCGCCCTGGCTTATGGCATGCGAGGCGATAAACACAAAAATAAGTACAGGAACTGTGTATCCCGTAAATGTCTGGGTAAAGAATGCATAAGCAATCGAAGATAATGAAATAAGATAGCCAACAGAGCCGATATACATCAAAAACCGGCGGCCAAATTTGTCAATCAGCAACAGGCCGAACATCGTGAATACCAGATTTGTAACACCAACACCAACTGATGAAAGCAGTGCAGTCTCTGCGCCCAGTCCCGTAAGTTCAAATATCCGGGGTGCAAAGTAGATAATGGCGTTGATACCTGACACCTGGTTAAAGAAAGCGAACAAAAACGCAAGCATGATCGGGAAGCGAAACCTTTTACTGAAAAATTCTCTCAGAGGTGTGGCTCTTCCGGGAGTAAGATCTCCCGCTTTAATGGCGCGAACAGACTCATCAACTGTATCAGGGTTAATAACCTGCAGAATTTCTCTTGCTTCCTGTATCTTATTCTTGGCAACAATTAACCAGCGCGGACTTTCCGGAATGGTAAAAACCATAACCAGGAATAACGTAGCCGGAATAATTTCAACTCCCAGCATCCATCTCCAGGACTCAATGTTTTCCGTACCGATCACAAAGTTTGAGAAATAGGCTATCAGTATTCCAAGAACAATATTAAACTGGAAAAGAGCCGTTAATTTACCTCGTTTATCGGCCGGGGCTATTTCCGAAATATACATGGGAGCTACAACCGAAGATGCCCCGATACTTAACCCTCCTATAAACCGGGCAGCCATCAATGTATACACTCCCGGTGCCAATGCAGAAGCAATAGCAGATACTAAAAATAGTGCTGCAATCCAGATCAGAGATTTTTTTCTTCCGTATTTCTGAGCCGGTACTCCCCCGAAAAGTGCCCCGATAATTGTACCATACAGCGCCATCGCAACCGTTTGGCCAATCATAACATCACTCAGCTCCCACATTATCTGGATATTTTGTTCACCTCCGGAAATTACTGCTGTGTCGAAGCCAAACAAGAATCCTCCAAGAGCGGATGTTATCGACCATAAAAATATCTTATGCTTTTTCATAAAACTTATGCTGTTTATACTTTTCTTAAATGATGCAGGTGCCTTTTTACTTTTTAAAGTAATTTAAAACAATGGCGGTGCTGCAAACGCTTTCAAAGATAATAGAATTTTCGAATTATGCACCCCATGGAACTGATTTAAACAGATATGTGAATTTTAATGGATCTGTTGATCTGCCCAGATGGACTTTAACGGCCAAAATGTGAGGCTTTCCAGCTCCGAACTGCCACCCACAGATCTAAATCGAATTTCCGTACTTTCCGGCTTGGGAAATATTCTGCTTGTTAATACAGTTTCTCCATCGTTCACGAATACTTCTACCGAAGACCAGTCGATAAAAATGTGGAGCTTTATTTTTCCTTCAATGAGCCGGGCCGGTGCTTCAAAACGCTGATTAAATTCATCATAAAAATCACTCTCACCAGAGTTTGTTCGATCCAGAAATACCACTTCATTCTCGGCATCGTAACCAACCAATGTTTCCTCTTCGGGACCCGCACGAAGTACAAGCATCGCCTCGCCTGTATCTCCTGGTGCTATTTCAGCCATTACCTCATAGGCTTTGCCACTTATCCCTTCTCGAACCTCACTCAGGTCTGTTTCACTATCTGTGGAGAGGGGATTCTCGACTGATAACGGTGCCTGCCTGAGTTGCTCCAGTTCCGTTACAGGAGTTTGAATAAGATGAACATCTCCGCCTCTCGTTTCAAGCGTTAGCGACCGGGGAATAGACTGTGCGCTTCTCCAGGGTGAGGTAGGGATGTCGTTGGCATAGCTCCAGTTGTTCATCCATCCGATCCACAAACGCCGGCCATCCTCTTCGGGGATATTGTTCCAGGATATTGCGGCATAAAAATCCGTGCCGTAATCCACCCATTTAATGTCGTCCTGCATAATCTGTTCATCGGGGGTGAAGGATGAACCGTCCCACCTTCCCACGAAATATTGAGACCCCGATCCACCGGCGATGGAGCCCGGATTCATATCCACGTGTAGCACCCACCGTTTATTATCGGGATCGCCGTCTATAGGCAGCTCAAAAAAGTCGGGACATTCCCAGATGCCGCCAGTGGCTCCAGCCGGGCCAAAATCGCTCAGAAATTCCCATTCAGTCAAATTTTCGGAGGCATAAAACTGCACTTTATGCTGTTGAGGAAGCGCAACGACCATCAGCCATTTGCCCATCTCTTCGTTCCATTTTACGTTTGGATCCCGAAAATCCGGGTCATCAAACTCCAGCACAGGATTACCCTCATATTTTATAAACGATTCTCCGCCATCAACGCTGTATGCCAGGGATTGAGCCTGCCAGGTGGAGCCATCCTCACGAGTGTAGTGGCTTGTGTAGATAGCTACCAACGGGGCTCGGCTGCCATCACCAAAACCTGTGGTATTGTTATGATCAACCACAGCACTCCCGGAAAAGATACCCTCTTCCTGCTCTTTGCCATATGGAATGGCCACCGGTTTATGCTCCCAATGAACCAGATCGTCACTCACGGCATGATACCAGCTCATGTACCCCCATTGGTTACCAAACGGATTGTATTGGTGAAAAAGATGATATTGCCCCTCATAATATACCAGCCCGTTTGGGTCGTTCATCCAGTTAATACGGGGAGTATAGTGATACTGGGGTCGGTACCTTTCTGTGTAGGTAACATTTGCATCCAGATGTTGGTCAATGAGCTCAGCATTGAACTCTTGACTTACCGGCTCTTCTTCGCTGCCGCTGCAACCAGCAAAAGCGGCCGTTATTAGAAAAATTGCCGATATAAGAATTGTTTTGGCAGAGAATAAGCGTTTCATCGGTGATTGGTTTTGTTAATCAGATAGAATCAAAATTATTTCATCAATAGCAGTAAATAATACAATTTTGCCTGGGACATCAAATTAGTAGCTTATTGATTTCAGGCCCCTCAGAAAAAAAGAAAGCTCCCCTTTTTTGAGGAGAGCTAATTAAAAACCAGAAGAAGTAATAAACCCTTCTAAATTGCTGTTTTTGGATTTGGTCCATACTCATTTGGCCCGGTATCGCCTTCTTGCACATAAAAATATATGAGAACTATAAGTCCTACAAGAGGTATAAATGCAATTAAAAGCCACCAGCCGGTTTTGCCTATATCATGCAGTCTACGAATTGATACTCCAATTCCCGGAAGTAAAACTGCGAGTCCAAACAGAGTACTTATGAAATCCAGACCAAGAACTGCGAGAATAACCGAGATCGCAAAGTTTACCAGCGTAAAAATCCAAAACTCCTTTCGTCGTGACCGGCCGCTAAACTCTACATACTTTTGAAGTGTTGCAACATACCACTCTTTAATTTCATTAAAATCCATAATTGATACCGTAGGTTAGTTGAAAATATATAATATTCGATAATGGTCATTTCGCGACACAAATTCAAGAATCAAGTTCATCTGTTAAAAAAAATATGTTCTGCTGCTGCAATTGATTACAGATTGCAGCTCGGCTTTATTTCGTTACAAAAATCACTCTTCGAATCACCTTATATTCACATAGTTTTAATAGTTTTCAAAAATACTCATGCTATTTTTTCAAACAGACTTCACTCCTATGCTTAAATCACTTCACCATCTGCTTATTCTTACTCTTTTCGGGGTATTAATGGTCTCGTGTTCAACTGCCGAGCAAGTTGCCGAGAAGCCCCAACAGCAGGTTTCTGCTGAAAACGAAGCTATAAATCCGGAGCGCCCAATCCCCTATCCGCTTGATATCCCCGATGTATGGGATAGAGCCGTTGAACGCGGCACCCGCACTGAAACCGGTGAGCCGGGAGAAAACTATTGGCAAAATGAGTCGTCGTATTCGCTCACTGCAGAAATTGATCCCGAAAATCATATTCTTTATGGTTCCGGAGATATATCCTTTACCAATAATTCTCCATCATCTCAGCAGGTAGTTGTTCTGGAACTCGCCCAGAACCTGCATAAAGAGGGAACTCCCAAAATGGAGGTCACCGAAATTACAGGCGGCATGAACCTAACCTCCATTATCGTTGAGGGTAAAGAATTTAATGAAATTACTTTTCGCCAGCGTTGGACCCAAAATGCAAGTGGATATCTCGTGAATGGAACTAGCCTTTATATCTTTCCTGAAGAGAGTGTTGCATCCGGGGAGACGTTAAACTTATCTATCGACTGGAATTTTGAGATCCCCGAGCGGGGTGCATCGGGACGAATGGGACGAAGCCGCGGAAATCTCTACTATATTGCCTACTGGTATCCTCACGTAAGTGTTTTGGATGACGTGTACGACTGGTTTAATGATTCGTTTGTGGGCAATGCAGAATTCTATTACGGTTTTGCTGATTATGATATCTCAATTACTTTGCCCGAGGGCTGGCTTGTAATGAGTACCGGAGAATTCCTGAACCCTGAAGAGACACTTTCTCCACTAACTTTTGAGCAGTACCGAACCGCTGTGAGCAGCAACGAGCCCGTAACTGTTGCCGGTTTTGATGATTTGGGCAAAGCTACCCTTGAAAGCGAAAATGGTAAGCTGACCTGGAAATTCAGGGCAGAGCAGGTTAGGGATGTTGCCTTTAGCGCTACTCTTGAATCACAATGGGATGCAGCACGAACCCCGGTCGGAGACCTCGATGGCGACGGTGAAGTAGATTATAGCCACATCCATTCATTTTACAGGGAAACGGCACCGCTTTGGCAGTCGCAGGTTGAATATGGCCAGCACTCTGTTACCTTTCTCTCCGACTATACCGGAATCCCTTATCCATGGCCTCACATGACCTCCGTTGAAGGTGCAGAAATTATCGGTGGCGGTATGGAATTCCCTATGATGACGGTAATTGGAGATTACAACGGTGCCGGGGCTGTTCGGCTCTACGGTGTTACTGCTCATGAAATCGCACACATGTGGATACCCATGATTCTAAGCACCAACGAGCGTCGCTACACCTGGATTGATGAAGGGTTTACTACCTTTCACACTAACGAAGCAAATATCGACTATTACGGCAGTGAGCGATTCGACCGGACTGATTCTTTTTCCGGCTACCTGCAAATTGCCGGTACCGATGCTGAGGGTGAAATGATGCGCTGGTCCGATTATCACTACCCCGGGCCTGCATATGGCGTTGCTTCCTATTCGAAGCCGGCTTCCGTTCTTTACGCGCTACGCACCATTCTCGGGGAAGAGACATTTCGGGAGGCCTATGACACACTCATGGAAAGGTGGGCCTACAAACATCCCTATCCATGGGATATTTTCAATACGTTTGAAGATGTTTCGGGCCGCGACTTGTCCTGGTTCTGGAGATCCTGGTACTATGAGACCTGGGCACTCGACCAAAGTATTGCCGATGTATACGAGCAGGACGGTGAAACCGTTATTGAAATCGAAGATATTGGTAATGTACCCATGCCTGTATTGCTTGAAATTGTTCTGGAAGACGGTACAGTAATAGAAAGGCGTCTTGAAGAAGATATTTGGCTTAGCGGAGAAAGGACACATAAACTAATACTCACAACCGGAAGTACAATAGAATCAGCTGTAATAGATCCTGAATTTCTTTTTCCCGATGTGGATCGCAGAAACAACGACTGGGAGCGATAAACCGATGTATTAAACTCTGCCATCTTTTGCATATTTTAAGATCAAGTTGATAAATTTTTTATTACACTTTAACGATATACTCCATAACCGTTACGCAACGCTATGAAGGCATTTCATAAAATCAAAAAGAGCAATACTCTTCGCTGGTTCTTCCTGGGCCTGGGACTGCTGGCTGTCGTTGCACTAACTGTTTTAAATATCTATTCGCTCTATGCGCTTCAGGAGTCGACCGTTGAGGCTGCAAAAGAAAACCGCAAAATTCAGCTTGAGGAGTTTTCCCAAAAAGTGCGGTTTCGGTTTTATCAGCCGTTCAGAGGCATCAGAAATCTGGACATGAATGAAATTGAACTCTCCTGGAATACCTACGGAGCATTCCCCGAGCACTTCAATTCTGTTTTGAATGAGGCTATAGGCGATTCCCTCTTTACTGATATCTATTACACTCCCGATCACATGAAAGGCTGCTTTAAGCCGGACTATCCGCTCTATAAATTCGATCCGGAATCGGAACTGTTCTCCATGACCAACAGCTCCCCAAAAGAGGTTTGTGATGGTTTTGGTCTTTCAAAATCGAGAATGAATACGGTGGATCTTGCGAACTATAACTGGAATAATCGCACCATTTTCGACTCGCACAGAACCATGACACTCGCGCTTATTAATCCGGATCACGACACTGTTCTCGGCCATGTTACGTTTATCATCGACCAGGATTATCTTCTGAACGGCGTACTGAAACCGATGCTCGCTGAGGATTTTGGCAATTCTGCTGAAGCCGGTATGGTCGTCTGGATAAGAAACTGGATTATGGGTGAAATTCTGCTCACCAACAACAGCGAAATCGCGTATAACAGAGATAATGTTGATATCTATCAACGCTTCCCAGATTTGCTCGATAACTGGATCATACAGGCTTCATTTATTGAATCACCATTTATATCAGCTACAAGTGCATCTCTCAACCGTAACCTTCTTGTGCTCGGATTTGCGGTATTCATCCTGTTTGGTGCCCTTGTTTTTATGTTTATCAATGCTCAAAAAGAACGTGAATTTGCGGAGAGACAGGCCGGCTTTCTTGCTAATGTCACGCACGAGCTTAAAACACCTCTCGCTCTTATGCAGGCCGCAGGGGAAAACATCTCAGATGGGCGTGTAGCTGAGGGAGAACGACTAAAAAATTACGGTGATCATATATACAATGAAGCTATTCGCCTTCGCAAAATGATCGATAAGCTACTGGATGTTGCCAAATCTGATTCTAATAAAACCATGGCAAAGCAGGCTCCATGCCAGATTAACGAGCTGGTTCATCACTTTATCGATTCTAAACGCGAATTCATTGAAAGTCAGGGATTTCAGCTACAGGTAGATGCAAGCCGGGAGCTACCACCAGTAATGATAGACCGGGACCATTTTGAAACGATTCTTGGCAACTTGTTAGAAAACAGTATTAAATACAGCTGGGACAAGAAGGAGATTACCGTTCGTGTTTATTCTGGCAAAAAGTCTGTTTTTCTTTCGGTATCCGATAAGGGGCAGGGAATTCCCAAAAAAGCACAGAAAAATATTTTCAATAAATTTTACAGGGTTGAAAACTCCATGACGGCACAGACAAAAGGCCACGGCCTGGGGCTATCTATTGTGAAAAATATGGTACTCCTGAACGGTGGGACAATATCAGTAAACAGTGAGCCAGGAAAGGGATCTGAGTTTACTATTGAGTTTCATGCACTTTTCAATCGACATCAAAAAGAAAACGTAATACAGCAAACGGACGATTCTAAAAAAATTGCAGAGGTAACACTCGAAACTTATGGATGATAAAGCAAAGAAAATTTTAATTGTTGAAGATGAACCCAGCCTGGTTTTTACATTAAAAGATACTCTCGAAGCAGAAAATTACGACGTGGAAGTTGTTACTGACGGCAGTGATGCGGTTGACACCGTAACAGAATATGATCCCGACCTGATGATTCTCGATCTTATGCTGCCAAATGTAAGCGGCTACGATATTTGTAAAAAGGTGCGAGAACTGAAATACTCTTTCCCAATTATTATGCTAACGGCCCGCGACCAGGAAATCGACAAAGTAACGGGTTTAAATATTGGTGCCGACGATTACATGACCAAGCCTTTTGGCGTAAAAGAACTATTGGCACGAATTAAAGCGCGTCTACGCAGAGCCAATGCCTATTCAAAGTCGGGTCCAACGGAAGTTTTAAAACTTGGCGAGGTAAAGATCGATCTCGTAGACTCTAAAGTGTATAAACCAAATGATGTGGTTGAGGAGCTATCAACACGTGAAGTTGAAATCATCGAGTATTTATTGTCCAACGCGAATCGCCCCATTTCAAGGGACGATCTGCTCCAAAAAGTATGGAGGTATGAATTCAGTACAAATACCCGTACAGTCGACGTGCATATTTCCAAACTGAGGGCAAAAATCGAGTTAAACCCTGATGATCCGAAATATTTGGTTACACTACATGGTGTGGGTTATATGTTACGCCTCAACTAACTTTTCTTTTAATTTTTGAACGAAGTCGGGAAACTCATCCAGCTGCTTCATCAACAGTTTTTGTGGTGTCTCTTCTTTAAGCCCTTTATCCGGGTCGAACGCATCATTAACTCGCTGGATAAACATCCGTTCAGGATATACATACGCTTTTCTATATATTAAAAGCTGTTCAAACTGCTCAACAGGACGAAGGGCTCCAAATGCTCCTGCAGCCTCTCCTATCAAACTTACCGGCTTATGGCTCATTGCCTCCGGAAAAGGCAGATAGTCCCAAAAGAACTTCAATATTCCGGGAAAACCGCCATTATATTCCGGAATTACAAACAAAAATCCGTCTGCATCCAGAAATTCATTGTTAAATTGCTCAACACTATCCGGTGCATCTCCGTAACTCACTCCTTTCAACTCATCTAAAGGGTAGTCCATGAGAGAAAAAAGTTTGATATCAGCTTTTTTTCTAAGAAAGCCAGCCGCATATTTCGACACCTTTAAGGCATTGGAACCATGCCTGTCGGTTGAAGATAAAATGTGAATTTTCATATAAATTTTTTTTTTGTTTAGCTGAACAACGAAACCTGTAGACCTACCATTCAGTTTTTTACATACTTGAAACAGAAATTTAAATGTATCAAAATGACTCTTTAGTTTAAAAAAAGCGCTTTTTTATATGTTTTAACTGAATTATTAATGAATATATTATAATTAAGTTAAATTTATTTGTTTTTATGTGTACACATTCGTATTCTTTAATCGACTTTTAAAGAGCTCATGTTATGGTAGACATCGAGCAATAGCTCCAATAATCGTAAGCCCGGAATTGAATATTCCGGGCTCTCTTTTTTTTATGCGCCAGGGTAATTACTTTCCTTTCGACCGTATTTTGTGCAACCGCTCAATCAGCTTTGGTTCCCTGCCTTCCGATCCGCCACTGTACCAGCTTCTGTTTTTCAGCTCATCAGGAAGATATTGCTGTTCCACCCAATGTGATGGATAGTCGTGAGGATACTTGTAGTTATCCGAAGCATTTTTAATATCCAGGTACCTGGATGAAAGCTTATTGGCGGTTTTGTCCCTTAGATGGTTTGGAACGTCTTTTATTCCTCTCTTTTTTATTTCGCTGTTTATCTCAAAAATGGCTTTCGTGCTGTTACTTTTCATACTTAAAGCCAGAAAAATAGAGGCATGTGCCAGGAAGTAAAAGCCCTCGGGCATCCCTGTTTTTAAAAAAGACTCCTGTGCAGCATGAACTACCGTGAGTGCGTATGGGTCTGCCATGCCAACATCCTCGGAAGCGAATATAAGCATACGTCGAAATATGAAATTTGGATCTTCCCCTCCCTCCAGCATGGCGTTCATCCAATACAGTGCAGCATCCACATCTGATCCCCTCATCGATTTTATAAAGGCAGATGCATAGTGATAATGCTCATCTCCGGTTCGGTCGTATCGCACACTTCGCTTCTGTATCGACTGTTTGGCAATATCCAGCGTAATATGAACCACGCCTGATTTGCTTTTTGGAGTAGAAAGAGCCGCAACTTCGAGCGCATTAAGTGCATTTCTGATATCTCCCCCTGCATACTCTGCGAGATGGTTTTTCGCATCCTTCTCCAATTCGATGTTCATATATCCCAACCCGCGTTTTTCATCAAGCAAAGCAGCACCAATCATCTGTTCCACATTCTCTTTTGTAAGCGGATAGAGTTCGAACAACTGGCAGCGCGAAAGCAGAGGACTTACCAGGGAGTAAAAGGGGTTCTCGGTGGTTGCCCCCACCAGTGTAATAATGCCCGATTCAAGGTGAGGCAGGAGTGCATCCTGCTGCGACTTATTCCACCTGTGAATTTCATCTACAAATAGAATCGTTTTTTTGCCATTGACTTTTTTCTGATGTTCGGCTTTTGCCACCACATTCCGTAAATCTTTGAGTCCGTCAAGTACGGCATTTATCACCTCAAAACGAGCATCAATTTCTCTTGACAGAACATGAGCCAGTGTGGTTTTCCCAGAACTTGGTGGGCCATATAAAATCAGTGACCCGATAACACCGCTTGTAATCATGCGGTGCAGCATTTTCCCTTCTCCTACCAGGTGCTCCTGTCCCTCAAACTCTTCAAGTGACCGGGGCCTCATTCGTGTTGCCAGCGGCTGGTTCGCAGCGGACTCCTCCGCGCGTCCCAATCCCTCATTTTCGCTTTCATCCTTAAATAAATCCATACTATTTCTCTGTTTTTTCTTTTTCTACTGTCAGGTCGAACACGTTTTTTTGTCCATAATCATACTCATTTGGGGCCAGGTAAGTTAATCTCTTTTAAATGTCATAAAAAAATAGTTTAATGAATATACAATCTCCCATCAATCAAACACTTACTGCCATGAAGGTTAAAGAAATACTTCGAAATAAAGGTTCCGCAATTTACTCTACCAGCCCCGATGAAATGGTGTACGATGCCATTAAAAAAATGTCTGAACTAAAAATAGGTGCCCTGCTTGTTTTAGACGATGATAAACTTGTCGGTATTCTATCTGAAAGGGATTACCGGGACAAAGTAATTCTGCAGGGTCGCCAGTCTAAAAACACACCTGTTAAAGACATTATGAGCGCCCAGGTTTTTTGTGTTAACAGCAGTGATGATGTACAGCTTTGCATGAAGCTGATGACCATTAAAAAGATAAGACACCTTCCCGTTTTGGATGAAGGCCAGTTACAGGGTGTTATCTCTATAGGTGATGTTGTAAAATCGGTTATTGACAAACAAAAAGTAGAGATTAACGAGCTTAGAAGCTACATAGGCGGCAGCTATCCACAATAAAAACGTGGCATCACACCAGAACGGTGCGATGCCACGGCTGCTATAAACGTCTACAGTGGAAGGTTATCGTGTTTCTTCTTCGGTACTGTGTCTACCTTATTTTCGCAGAGCTCAAAAGCTCGGATCAGTTTTTTCCGGGTTTCTGATGGAAGAATTACATCATCAATAAATCCACGTGCGGCCGCTCTGTAAGGATGGGCAAACTCTTTGTTATACTCATCCTCGAGCTCTTTTTGTTTCGCTTCGGGATCGTCTGCTGCGGTAATTTCTCTTCTGAAGATGATTTCCACGGCGCCTTTGGTTCCCATCACTGCAATTTCTGAAGTTGGCCAGGCTACGTTGTAATCGGCCCGTATGTGTTTAGAGTTCATCACATCGTAGGCTCCACCATACGCTTTTCGGGTAATCACCGTCATTTTGGGTACGGTTGCTTCACAGAAAGCATAAAGGAGCTTGGCTCCATGTTTAATAATTCCGCCCCATTCCTGGTCCGTGCCCGGCAAGAATCCGGGTACATCTTCAAAAACTACGAGCGGGATATTAAACGAGTCGCAAAACCGCACAAATCGTGCGCCCTTCAGTGATGCATCAATATCGAGTACACCAGCCAAAGAGAGCGGCTGATTAGCCACAATTCCAACGGTTCTGCCGTCTAAACGGGCAAAGCCTACCACAATGTTATCAGCGTAATTTTCGTGTACCTCATAAAACGAATCCTTATCCATAACGCCCGCAATGGCATCTTTGATGTCGTAAGGCTTATTGGGATTCATGGGAACGAGGTCGTCCAGTTTTGCTGCTTTGCCATTGTCGGGCTCTCTGGATGGCTGTGCAGGCACCTTCTCCTCACAATTTTGTGGGATATAGGTCATGAGTGCGCGAATTTTTTTCAGACAGTCTGCATCGTTTTCTGTGGCAAAATGAGCAACGCCCGATTTCGTGCCGTGTGCCGTTGCACCGCCCAACTCTTCCGAGCTTACTTCTTCATGGGTAACGGTTTTTACAACATTAGGGCCGGTTACAAACATATAGCTTGTATTCTTAACCATGTACACAAAATCTGTAAGCGCCGGGCTGTAAACCGCACCTCCGGCACATGGGCCCATTACGGCTGATATCTGGGGTACCACACCAGACGCCATGGAATTTCTCCAGAATACTTCAGCGTAACCGCCAAGTGAGCTTACCCCTTCCTGTATACGTGCACCACCCGAGTCGTTCAAGCCAATCACAGGAACACCATTTTTCATAGCCATATCCATGATTTTACATATCTTCTCTGCGTGTGTTTCAGAAAGTGACCCCCCAAAAACGGTAAAGTCCTGGCTGAATAGATAAACAGGGCGGCCTTCAATTTTTGCAAATCCGGTAACCACGCCATCACCCTTAACTTTCTGATTCTCAAGCCCAAAAGCGGAACTTCTGTGAGTTACAAAAGCATCGATCTCTTCAAAACTATCCTTGTCAACCAAGAGATCTATTCGTTCTCTTGCCGTTAGTTTCCCTTTTTCGTGCTGGCGGGCTATTCGTTTTTCACCACCACCTTTCAATGCTTGTTTTCTTAATTCTTGCAGCCTTTCTACTTTTTTATTCTCAGTCATATATATCTCTCATCGTTAAGATTTGTACTCCATAAAGTAAGAGTGCAGATAATCTGTAAAATCTACTGCAACCTCACTATAAATGTCGATTCGGTTTTTGTTAAAAATTTCATTTTCCAGGTACTTAGATGCGCTTTTCCACTCATCAAAGACTGTAAGGTCAATTAGTGCCTGCTCCCAGGCCAGTTTCGAGTCATTAAAAATTGAGTGGAGAAAACGGTCTCGATCCGGGGCAAGCCACTTCGAAAGATGTTCGATTTCATCATCAATTTCGGTTGCCCCATCCGAAATATTAATGATTGGCGTTTCATTTATCTCATCCTCATCACTATAGAAGGAGGGCTGTTCTTCTAAATCCTCATCAGAGCCCTCATCAAAATAAAATGAAGGCTCATCATCGGGGTTCTCGCGCTCCAAAAAGGATTTCCACATCGGCACATCTTCAGCTTCAGCTTCATCATCAACTTCAGCTAAATCCGGGCCCTCCTCATACCACGATTCTTTACTATCTGTTTGGTCGCCGGGTACGTCCTCTAAGCGATCATTCGGTTCAAACGGAATTTCATCTTTAAATTCTATTTCATCCAGCTCATCATCCAGTTCTAAATCTGTTGTTAGATCAGTTTCTTCGTCAGCTTCATCCTCTTCAACAGGTGAAAGGTTCAGCTCATCGTAAATTGAGGTTACCTTAGTTTCACTCTCTTCCTGTAACTCCTCATCGGGCTCTTCATCGGGATCCATAAACTGATCCAGAAGGGACCCCTCTTCAATTTCTTCCTCATCATCTTCCCACTCCACGAGTGGCTCATCCTCATCAGAATTAAACTCCTTCTCTCGGGGCATCTCTGCTTGCAGATCATTTCTGTCTTCATCCATCGAAATGTCTTCGCTATCTTCAAGCTTACCCTCTTCAAAATCAGTTAGGTCAGTCGCATCCCCTTCCGGCTCTTCTATTGAAACACTCTCTTCCTCTTCAGTATCACCAATAGCCTCCACTTCTTTATTGGAGGGTTTACTGTCGTTCTTTGTTTCAAGTTCTACTGCCTCTGCATCCTTATCACCGTCATTTTGAACTTCAGGATCATTCTCATCTGAATGTGCCGTATCGTCCTCCCGGAAAAGCTCCAGTAAATACGGATCCTGCTGCTCCTGTTGTAAAGTGGCCCTCTCTGTTTCATCATCCAATTCTTCAGGGAACACTTCATCTTCTTCTGCTTCGTCCCGGTCCATAGAAATTTCGCTCAATGAACTGTCCGTTTGCTCTTCGACATCATTCCTTTGCTCGTCAACCTCATCGGTTTCGACCTGCTCATTTTCTATGATATCTTCATCCTCAGATGCAAAAAGTGCGGGCTGATCTTCTTCAAATCCGCTTAGGTCAAGCAGATCTGCTGAGCTCATTATTTCTACAAAATCGGTTTCGCTGATTTCGGTCTCCATCATATCATATTTACGGGCAACACGAGGCATCTCTTTCTCCTCAAAAAAGACCCGTATATAATCTGATGAAACAAGCGGCCCGGCTACGTTAAAAATGGGCTTCACAGCTTCCATCCAGTCCAGCGAGTTATGAGACTCCGTGAGTTTTTCATCCACTTTTTTCAGCACTTGCCTGGCTTCATCAATTCCAAGTGTGTCTTTATTCTTTTTCTCCATATAGCGGCCCAGTGCAAATGCTAGATG
>Ga0102931_1000331_pt1 | contig 23393 bp, 23 predicted proteins | sample SalPonR1_C_D1_MG_FD_79282 | JGI IMG/M metagenome (GOLD analysis project Ga0102931, IMG submission 79282) | Salt pond soil microbial communities from South San Francisco under conditions of wetland restoration - Salt Pond MetaG R1_C_D1_MG | ecosystem: Environmental > Aquatic > Marine > Intertidal... | reverse complement strand
TAACCGCCGTGATCTTCAGAGGGCTCACCTGGAAGAGATGATTGATATTGTGACCAATGCATCAGACAACATGCCTGCTGATGCCAGGTCGGTAGCCAGGATGCAGGTCAGGGATCTGCAGGAACGGCTCAGCAGGAGATTAACACCTCCCACTGCTGAATTTGATGACTATACACGGGCGCATCTCTCAGAATCACTCGAAAGGATTAACCAGGCACTTGACGCCGGTTTTGACCTTAAAAATTAAAACCCCGATATTTGTAAGCGTTTTTGGATCATAAAAAAAGCCGTTCAGACTTACCCTGAACGGCTTTTTTTTAAATAGTCAGGGTTTTAATTATGAAGCTGAAATACAATTGGTAAACTGTATTGTACACGAACAGGCTGTCCGCGCTGCATACCCGGACGGAATTTAGCCTGACGTACTACCCGGAGTGCCTCTTCATCAGCACCGCCACCAATTCCTCTCATAACTCTTGGGTCTTCAACTTCTCCTCTTTCATTAACAATAAACTGAATGATAACACGGCCTTCTATTCCTGCGCGTCGTGCCATTTCAGGATAGTTGATTTTTCTTTGAAGTTCACCCAGTCCGCCAATCAGTTCAGGCATCTCTTCAACCACAACAAAAAAGTCCTCTTCTTCCTCCTCTTCTTCCTGCGGCGGGGGAGGCGGTGTGCTCAACGGACCGTCAAGAGTCATCTCCGCGTCAATATTTATTTCCACATCTTCAATGATTTCATCATTTGGAACTTCAACGGGTACAGGCGGACGCGGTGGTGGTGGCGGAGTCTCCACGTGTTTCGTAATCTCAATCTCTTCCATTTCGACTACTTCCTGCTCTTCAATCTGGTAGTCCTGCGTTGTTTCGCTGCGTAAATCAAGATTTACGGCTACAATAAAAATGGCAAGTGCAAGAATTAGTCCAAATTCCAGTATTACGGTATAGTAGTTTCTCAGATCGGCATCGGGCTTTTTTCTCTCGGTCATGGCATGGCAATTTCGTTAGAATTTTAGTGAAATCACATTTAATGCTATCGTACTTAAAAACGGTTTAAGTACATTAATATTATATATTTTTTCGGATTGAAAATCAAAATGTTTAACCGGGAGGTGTAAATAGTTTATATTTTCATATATTTATTCATGAACCATTCTTTAACAAATTAAAACAGAGGAACCGGATGTACAAAATCAGGTTTGGCATTTTAAGCACGGCTAAAATTGGCATCGAACAGGTGATTCCTGCCATGCAGAATGGAGAGTACACTGAAATAGCCGCAATTGCATCGAGGGAGAGAAACAAGGCAATAGAAGCTGCGGAAATACTCAATATCCCGAAAGCCTATGAATCTTATGAAAAGCTCCTGGCTGATCCGGAGATTGATGCGGTTTATATCCCGCTTCCTAATCACTTACATGTGCCCTGGTCGATAAAAGCACTGGAAGCCGGCAAGCATGTTTTGTGTGAAAAACCGATTGGCCTGAACGCCGTCGAAGCACAGCAATTATTGGATGCATCGGCAGAGTATCCTCACCTGAAAGTGATGGAAGCATTTATGTACCGGCACCATCCCCGGTGGATTCGGACCAAAAGCCTCATCGATGAAGGCCGGATCGGATCCTTGAAATCGATACACTCATTTTTCACTTACTTTAAAGATGAACCGGAGAATATCCGGTTTAGACCTGGAATGGGCGGAGGCGGACTGATGGATGTGGGATGCTACAATATTTCGCTCTCAAGATTTCTCTTTGATAAAAATCCTGACCAGGTACAGAGTATTACCAAAATTCATCCCGAATATGGTGTAGATATTCTCTCATCCGGACTTCTTGATTTTGAAAGCGGCACATCCACATTTACATGTTCCATGCAGTGCGCAGGCCTGCAGCATGTTCAGATAATGGGAACAATTGCGCGTATTGAGATGAATATGCCTTTCAATCCGCCTGTTGACCGTGAAACCGAACTTTATGTTTATTCCGGAGATACGGTTGAAACGATCCGTTTTGCACCCTGTAATCATTACACCATTCAGGGTGACCTGTTTGCAAAATCTATTCTCGACAACACCGATGTACCCACACACCTGCAAGATGCTGTGGATAATATGAAAATTATTGACAGTATATTGGAGAATAAATAAAAATGTCCCGGTTCAGGGACATTTGGTGGGTAGCCCGTATTTCTCACCAAGAAATTTTTTCCTCAGCAAGGCGAAGGTAAAATGGTGGGATTGACCTTACAAATCCAAAAAAATAATTTTGCCTTGGTTCGGCAAATGCCTCTTCATATACTGCCAGTAAGGAATACCCTATTTTCTTCTTTAACCTGCTATATAGACAGTGTATGCCGTCAGACATATCCGGTATTGTAGCCCCGGATTTCAATCCGGGATTATAGCCCGCCAACCTGACTTTCAGTGCCGTAGGTACGATTCATCTCACTCATCAAACATATCTTCGAATGCACGCTCTGTCTCCTCTGCCGGCGTTGTCATAAGACTCACGATCCAGGTTACAAATAGTGCCATTAAAAAGGCCGGGATCAATTCATAGATGCTGTTTTTAAGCGCAGGAATAAGATACCAGCCAATTGCCACAACTGTGCCTGTGATCATTCCGGCCAGCACACCTGCACCGGTAGTCCCTTTCCAGTAGAGGGCAAGAATGGACGTAGGGCCGATCGCTGCGCCAAGACCTGCCCAGGCAAAAAGAACCAGCCAGAAAACGAGGTCCTTAGCAATAAATGCGAGAGCCAGAGACAGTCCAACAAGAAGAAAGACAACCGTCCGGCTGATGATTACCAGTCGCTTTTGAGGCAGCTCCTCCTCTTTTTTAATCAGTTTGTCATAGAGATCGCGGACAATGCTTGATGCCGCGACCAGCAACTGAGAGTCGGCTGTAGACATGATGGCCGCAAAGATAGCAGCCAGAACAATTCCGAACAGAAACGGATGAAGATGCATCTGTGCCAGCATCGGAAAGAGGCTTTCCGTATCATTTGCAACCAGCATCTCTGTTTCAGGAAAATAGATTCTGCCTACGATGCCGGTAAATACGGCTCCCCAAGCCATCAGCACATTCCAGGTAGTTCCCACAACAGCGGCGTACCTGAGCTGCTTCGGATCATCGATCGACATATAACGCGCCAGGATATGCGGATTACCGGGAGAACCCAGGCCAATACCCAGGAAGCCAATTGCGGCTCCTGCTGATATAGCAAACGGGTCGACGTAGATGGCATCCATCATTGAGAGCTGGTCGAGGACTGAAGTGAGTCCGCCCGCATTTACAATAGCAACAACGGGAAGTACAACCAGCGCCACAATCATCAAAATCCCCTGGATCATATCGGTAAGGCTGACGGCTAAAAAACCTCCGAGGGTTGTATATAGCAGAACAATAACAGCCGTCAGTATCAGTCCTGTTGAAACGTCCATTCCAAACCCGGATGCAAATGCTTTTCCCCCCGCCACAAATTGCGATGAAACATAACCCACCATAAAAATCATAAATATGAAAACCATGGTTATTCGCAGCAGACCGGTTTTATCGCCGAATCGCTCCACAAAAAAATCGGGTACGGTGATACAATCCCTGGCTTCCGTAAAATTTCTGAGGCGCCTTGCGTAGTAGAGAAAAAGAAATAACTCTACAATTATGTATCCCGCAACAGCCCAGATTGCTGAAGGTCCGCGCGCATAAGCCATTCCGGTTACCCCAAGTAAAAGCCAGGCACTGCGGCCCGAAACCACGGTTGAAAGTGCCATTACAAACCGGTTTATTTTACGTCCGCCTATAAAGAATTCTGAAATTCCTTTTGAAGAAAAGCGACTTGCATACAACCCGATACCGATCAGTAAACAAAGGTAAAGGATAAATGCAGCAACGGCATATTCAAGCGGTGCATCTTCAGACAGGTTTACAATTTGCTGTTCGTCCATCGCAGTTTCAGCGATTAAATTTTTTGTAGTATGCCAGGTATACAGAAAGGAGAATAATTGTTACCGGGAGCAAAAACATAGTCAGAAAAAAAGCCATAAAAACAATTTTTTACAATTCTAATAAAACAATTTGCAACCTTTATACGTCTTTATCGTAGCTACTGAATGTAGTGTTTGTTTTGGTTTAGGTTGTTGCCTCGCAGGGCAGCAAAAAAATGGTTACCAAGTCAGGATATTGATTGCACTTTATCCATAAGCCAAATGGCTTGAAGCCTCTTAAGGCCCTTATCTGTAAAAGGATAGGGGCTTCTTTTTTTTAAGGCGTTTTCGGGCGTCATTAAGCAATCATGGAAATATTCCCATCTGTTCATAGATAATTCCGACTTTATTGATTGAACTGATAAAAGCGGCTGTTCTGAGGTCAACATCGTGTATTTTACGAAGTTCATTGATCTCTTCGTAGGCATTGCTCATTGTCTCTTCCAGGCCCGAATCAACCAGTTCGCTTTCGCCACCACCTTGTGCAAGATAGTTCAGTTCTTTCGAGCTGAATCTCCTGTCAGATAAATTTTCAATCACCGAAAGAATTTTCCGGTAGCTGTTCTCTTCAAATCGTTTTCCCATGCGTCCAAAACGGACATGCTGTAAATTTTTCAGCCATTCGAAGTAAGAGACGGTAACACCGCCAGCATTCAGATAATTATCCGGAATAATGAGGCAGCCCCGCTCTTTTAAATAATCATGCGCAGCTGATGTTGTAGGTCCATTTGCAGCTTCACCGATTATTTTGGCTTTTACATTTTTTACGTTGGTTTCAGTAATCTGATTTTCGAGAGCTGCGGGAACCAGGATATCACACGGACATTCCAGCACCGCCTTGTTGTTCTCTAACTCTTTGGATCCTTCAAAACCAATAATTGAACCGGTCTCTTTTCTGAATCTCACGAGATTCTCCAGGCTGATTCCGTTTTCATTATAGATAGATCCCTCCATCTCAGCCACTCCAATCAGCTTAGCCCCGCCTTCAATCATATATTTTGCGGCATGATATCCAACATTTCCCAAGCCCTGGATTACAAATGTTTTACCTTCAAGACCCGGATCGAGTCCAATTGATTCCATATCACTTTTATCTTCGCAAGCCTGGCGGATACCAAAAAACACACCCCGGCCCGTCGCTTCTTTACGTCCCCGGATCCCGCCCATCGGAATCGGTTTACCTGTAACACACCCTTCAGCATTAATATCGGTAACAGATTGCCGGAATGTATCCAGTATCCATGCCATCTCCTGTGCTCCGGTACCATAGTCAGGAGCCGGAACATCTGAGCCGGGGCCGATGAAGTTCTTTTTTATAAGCTCGTGAGTATAACGTCGTGTAATTCTCTCCAGTTCTTCCTGGGAATAGTTCGATTTATCAATCTTAATACCGCCTTTTGCGCCTCCGAACGGCACATCAACAACAGCACATTTGTAAGTCATCAGTGCGGCAAGCGCCATTGTTTCATCTTCGTTGACAGTCAAGCTGTAACGAATTCCGCCTTTTACAGGGAGTTTGTGATGGCTGTGCTCAACCCTCCAGGCATGGATTGCTTCAATTGTACCGTCATCCCGTTCAAGGGGAAAAGTTATATGAAGAATATCATTGCAGATCTTGATTTGTGATAAGAGTCCCTTGTCGAATTTTGTGTAGGAAGCGGCACGGTCAAAATTTTTGTTAACCTCTTCAAAAAATTTATATCCTGACATCAATTTATTTTATCTGTTTAAAATTTCTCTGGGTTGGTAGATTGTCGTGAAATTGTGAGTCAGATTCAACAGTTAGTTTTTTGGACGGTCATGTTCCGGTTATTTTTCTTCGTTCATCGAAAGGTGAACAGAATGCACGATCTGCCAGGTATCCGGCGTTCCGTTTAATTGTACCAGTGCAAGCTGGTCTGCATGGATCCTTTCCGGAATGGAGCTGCTCAATCTACCTGTGATCTCTCTTCGCTGATCATCACTGAGAAACCCATAGAACAAGCTCAGATGCGGCATATAGGAATGGTCCGGTTCAAGCCCTGTCTTGCTCCTGGCGGTTTTTCTGAGCTCAATAAGCTGATCTGATCTCTTAATTTGTATATACAAACTTTGGTAATTATTGTTCAGCGAGCTGATTTTCAGCAAATCCGGTTCGAGAGGTTTAAAGTTGTTGGCAAGATCTTCGCAAATGGCTTTCAGTTTTTCAAAAGGCATATCGTCCGGACAGGGAGTCAGGGTAATATGAGGATGGAAAGGAATTGAATGAAAGGTTCGTGCCAGCTCCCCGATAATTTTCTGTAGCTCATTTGCTCTCTTTTTTTCAGGCAGAAGCCAGATTACATATCCATAAATGGGCGGAAGTTTCAAAATGTATTACTTGTTCACTATTGTTGTGTCAGCGATGAAAAGACAGAATTATATTGAGTTGTTAAAAGTGAAGCTGACCACTTTTCAGTTTTCACTTTTTTTCTCACTTGCCCGACATTTTATTTACTACTTGACACTACGTGGTCTGAGCATGATCACTGTGCTCCACTTTAGTACTGAAAATATTTACCAGGAATAAGAAGGCTACAGAACCGATTGAAGCATAGACAAGAGGGCCGACAAGATTCATGTAGATCGCACAAATACCAATAATAACAGCCCCTGTCACTCCTCCAATCAGGTTTCCGGTCAGGTTCATGCATCGTTTCCCCATGAAAAGCCAAACAACGTAGCCGATCATCAAACCAATAGATATCAGCCAGTAAATTGTGGTACCGTTAACTTCTTCCATAAAAATTGAATAAATTGTTTTGTGATTCTTATAAGTTCAAACCGATTTAAATGTAAGGATTTTTCCATTTGTTTGCTGATGTAACAATACAGATTTTCATGAAATGAAGGACAGAGGCGACGCAGGTTTTCGAAAGATTATTCACATCGACATGGATGCTTTTTTTGCATCTGTTGAGCAGCGCGACTTTCCGCAATACAAGAACAAGCCGGTTGTTGTTGGCGGATCGCCCCAGGGAAGAGGTGTGGTTGCTGCAGCCAGTTATGAGGCTCGGAAATTTGGTGTGCATTCGGCCATGCCGGCATCACGGGCTGTGCGGCTCTGTCCCAAGGCAATTTTTCTGAAACCCCGGTTTGATGTCTACAAGCAGGTCTCTCATCAAATCCGTGAAATTTTCTACGAATACACAGACTTGGTTGAACCGCTCTCCCTGGATGAAGCCTATCTGGATGTCACAAATAACTATTTTGAAAATCCGTCTGCAACCCTGATCGCAAGGGAGATCAAAAAGAAAATTAGAAATACTACCGGGCTCATAGCATCTGCTGGAATCTCATCCAGTAAATTCCTGGCAAAGATCGCATCCGATATGGATAAACCTGACGGACTCTGCCTGATTCGGCCGAAGGAGGCAGAAGCCTTTGTAGAATCCCTGGAGATTTCAAAATTTCACGGTGTGGGCAAGGCAACCCAGCGAAAGATGGAGCTCCTCGGGATTTATACAGGTAAAGATCTAAAGGAGTGGGACGAAGTTGAACTGGTTAAGGAGTTCGGGAAATCCGGCCATCACTATTACAGGATTGCACGTGCAATTGACCTGAGGGAAGTGAAACCGGACAGAATCCGAAAATCGATTGGTAAGGAGAGAACGTTTTCGGAAGATGTTATCGATATGGAGTGGATTGAATCGTTTATCCGGGAGCTCTCGGGCAAGGTTGCCGCCGCCATGGGAAAACTGGCTGCAGAGGGGAAGACGATTACGCTGAAAATCAGGTATAAAAATTTTGAAACCGTAACCCGCAGTATTTCTGTGCAGCACTACCTGAACAGTGTGGATGATATTTCAGAACTGGCCCTTCACCTGCTGAATGATACGGAAGCAGGGATGAGAGAGGTGCGGCTGATCGGTGTTACGGTTTCGAACCTGAACCTGAATGAAGCCTCTCTGGGGAAGCAGCTTGAAATTCCGTTTCCGGGGCGTGGGGTTAAGGTTGGGGATTTTGAATTTTGAGTTTTGAATTTTTTTGATCTGAATAGAAATTAATTTTCGATATTGGGGCTAAAGCCCCGAATTTTGGTAGTTTCATTACTGTTGGCTAAAGCCTTATGGTAATAGATGGTTAGTCATAAGCTCCATCTATATCTTTTCTTATCCATTGCCGTTTCGTTTACGGAACGGAAAAGTAGGAATCATCCCCAATTAACTGGCTTTAGCCGCATTGACTATTTAATTTATAGTTTCATCGTTATTTTTTAGAAACACTGATTTAAACACAACTCAATACGAAAATTTTGCTAATATCTTTCTTTGACTTTTTCCTTATTTACATCTATTTATCATTTAACTCTTAATAATTGATGGTGTTTTGTTTTTCAATTATATGCCAATACAGTATAAAACTGTATTTACTTACTGATTTTATGAAAAAGATCCTCCGCCTATTCATACCAGTTATTTTTGTTAGCTTTTTTTGGGGGTGCAATTCAGATGACCCGGACAATGAACTGACCTACAGCACACCAATTAACGAGAAATCCGTCAGCCTCGAACAGGTGGATACCATTGTTCTAAACGCCGGTGATCATTTATTCGGAAAATTCAGGGAGGGGCTGATGATAGACAGCTCGGGTGAAATATTATCGTTTGCCGATGACGGTAATCAGCTTATCTATCTTTTTAGCCGGCAGGGGGATTTGATGAATGTCATAGGTGGGACAGGATCCGGGCCGGAAGAATTTCTCCAGATCTCAGGCTACTTTGTAGAAAATGACCGCCTTGTGGTTGTTGATGAATCACAATTTATTGTAAAGGTATTCCACATTGACGGGACATTGATGAACACATTTTCCCTCTTTGAAAATCAAAATATGTATATCAATTCAAGGGATATCTTTGTCGATGAAGATACTCTTTATATTCAAATCCTGGAAGCCGATAAATTCCATGACAGAACGAATTCAAAACTAATAGCACGGTATGATCTTTCAACTGCCACATTAATTGACCTGATTGGCCAGTTTGAACCCTTTTTGAATGACGCTAACAGCTATCTCACACTCCATAACTTTACAATTGATACAAACTCTAATCGTCTGATTTCAACGTTAGTTTCATCATCCAGGATCCAGGTTTTTGATTTACAGAGATCAGATAAAGTCAGTCATTTTGTTTCTACATCATCCTTTTGGAAAAATCGGGAAGAGAAAATTGACCCCAGCATGCCTCGACGGGAAATAATAAGAAGAACCACAGATACAAGCTATAGTACAGGAATTTTTGTTACGGATTCCTACATCCTGAATCACATTCAGACGCTTACCGATGCCTGGATGAAAACGAGTGACTACTTATCGAAAGAGAATTATGTGTCGGTGTACAACAGCACCGGCAGCGAATATTATGGAACGGCAGAACTTCCGGGTACGCTTGGTGATGTCCACCAGGAACAGCTCTATATTATCGAAGACTTCAATCCGGATAAATTTACAATTGGTGTTTATGAGATTGCAAGAAAATAGATCTGGGAATGGGGCTAAAGCCCCGAATTTTGGCCGCTTCTATACCGTTCTGTAAACGGAACGGTAATTGATAGTTAGCCATAGCCATATTTCTAACAGATATCCATTGCCGTTCCATAAACGGAACAGTAATTGATGGTTAGTCACAGACACTATCTATATCCTTTCTCATCCATTGGAGTTTGTCCAAAAAGTATCGTTGACCGCAAATCAACTTTAATTAGATTAGCACGAGTTCTTCGTGTTGCTTTGTGTCCTCGTGACCTCGTGGCAATAAAATGACGATTTTTGCCACAAATCCGTCTGCTTACGGAAAGAAGCTTCACGAAGTAAACATAAATTATTAAGGTGGCCTTAAATCAAATACTTTTTTTGGGGCAGCCTCTGTAATTGATCGTGAGCGATAGCTCTAATGGATATCCATTGCGTACCATTTTCGGAATGGCATCAAATCTCAATTCTGTTCCTTGTTTTTCAAAACAGCTTCCAGCGGCAGGGCCTCCTGAACTCTTCCGTTCACTCCTTTCATGGTTTCTGCCATGAATAGGGAATTCAGGATGGCTTCTTCGGTTGCCTCAACAGCAGCCAGGAAGAGGGGAGTCATGGCACTGTTTGTAAGCTCCCGGATCGACCGGGTAATTTCTTTCTCATTTATGTCCCTGCGAACATCCGGATGGGTGGAAAAGGCTATAACATAATCACCGCTTCCGTTTGAAGCAAACCCGCCGACTCTTGCCACACCCAGAAAGGCACGTTTGGCAAGCCGTTCCAGGTTCCTGGAAGTGACAGGAGCATCTGTTGCCACAATGATCATCACCGAACCGTCCACATCATACGGCACATTCTGCGACATGTAGTGGTTTCCGAGTTCTTCTCCTATTTTTCTGCCGTCAACCGTTAATATCCCTCCGAAATTTGATTGTACCAATATCCCGACGGTATATCCGCCCATCTCTTCCGGAAGTGTCCGTGATGATGTTCCGATCCCGCCTTTAAAACCGAGTGCACGGGTTCCGGTCCCCGCACCGACATTGCCCTCCGGCACCGGACCCGGTTCTGCATTTTCAATCGCTTCCGACACATGTTCCGGAAGTACAGCCCGCTTCCTGATGTTATTCAGCCAGCCGTCATTCGTCTCACCAACAACGGGGTTGACGGACCGTACATTTTCATTCCCGGGCAGGTTGAGAATGTAATCTGTGATCCCGTTCGCAACCGTATGAATACTTAGGGTGTTGGTTAATCCGATGGGTGTTTCGAGCTCTCCCAGCTCCTCAACCTGTGTGAAACCCAGGGCTTTTCCAAAACCATTTCCTACATAGACTGCCGCCGGTACACGGCTTTGAAACGCATCGTTTTCATGCGGCAAAATCACAGTAACCCCGGTTCGGATATCATCACCGCTGATCAATGTATGATGGCCAACCTGAACTCCTTTTACGTCTGTGATGGCATTCCATTGGCCGGGTGTTAAAATACCTGGTTCAACACCTGCGTCCCTGGCGCGCATGTGATCAGTGTCTTGCGAATAAGCAGTCATAAATACAGAAAAGCTTATAATTAAAATTGCAAACAATACTGAAAACCATCTCTTTATTGTCATTTTTCAAATGGATCGATTGATAGTCTGTGGAAAACGAAGATAATCATTTTTGATTATTAACAAATGAACCTGGCAAACTTGAAGGGTTTTCTAGTCTGGATTATTCACATATTTAAAGAAATGGTGATTTAATTTTTTGGTGAATAACCCGGGCTAAAAAAGCAAGGGAAATTTAATTCACTCTATTTTGGATAAAGTAGTCTTTTATCTTATATTTAATCGATCTACATAGCCGGTCATCAGATTCAATTGTGTTGATGCGGCTAAGAGACAAAAGAGAAACCCGGCTGCCAGCTGGAAATAAAAAATAAAAACACCATCACAATATAATGAATACCAATAGTTTAAAAGGGATTAACCCCGAGACAATTACCGTCGGTGAAATTGTTGCACAAAATTACAATGCGGCCGGTGTGCTCAAACAGCACGGCCTGGATTTTTGCTGCGGTGGCGGCAAAACTTTACAGGAAGCCTGCAAAAAGAAAAACCTGAATCCCGGTCAGATACTAAGAGAGCTCAATGATATCCTGGAGGAACCTGCAGTTTCCGGAATGGACTTCAGCCGGTGGAGCCCGGATCACCTGATCGATCATATCGAAAGTACACATCACAGATTTGTGAGAAGAAAAATTGTGGAAATCAGCACGTTTGCGCAAAAAGTTGCCCACGTCCATGGCAGAACATACCCTGAAAATGTTGAGATCTATGACCGCTTCCGGGAATTGGCATCAGAGTTGACCGAGCACCTGGAGAGCGAGGAAGAGAGTGTTTTCCCTGCGATACGATCCGTTTTTGAAAAACGAATGACAGGGCAGCCCGTGGAGACAGAACTGACAGATAATCTGCGCAGCTTGCTGACATCCATGGAAGATGAACATGAAACGGCGGGATCTGTTATGGCAGAAATTCGTTCTCTCAGTAATGACTACACTCCTCCTGAAGATGCCTGTACCACATATCGGATCTTATACAAAAATCTTGAAGATTTTGAGGAAGACCTGCACAAACATGTGCACCTCGAGAATAATATCCTGTTCAAAAAAGCAGAACAACTACTCTGATTCAGAATTAAAAATTAAGAATTAAGAATTAAGATATTTTGCTTCCTGTTACCCGCTGGTTCATAAAAGCCGGTATGATCTACCTGACATCCGGAATGCTGCTGCTCTTCATTGACTCGATGCCATTTATCGGGTTAGAAATTCAGCTGCTTCCGGTCTATTGGCATATGATCGTCATCGGCTGGATCACGCAGATTATTATGGGAGTATCGATCTGGATGTTTCCGCGAAAGCGAAGAGACCGCCAAAAGAGAGAATCATTTCTCACCTGGTCTGTTTTTGGATTGCTCAATACCGGGCTGATTCTCCGGTTTATATCCGAACCATTTTCGGGAAATGAAACCGGTTTCTCTGCAGCACAATGGATCATCCTATTATCCATCTTTTTACAGCTTGCTGCCGCCGTTCTCTATGTAGCTGAAATCTGGCCGCGCGTGCAGCCCAAAAGAAAACGTAAATCCAAAACCTGAGATCTCATGCCATCAGTCAGCATCTGGATGATAAGAAGTTCACTGGTCTGGTTTTTACTTACATTCCTGACCGGATCGCTTTTACTGCTGAACAAAGGATTTGAGATATCACCTGCACTTTGGGCACTGATGCCTGTACACTATGAAATGGCTCTTCTTGGCTGGATTCTTCAGTTTGTACTCGGCACTGCCTATTGGATGTTTCCTCGTCATCTTGAGGGTCCCAAAAGAGGAAACCGAAAATCTGCCATTCTGATGGTGATTACTTTAAATGCAGGTATCGTTTTCAGTGCATTTGCCATGAATCAGGAATGGGTGCTGTTTGCAGGACGGTTTTTTCTGCTTTCGGGAGTGATTCTTTTTGTGCGGCTGATGTGGGGAAGAGTTGTGAGCTACCGGGATTTATAAACAAAAGTTGAATCACTCTTTTGCAGGCCTTCTCAGCCTGCCTGTTTTGTCGGTCTGCCTTAAACCCCGAACCAGCGGTGTCGGGGCTGAGTTTCGTGAGGCCTTCAGCCTGTGTTAATAGATGTGCATCGATCTCCTCGTCTGACGACTTTGGAATAAAATAGCCCATGAACAAAAAACCCTCAGTCGTCCGACGAGTACGAATGGAAAAATACCGCCACAGGAGCACCTTAGAACATGTGTTTACCATCTCCCGGCCTGAACAACATGGCCTGGGTAAATCGAGTCGAGTGATTTGGGCAGATCCGGATTTGAGAGTAGTTCCACTCGTCAGCCGAGGGTAGCCAATACTGGTAAAACAACAGTCTGAAAGCCTGATACACCACAGCCCGGGGCAAGCGCCCCGGGAAATCATATGCCACAGCTAATCACCAGGCTGAAGGCCTGAAAGAGAACAGACCGCGAACAAGCACAATTATTCAATTTCGAATTTATGATCCTGCACCGAAGCTTGCCCGACATACCTGCCTCCACAGCGTTCTTGGCGGTGAATCCCCTGCTGGATCCGTATTCACAGAGGATGTAACCGCAGGGGACGCAGAGGCGTCTAGAAAAAAACCTCTGTCATTTAGCAAATTTGTGATTTATTGTCTGAACGCGAAAACGAGCATAGATATGCTCCCCCTCTTCAAGCTGCCATGCAGCTTCAATTTTCATTGGTATCATCATGCCGTTTACAGACCGGTAGTTATCGAGTCGTCCCGTCCAATTCTCCATCTTGTCGCTGCTCATATACCTTTTTGTTTCAAGCCGGATTATTTCACCTGTTTCTGAAAAGAATACATCATAGTAAACATCCAGGCCATTGTGAGTGAACTGAACGCGGGCAGAGTTTTCGTCGATCGGCGTCCAGTGAAGTTTTTCGGATGGCAGCAGGTTTGTCGGGAACCAGACACTTTCTCCAAGCCACCGAAGAAGCTCAGCCTGGTCGGTATGTGGGCCACGTTCATGAACGATTCGAATCAACCCGAAGAGGTAGACTTTTAAAGCCCCGCTGTTGTGAATATAGAAATCGTGAGCTGTGAATAACCTGGTTTTTCCTATCCAGACGAATCCCGGCTCATCTGTTGTAAAATGCTGCTCTCCCCGGATGGCCAGCCATCCTTTTTCAACCCCCGGCTTAAATTGGCCGTCATGTTCCAGGTTTACCCGCTGAACAAACGGCTGGCTTTCCGACAGTGTAAACCGGAAATAACGCTGAACGGGCTCCGGAAGATTTTCAATCAGCTTTAAATGATAATTCCGCTTCTGACTCTTTTTTTCATGATCATAAAGTCTATTTACCAATTTTCTCTTCATCATATTTTTCACCTGCTAATCTCTTTTAACATTTGGTAAAATTACATACATCTCTCTTTTTTAAAGATAGCTAAAGATTTTGTGAAGTGAAGAGGCCGAGTTGCAACAGGCCTTCAGCCTGCGTCTTCCTCGCCTGACGACCCCGGAGCAAATAATCCAAGGACACAAAGCCCTCAGTCGTCTGACGAGCGGTGAAGGCAAGATCCCACCACAGTGTTCTTGGCGGTGAATCCTCTGCTGGATCCATATTCACATAGGATGTAACCGCAGGGGACACAGAGGCGTCTAGAAGATCAAGCCGGAGGAACTCGACAGACGAGTGATCAGGGCAGGTCGGGATTTGAGTGCAGTTCCACTCGTCAGTCGAGGGCAGTTCCGGGCAGGCCGGGATTTGAGGGGAGGTATACTCGTCAGCCGAAGTATTTGTTTTCAGTTTCGTCTATTCCTAAATTGCTCGTCTTTAATGAGGTCAAACTAGGTCAGACATGAACATATACAATTAATGGCAAATCAATCATATCAGAACAAAGTTGTATGGATAACCGGAGCCTCTTCAGGAATTGGCCGTGAACTTGCGCTGGTCTACGCAGAAAATGGTGCAGACCTGGTGCTCTCGGCACGGCGCGAACCGCTATTAAAGGATATTGCAGATGAAATCAGTAAGATGGGCCGGGAATGTCTTGTGATCCCGCTTGATGTAACGGATGAAAATGCATTCCTGTCTGCTACTGAAGAGATTCAAAAAACATTTGATAGACTTGATGTTGTGATTGCCAATGCAGGATTTGGTGTGATCGGCCGCATTGATGAACTTTCCGCAGATGAATGGCGCAGGCAGCTGGATGTTAATGTAACAGGACTGGCCTTGACGGCCCGCTTTGCAATCCCTTATCTCAAAAAGACAAAAGGAAGAATTGCACTTGTAGGCAGTGTTGCCGCGATGCTTCCCTCACCCCAAACAGGCGCCTACAGCGCATCCAAAGCGGCTGTAAGTTCTATCGGACAGACTCTTTCTATGGAACTGCACGGAACCGGGGTGACCTGCAGCACACTTCATCCCGGTTTTGTGGAGAGCAATATTGGCAGAATAGATAATGACGGCACATTTCATCCTGACAGGGAGGATCCCCGGCCTTCCAAACTGATGTGGCCAACACGCAAAGCGGCTGATACAATGTTTAAAGCAATCCACAAACGAAAACGGGAGCTTGTATTTACCGGCCACGGCAAAATTTTTGGTTTTATCGGAAGACACTGGCCCGGACTGGTTCATATTGCTTTGAGCCGTATTAAACTGACGTAAGGAACTCATTGAAGGTACTCTGGTAAGTTCATACATTTCATATCACAATAAAAGAAGACTGTTTAAAATTTCATCATACAACGCCTGTAAATTACTTATGCGAGACTGTTCAAAATTGACAGCAGTTCAACATAAATTATTAATTTAATTTGTATAGATGTAGCACTGGTTCTTCGTGTTACTTGGTGCCCTCGTGGCAAAACCCGGCAGTTTATTGCCACGAATCCGTGAACAAGAGGTTCAATGGTTCACGAAGTAAACTTTAATAATAAGGTCATCCATAAATCAAACAGATTTTTTTGAAAACCACTTCTATAAAACAGGAAAACATGAATTTCCCGGTTTCAGAAATTATTCATCCAATAAAAATACCCACTCCATTTCCAGTGGGTGATGTATTTTCATACCTGATCAAAGCGGGAAAAAACATCCTGGTTGATACCGGCCATTTTCACGCCGAGGCATACTTGTGTCTGGAGCAAGCCTTGCGCAAACAGGGAGTCGGAATTCCTGATATCGATGAAATCTGGATCACACACGGACATCCGGATCATTTTGGTCAGGCAGACAGGCTGCGTGATGAATCGGGAGCTCTTGTAATGGCGCCATACAAAGATCGTTTACAATTTAAAGAGAACAAAGACGGTCCGCTTTTCAGAAACTTGTTTCAGGCACTTCAGATTCCTGATGATATCATTTCAAAAATGGGCAACCAGCTGCAGTGGATACGCCAGTTTCAGCAGCCTCTTGATCCGGATCGCTGGATCGAAGAAAGCGACATCTTGGATGCCGGCGATTACAAATTTGATATGAAACATCTACCTGGTCATTCACCCGGACATCTGGCTTTTACGAGCAATGATATAACCTTTGGCGGGGACGTACTGCTTTCTCATATTTCCACCAATGCACTGATCAGCTTTGACCCGGAAACAGGGAAAAGAAACCGTTCATTTCTCCAGTACCGTAACAGCCTGGGATGGATCACTGAACATGGCAATTTCTTCTACCCGGGACATGGACGCTTCATCAGCGATTCCAGGACACTTGCAATGAAATACCTTCATGAACAGGAAATTCGCATGAACAGTGTGAAAGATCTTTTCGGCGAACAACCGGTCTCAATTGCTGAACTGGCATCACAGCTTTTCCCGGAGGCGTGGAAACAGGAGGCCTACTTTCTCGTTCTCTCTGAGGTGCTGGGCTATCTCGACTGGGGAGTTGAACAAAATCTTTTTTCTAAAACGGGCAGTGAAAAGGAAGTGCTTTTTCAAAGGAAAAAATAATTTTACTAATTCTGCCCATTATGTGATTGACTCGATTATATTTTATATTCAAAAAGAAATTCTAACAAAACATCGTGATATGGCTACTGTATTTACAAAGATTATTAATGGTGAAATTCCGAGTCAAAAGGTTGCAGAGGATGAGCATTTTTTTGCATTTCTTGACATCAATCCAATTGCGGAAGGTCATACCCTGGTGGTACCAAAAACCGAAGTAGATTATTTTTTCGATCTTAAAGAATCGCAGCTGCACGGTATAATGAGTTTTTCGAAAAAACTGGCAAAGGCTATCGACAAATCACTGAAACCACTGAGAACCGGGGTAATTATCCAGGGCCTTGAAGTGCCGCACGCTCATGTTCACCTTGTTCCGCTCTACACACATTCTCAAACAATGGCGCTTGGACATAAAGTTGATATTTCAGAAGAACGTATAAAAGAGATAGCCGCTACGATTGCAGATGAGGTTCGTTTATGAAAATCCTGGTTTTGAACGGGCCAAACCTGAACCTGCTTGGTAAACGCAATCCGCAACAGTATGGCAGTGAGACGTTACAGTCTGTAAACCGGTTTATTCAGGACCATTACCCGGATTATGATTTTAGCTTTATTCAAAGTAATCGCGAAGGGGAATTAATAGACGCTATTCAAACAAGTGAAGCGGATGAATATAACGGAATTGTAGCCAACTTCGGAGGTTTTACCCACACATCTGTTGCCATCCGCGATGCACTCGAAACCGTCCGGATTCCAAAAGTGGAGGTACACCTCTCCAATATACATGCACGTGAAGATTTCAGAGAACGATCTGTCACCGGGAAAATGGCTGACGGCATTATCACCGGTTTCGGGAAACATAGTTATATTCTTGGAATTGAAGCCATAAAGATGTTATCTGACAAATAAAACCGGCCTGTTTTGAAAAAACTGCGGGAACTCTTTTCCGACTCCTTAATTTACGGCATCAGCAGTGTTCTCGCCAGGTTTATCAACTACCTGCTGGTTCCCTTTCACACCGATGTTTTCAATCCCGCACGCTACAGCATCGTTGGTTTGGTATATGCTGCTATCGCGCTTCTGAATGTAGTTTTTACAATGGGAATGGAGTCTGCCTATCTACGCTACGCCAAAGACCGCGACCAGGCACCTCACATATTCAAGACATTGCAGATCGGTCTTCTCTCAGTATCCACCCTGTTTGTTTTTGTCCTCTACCTGCTGATGCCTTCACTGCTGCCGCTTTTTAACCTCGGCGCGGAAACCCGGGGGATCTACCTCATGATGCTGGGCATTCTCTGGTTCGATACTCTCTCAATTGTTCCCTTTGCAGAACTCCGGCTGGTTCGCAGGTCTTGGCTTTTTGCTTTTTTGCGAACGGTTCACGTGCTTATCAATCTCTTTCTGAATTTTTACCTGATCCTGAGCCTCAACTTTGGAATAGAAGCCGTATTTATTGCAAACCTGGCTGCCTCAATCCTGGTAACGCTTATCGTATGGGTTTTTACCGGTAATCTTCTGAGGGGTGAGTGGAGTCCACGCTGGCTTAAAACATCCTTTGAATTTGGCTGGCCGTTTATCCCGGCGGGGATTGGATTTGTTATCAATGAAATGCTGGATCGTTTCTTCCTGAATGAGATGTCGGCTGAAGCAGTGGAACAAATCTACGGATTGGGAACCACGCCGGAGGACATTGTAGGCATCTACAATGCCTGTTACAAACTGGCTGTTTTTATGCTGCTGCTTGTACAGATGTACCGGATGGCGTGGCAGCCATTTTTTATGAGGCATTCGGATGATAAAGAATCTCCCAAAATCTTTGCTGAGGCATTCAGTTACTTCAACCTGGCCGCAGCACTCATATTTTTGACGGTATCTCTTTTCAGCCGTGAAATTGTATCTGTCAATGTGCCGCTGCTGAATGCAACCATTATCAATGAAGCATACTGGAGCGGGCTTCATATCGTGCCTTTTCTGCTTCTTGCCTACTGGTTTCACGGATGGTACATAAATTTTTCAGCGGGTATCTTTATCAAGGAGAAAACGAGAGCTCTTTATAAGATTACACTGCTCGGTGCGGTCATTACGATTGTTGCCAACCTGCTGCTGATTCCGCATTTCGGCATGACGGGATCAGCTGTTGCCACCCTTTTAAGCTATTGTGTAATGGCCATCGTGCTGGGTATCTACAGTAAACGTGCCATGCATGTTCCATACCGTTTCTTTTCACAGTTTGTACTGATGCTGCTGATGTCACTGCTTGTGGTACTCGACATGAATACCGAATTCGAAGGCAGTAAGATTATTTGGCTTTCTGCCGGACTTATAATCATCGGTGTTAGCGCATGGCGGCTGCAATCCTCTTCGTCAGATGAAAGATCCTGAACCCTTCCTCTTGGCGTTTCCCTGCGTCCCCTGCGGTTACATCTTCTGCGATCCCGGATCTTGCGGGGGAGTAACCGCCAAGAGCGCTGTGAAGCGCTAAGGGTTTAGAGCTATCGGATGAATTTTTGCCAGCTATACTGGTGGGATCCAGCCATGGCAATTCATCAGACGACCTAAGAGTTTATAAGCCATAGAACGATATGAGCTTCAGTCGTCAGATGAAAGATCCGAAAGATCCTGAACCCTTCCTCTTGGCGGGTCCCTGCGTTCTCTGCGGTTAAACCTTCAGCGATCCCGAGGTCTTGCAAGGGAGTAACCGCCAGGAATGCTGTGAAGCGCAAAGGGTTTTGAGTTATCGGATGAATTTTTGCCAGTCACACTGATGGGATCCAGCCATAGCAATTCATCAGACGACCTGAGGGTTTATAAGCCATAGAACGATCTGAGCTTCAGTCGTCAGATGAAATTCTTCCTCTTGGCGGGTCCCTGCGTTCTCTGCGGTTAAACCTTCAGCGATCCCGAAGTCTTGCAAGGGAGTAACCGCCAGGAACACTGTGAAGTGCAAAGGGTTTTGAGTTATCAGATGAATTTTTACCAGCCAAAACGGTGAGATCCAGCCATGGCAATTCATCAGACGACCTGAGAGTTTATAAGCCATAGAACGATCTGAGCTTCAGTCGTCAGATGAAAGATCCGAAAGATCCTGAACTCTTCCTCTTGGCGTTTCCCTGCGTCCCCTGCGGTTACATCTTCTGCGATCCCGGATCTTGCGGGGGAGTAACCGCCAGGAACGCTATGCAGCGCTAAGGGTTTTGAGTTATCGGATGAATTTTTGCCAGCAACAATGGTGGGATCCAGCCATGGCAATTCATCAGACGACCTGAGGGTTTATAAGCCATAGAACGATCTGAGCTTCAGTCGTCAGATGAAAGATAAGATCATTATTAAAATATCCAGCGATAGGTAACACCAATACTTCGGGCTGGCATAGGGAAATTCCTGTCTTCTATACGCGACAGATGCTCCCGGTACGTGACATTAAAGAGATTATCAATCTTTAGAGAAAGGATATGCCTCCCCTGCATATCGAACCTGTAGCCGGCCTCGAGACCAAGAAGCTCGTATCCATCCGTAGGATCTTCGTTCGGGGCTACCCGATCTTGTTCATCAACGAGCTGAAGATCTGCCCCCAGCCACCAATCGTGCGTATTGTACCTGGCACCAATCTTTCCCGATAGCGGAGGCATAAAAGGCAGGGGCACAGAACCTCGCGAACCACGAACATAATCGAGAGATCCCTCAAGGCTCAGACGGTCAGTGGCCGCATAACTTGCAAACGCTTCACCGCCATAGAGTTCAGCATCACCTGCGGTAAGTTCCACCACCGGAAAGCCTGATTCCTGGTCTGTACCACCCGTAAGACGCCTGAAAATGAAATCGTTGATTTTGTTGTAAAACCCCGATAATTCAAGATTTAATCGCCCGTTCTGAATCCGTGCAAATGCATCCACACCATTGCTTTTCTCATTTTCAAGATCCGGGTTTCCGATATCGAATGTGCCCAGGGCAACATGCGGTCCGTCAGCAAAGAGCTCTTCAAAGCTGGGCAGCCTCTGAGTTCTTGCAAATTGGGCACCCAATTCCAGGAACTGTACGGGACGGTAATTGATACCGAATGAACCAGAAAAAATGACCTTATCGCGAGACTGGCCTGCGTCGGGAAACAGTTCATTGGAATCTTCACTGATGTTCTGATACTCCACTCTGGATCCGGCTTGCAATTTAAACGTTTCTGACAGCGGAACCTCTTCAAACGCAAAGAGTGCAACAAATTGAGAGTTCCCATCGGGAGTAAACGCTTCTTCACCACCCACATCCAGGAACCGCAGATTTGTATTTAGTCCAAACGCTCCTTCGTTAAATATTCCGACTGATCTGTGTTTCAGGGTAAGTGTAGAGCTTACAGTATACTGCAGAAAATCGAGGCCAATCTCACGTTCGGCCAGTTCGCCGTTTTCAAATTCGAGTTCTACCTCCTGCTGAGAAAAGCGGGTTCCTGAAAACCGCCACTCAATATCTTCAATGAATCCGTTGATAAACCACTCAAGGTAACTCTGGATATTTTTACGGTCTGCCTGGACCTCTATCTGTTCATCCGGTTCATCCAGGGCTTCCGGAATCCCGAAGGTCTGATCCTGGAAATTAAAGGAGGCACCACCCTGAACACTCTCTTTTCTGAACCCGGTACCAAAACCTGCAGTAAGATTTTCGTTAAATGTGCCGGGAATTCTCCGCAGCGGAGTGCGCACACTGCCTCCGTCACGATAGGAAAACCGGCCCGTAAAAGCCCAGTCTTCAAGACCGTAGGTAATATTTGTAAGTCCGGCGCCGGATGCATTCATGGAAAGTCCCTGTAGTGACAAGTCACCTGACAGCCCCTGCGACCAGTTTCTGGGAATTTCCTCTGTAAAGATATTAACCACGCCACCGAGAGCATTCGTACCATAAAGTAGACTGGCTGGCCCCCTGACCACTTCCACTTTTTCTGCGGAAAGAGGCTCCATGGCTATTCCGTGATCAGCAGATGTACCTGACAGGTCACCCATCCGCTCGCCATTCTGAAGTATCAGGATTCGTTCTCCATCAAATCCCCTGATAACCGGCCGGGATGTTGCCGGTCCAAGATATCGCATGGATATGCCTGGTTCATTATTCAGTAACTCGCCTATAGAAGAGGCATTTTTGCGCTGAATCTCCTCAATATTGAGTGATTGTGCCGGCTGATACCGGACAGCCGACCCGATCGGTGAGGCTGTTACAATAAGTTCCTCTGACTGCAGCAGCTCTTCTTCAAGAACAAACTCCAGGATTTCACCGGTATCATCGGGCACACGAATCTCACGTGAGATTGTCTTATGGCCAACAAATGAAATACGAATCTTATAACTTCCCTCTGATATATTGTTAAAAGTAAAACGGCCGCTTCTGTTCGTAACCACGGCCCGGTTGATCTCCGGAAGCTGAACGGTGGCTGATACCATAGGAGCACCGGTTTCATCATCCAGGACGATCCCTTCAACTGTGTGCTGTGCTCGTAAGCTCGTGCTGAGTGCGAATAGAAGTAAAATTAGTGCAAATAGCTTCTTCATAATAGTAAATTTAGCTGGGTGAATTCAGATTCCAATTTTTTAGGCCGGACAACCTGCTCTCTTCTTTTGTCTGAAGTATGTCCCTGACCCGGTGCAACATAGATTTGATTGCCTCCCCAGGGAGTGTCCGGTTTAAATGATTCAGGATAAAATGTAAGCGGGTCTCTTATTTCAGATGTTTAAAAAGAGGGGCGGGCCGCGGAGTTTCAGAGTGGCTTTGGCATGAACGTCCTGATCAACGGACTGAACAGGAGAAAGAGTGTTCTCCTGGTAGTTTGGAATGATATTCGGATTGCTGTCGCCGGGCAGATCGGAAACAGAAAAAAAGCATAGCACACAATCATCTCCGTATCTGTCCGGGATTTCCGGACTCTTTTGATCCTGAAGATCATCCGGATCTTCATGTGAATGAGAAAGCGTGAGACCTGCGGAAAAAACTATGTAGAAAAGCAGAAATGCTTTTGCAGCAGCATTGAAAAGAGAACAATTTAAATGAAAAACTGAAAACAAAGTTTTGCTCTGAAAATCTTGATTAAGGATATAATAAAAAGTAGATACCGTTTTTAAAATAATTTAACACAGTTATTTAATGTAACGAAAGTTGTATTCTTAATCATGCATCTATTTTCTGGACGGTTCCCTGCGTCCCTTGCGGTTAAATAGTCTATGAACCCGGATTTTGCTGAAAAGTAACCGCCACGAACGCTGTGAAGCGCAAAGGGTTTTGAGCTATCGGATGAATATATCCCAGCATCAATGGTGGGATCCAGCCATGGCAATTCATCAGACGACCTGACGATTTATACACCATAGAACGATCTGATCATCAGTCGTCAGATGAAAGATCCTGAATCCTTCCTCTTGCTCTTGGCGGCTCTCTGCG
>Ga0102931_1000329_pt1 | contig 23464 bp, 21 predicted proteins | sample SalPonR1_C_D1_MG_FD_79282 | JGI IMG/M metagenome (GOLD analysis project Ga0102931, IMG submission 79282) | Salt pond soil microbial communities from South San Francisco under conditions of wetland restoration - Salt Pond MetaG R1_C_D1_MG | ecosystem: Environmental > Aquatic > Marine > Intertidal... | reverse complement strand
GCCGGCGCGGCCAGCACCGACGAGGACACCCCGGTCACGGTCACGCTGACCGGCAGCGATGTCGACGGCGACCCGCTGACGTTCGCGATCGGGATCGGTCCGGCCAGCGGCGGCCTGGGTGCGATTACCCAGGTCGACGCCACGACCGCCGAGATCGTCTACACCCCGAACGCCGATTTCAACGGCGCCGACAGCTTCACGTTCACCGTCAACGACGGCACCGTCGACTCGGCGCCGGCAACGATCTCGCTCACCGTCAACCCGGTCAACGATCCGCCTGCGGCAGACGCCGGCGCGGCCAGCACCGACGAGGACACCCCGGTCACGGTCACGCTGACCGGCAGCGATGTGGAAGGCGATCCGTTGACGTTCGCGATCGCCTCGGCCCCGGGTAGCGGCAGTCTGGGTGCGATTACCCAGGTCGACGCCACCACGGCCGAAGTGGTCTACACCCCGAACGCCGATTTCAACGGCGCCGACAGCTTCACGTTCACCGTCAACGACGGCACCGCCGACTCGGCGCCGGCCACCATCTCGCTGACCGTCAACCCGGTCAACGATCCGCCTGCGGCAGACGCCGGCGCGGCCAGCACCGACGAGGACACCCCGGTCACGGTCACGCTGACCGGCAGCGATGTCGACGGCGATCCGCTGACGTTCGCGATTGCGACCGGGCCGGGCAATGGCAGCGTGGGCACGATCACACAAGTGACGCCAACGTCGGCATCTGTGACCTATACCCCAAGCGCCGACTTCAACGGCACTGACAGTTTCACCTTCACCGCCAACGACGGTACCGTCGCTTCGGCCCCGGCGACGGTCGCGCTGACGATCAGCCCGGTCAACGACCCGCCGGCGGCCAACGACGGCACGGCGACCACCGAGGAAGACATTGCGGTCACGATCAGCCTCAGCGGCAGTGACGTCGACGGAGACGCGCTGACTTTCGCGATCGCCGGCGTGCCCAGCAGCGGCGCGCTCGGCATGATCACGCAACTGACGCCGACCACGGCCGAAGTGACCTACACCCCGACCACCGGTTTCAGCGGTTCGGACAGCTTTAGCTACACCGCAAGCGACGGTACGGTTGCCTCGGCGCCGGCGACGATTTCAATCACCGTGACGCCGGGCAACGCGCCGCCGGTCGCGAACGACGCCGCAACGTCCACCGATGAAGACACCCCGGTGGTGATCACGCTGACCGGCAGCGACGCCGACGGCGATCCGCTGACGTTCGCCATTGCCAGTGGGCCGGCCAGCGGCGCGCTGGGTGCGATCACCCAGCTCACGCCGACCTCGGCCAGCACGACCTACACGCCCAACGCCAATTTCTTCGGCGCCGACAGTTTCACGTTCACGGTCAACGACAGCACCGATACCTCGCCTGCGGCAACGGTTTCGCTGACCATCAACGCGGTCAACGATCCGCCGACCGTGGCCGCCCACACGCTGACCACGCATTCGGCGATCCGGATCACGCTGGGTGCGGCCGACAGCGAGTTGCTCAAGGACGGTGCGGCCGATGTCGACGATGCGTCCGCAGCTTTGGCCGTTTCGGCGCTGCCGGCGACTTCGACCAACGGCGCGGCGCTGACGCTGATCGATCCGTCGACCGGGACCTACCGGTACGACCCGCCGGGCGGCTTCACAGGCGCCGACAGCTTCATCTACGAAGTCTGCGACAGCGCTACCAGCGCGTTGCCTGTTCAGTGCGCGACGGAAACGGTCACGGTCACGGTCACCGGCCCGGCGCTTTGGATTGTCGATCCCGCGGCACCGGTCGGTGGCAACGGCAGTCTGACGACACCTTTCCAGGCATTGTCGAGCCTGCCGGGCGGGCGTGCCGCAGGCGGGCGAATCTTCCTGGCCTCCGGCAACAACGCCGGCGGCCACGCCTTCGTCGCGAACGAACACCTGATCGGCCAGGGCGCGACCGGCAACACCTTCGACGGGTTCCTCGGCGTGCAGGTGCCCGTCAACGGCACCCTTGATACACGACCGGCGGTGGCCGGAGCCAGGCCGGTGGTGCAGGGACAGGTCACGCTCGACAACGGTGCACTGGCGCGAGGCTTCAATATCACGCCCCCCTCCGGCACGCAGGGTCTGTTCGGCAACGGCGCCTTCACCGGCATCGACGTTCGCCAAATGGCCGTTACAACGACCAACGCGACCGCGGTCAACCTGGTCAATCTGGTCGGTGACTTCACGCTCGATGCAGTCAGCGCCAGCGGCGGAGTCAACGGCATCTTGCTGAATAATCTCGGCACGAGCGGATTTTTCCTGGTCAACGGCGACGGCACGAATGCGCGCAACGGTTCCGGCGGCACCATCCAGAACACCACCGGCGACGGCGTATTCCTGAGCAACGCGAACAACGTCACGCTGCGCCAGATGAATCTGGTCGATATCGGAGACACCGCAAACCCGGGCGACATCTCTGCAGCAAGCAACGACCACGCGCTCGAGAGCCGCGGCGGCGGCGATATCCGGTTGTCTGCGGTCACCATCGAGAGCCCGTTCGGCAGCGGCTGGGAAGCGTTCGACATCACCGGGGTCAACGCCATCGATACCGGCAGCCTGGTCACCGGCCTGGATCTGGTCTCGAACTTCGCCGGCGTCCGCGTGACCAACGCGAACACGAACTTCACCTCGTTCAGCATTCTCGACAGCAGCGTCGATCATGCCGACCCGACGCCCGGCGATGCGGCAACCAACGGCAACGCCAACGTGGTGATCACGACCACCGGCACCGCCGGCGGCAGCTTCATCGTCGACAACTCGTCGTTCACCGGCGCACGAGGCACGGCAATTACCGTGGCCGCAGGCAATGCGCCGGGGTCAGTGGGAACGCTGACGACGAGCATCACCAACTCGTCGTTCGAGGTATCGCACCCGATCAATGGTCAGAACAACCTCGGGCTCCAGGTGCTCAACGGCGCTACTCACAACCTGACCGTCAACAACAACACGCTGCGCGATATCGGGCGCGGCATCAGTCTATCCGGCCAGGTCATCGCGCAGAAGAGCCAGGCTGCGGTGCTGGACGCAACCGTCAACACCAATACCATTTCCGAAATCGACAACCAGCACGGTCTGGACGCGGTGTCCGTGAGCAACTCGAACGGCGGCAAGGTGGACTGGGAGGCCGACAACAACCAGGTCTTCGACGTCGGCAGCCGAGGCGTGTTCGTCACGGCGCGCGGCAACGAACCCGACATGGATATCGCGCTTCGCAACAACACCATCGGCACCATTGTCGCCCCGGTGGCGTCCAATCCGGCGTCGGCCGTCCAGCGCGGCATCGATCTGGATACCCAGACCAACGCCTTCCTCCAGGCGAGGGTGACCAACAACACCGTGGTGGCCAATACCAGCGGGTTCGCGACCGGCGGGCTTGCTTCATCGGTCATGTTCGTCAACACCGAGGAATTCCCGGCCGGAACCGCCACCACTCATGCGACTCTGGACGGCAATGTCTTTACCAATCAGAACGCCACGGGTTCGCCGAACGTGATCGCGCGCACGCGCGACGCGGGCTTGACGCTCGCTGTCGATTACGACGGTAATGTCGCCAACGGGTTCAGTTCCTCGGTCCTGATGGAAGAGTTCACGGGTGGTGCCGGCAGCACGGTGACGGTCGAGGATCTGGCAACCGTGGCAGCCGACAATCCGGGCGTCACCACTTTCACGATTCCGGGTTCCATCACCGATCATGGCGGCAACGTGCCGGAACCGGATTTCTGATCGGGGGAGTGATCATGTCGAAACTCAATTCAGCGCGGAGCAACGCAAATGTCTGAACCCTTCCTGGCCGAGATCCGCATTGTCGGATTCAATTTTGCGCCGCGTGGCTGGGCGTTCTGCGACGGTCAGATTCTCCCGATCAACCAGAACCAGTCGCTTTATTCGCTGCTCGGGACCACCTACGGCGGTGACGGCAGAACCAGCTTCGCCCTGCCGGACCTGCGCGGCCGCACGCCCATGCACGTGGGAAGTTCGGATACCGGAGCTTTCCACTCGCTGGGCCAGAAGAGCGGCGAAGAGACGCACACGCTCGCCGACAACGAGATGCCGCAGCACACCCATGTTCTGCAAGTCACCAACGCCGAGCCGGTCGACAACAATCCCCAGGACAGGCTTCTGGCCCGTTCGCCGCAGCAGGCCTATGCAGCGCCCGCCGGTCTTCAGGCCATGGGCAGCGGAACGATAAGCAACGTCGGCGGGGGGCAGGCGCATGAAAACATGCAGCCCTGGCTCGCCGTGAATTTCTGTATCGCCTTGCAGGGCTTGTTTCCGTCGCGCAACTAGGAGAATCCGGTCATGTCTGAACCGTTTGTTGGAGAAATCCGGATGTTCGCCGGCAACTTCGCGCCCAGGGGCTGGGCTTTCTGCGACGGGCAATTGCTCGCCGTGTCTCAGAACGATGCCTTGTTTTCCTTGCTGGGCACGATATACGGCGGAGACGGCCGCACCACCTTCGGGCTGCCGGACATGCGCGGTCGACTGCCCATCCATGCCGGGACCGGACCGGGATTGTCGCAACGACGCCTGGGCGCCAAAGCCGGTGCCGAAAACGTCACGTTGACCGTTAATCAAATGCCTAGCCATGGACACCCGGTGCAAGGCACCGACAACGCGGCAACGTCGATCGACCCCGGAGGAAACGCGCCGGCCCAGGCGCTCGCCGATTACACCAATCCGCGCGGGCCGGCGACGCTGTCCATGAGCCAGAATTCCATCACGGCGATCGGCGGCAGCCGCTCGCACTCGAACCTGATGCCATTCCTGTGCGTGAATTTCATCATCGCACTGTTCGGTATCTACCCGTCGCGCCAGTAAGGAGTCTCCAATGTCCGAGCCTTTCATTGCCGAGATCCGGATCTTTGCCGGGAATTTCGCCCCCCGGGGCTGGGCGTTCTGCAACGGCCAGCTTTTGCCGATTTCGCAGAACACGGCGCTTTTTTCACTGATCGGGACCACCTATGGCGGTGACGGTCGAACCACGACCGCATTGCCCGATCTGCAGGGGCGCGCGCCGATGCATCCGGGTCGGGGGCCGGGCCTCACCGATAGAAGGCTGGGCCAGCGCGGCGGCGCCGACACCGTGACATTGAGCGAGGCGCAAATGCCTAACCATCGCCACACGCTGGGCGGGGCCGCCGAGGTCGCGAACCAGCGAACGCCGGTCAACAACTACCTGTCGGTGGGCAACGGCATGTACGGCGACGGGTCCGCAGCCCTGACGCCGGCCGGCGATTCATTGCCGCAGGCCGGCGGCAGTCAGCCGCACAACAACCTGCAGCCGTTTCTCGCGATCAATTTCATCATTGCGCTGGTGGGCTTGTACCCGTCGCGCTCCTGATGCAGGGATCGGAAGCGCCTGAACCGAAATCGAGAGCAAAACCATGAATCGAAGAAACTTCGCCCTCTCCCTCGCCGCATCCGCCGGGGCTGCAGCACTCGGCCCTGCCGGATTGCACGCATCCGTTCTTTCGTCGGAGGCTGCACCCGGCTGGTCGTCGGCCCGTGCCGCGACCTTGCTCAAGGGTTCGCATTTCCAAGTCCAGGCGGCCGAAAATCGGGTCATCGAACTCGTCGATATCGAGACTTATCAGGTCGACGACAGCCAGTACTTCGCGAGTTTCCGCGCGCAGGGTGGCCCGATGGCAGAAGGGCTGTATCGCCTGCACGGGCCGGCCGGCCCGGTTGACTTGTACCTGCAGCCGCGCGACGGCGCCGGGCAGCTCATGGAGGCCGTCGTCTGCCACGCTTGCGGCTGATGCCCGAGCTGAACGAACAATCGTTCGATGGCCTGATCGACGGACTTTCGGTTCGCCGCGAGGACGCCGACGACCATGAATTTCTGGAGCGCCTTTACGCGTCCACCCGCGAGCAAGAGATGAGCGTGGTCGACTGGCCGCAGGAAGCGCAGGCGATTTTTCTGCGTCAACAGTTCGAAGCACAGCACAGCCATTATCGCCAGCACTATCCGGACGCGAAGTTCTGGATCGTCGAAGTAGCGAAGAGGCCTGTCGGTCGCCTGTATTTGCAGCTTCGGGATGACGAGATCCGATTGATGGATATCGCGCTTTTGCCCGACCACAAGGGCCGCGGCATTGGAACGACGCTGGTATCTCGGGTGGTCGACATCGCGGCTGAAAAGGCACTTGCAGTCAGGCTCCATGTGGAGCCCGACAACCGGGCGGTGAACCTGTATGGTCGGTTGGGTTTCGTCAAGCTGGAGGACCGCGGCGTCTACCAGTTCATGGAATGGCGCGATACCTGATTGACGGCCTCGGTGAGGTTGGGCTCAGTTGAAAACCGCCTCGTAGTCCATGCCGTCCCCGGCCGGTCCGAGCGGCACCAGGAACAGATCGAGCTCCTTGAAGCTATCGTGCCGCACCCGAACGATCTGCTGCTCCAGCTGCGGACCCTGCTCGCTGCGAAATATCACCGAAAAGGATTGTCTGTCGCCGTGCGAGGGCAGCTTGCTGACTTCATGGACGCGCGCGGCAATCGAAAGCTCTCCGGCCTCCAGCGAGACCGGATCGCCGACGATAGCGTCGAAATCCTCGAATTGCGGACCCGACATCAGATAATGCCCAGCAGGCCGCCCAGTACGATGATGATCATGATTGGCGTGACCACGCGGGTCAACCATAACCAGAGTTTGTAGGCCCAGTTCGGCATCTTCTCGTCGAGTTCCTCGCGCGTGATCCGGTTCGACAGCACCCAGCCGGCGAACACCGCGGTCAGCAGGCCGCCGATCGGCAGCATGATGTTGGAGGCGACGAATTCGATCGCGCCCATGATGTCCTTGCCGCCTATAGTGACTGCGGACCAGATATTGAGCCCGAACACCGACAGCAGGCCCATCAGCCAGGTGAGTGCGGCGACCGTCATCGCGATCTGCTTGCGCGAGAAGTCGGTGGCCTCGACGAAGTAAGCGGTGGGCGGTTCCAGCAGCGATATCGAGCTGGTCCATGCCGCCACCGAAAGCAGGAGGAAGAACGCCATGCCGTAAGCGATGCCGAACGGCATTTCATTGAAAGCCAGCGGCAGCGACGTGAAGATGAATCCCGCACCGCCGCCTTCCGGGTCGAGCCCGAAAGAAAGCACGATGGGGAAGATCGCAAGGCCTGCCACCAGCGCCACAGCGGTGTCGGCGAAGGCCACGGCCACGCCCACCTTGGGAACGTTGACATGCGACGGCAGGTAGGCGCCGTATGCCATGATGGCGCACATCCCGAGGCTCAACGTAAAGAACGCCTGGCCCATGGCCGTGACCACCATGCCGCCGGAAACGCGCGACCAGTCCGGGCTGAACAGGAACCCGACGGCTTCCTGGAAGTGGCCGGTGCTCATGCCGTACCCCAGTAATATCAGCAACAGCACGAACAACGTCGGCATCAGTATCGAAACGGCTCGCTCCAGGCCCTCCTCCACGCCCAGGGCCACGACGCCGACTGTGAGTATCATGAAGATCGCATGCCAGAAGATCAGTTTGCCCGGACTGGCCAGCATGGTGCTGAAAGTCACGCCCGGGTCCGTGATTGCGGGTGCGCCCAGTACCAGTTGCTGCAGGTAGTCGAAGCCATAGGCCAGCGTCCAGCCCGCGACCACGGAGTAGAACGACAGCACCAGAAAACCTGCGATCACGCCCAGCCAGCCCAGACCCATCCATGCGCGCGAAGCGCCTGCGTCGTCGGCAAGCTCCTTGAGCGAGTTGATCGGGCTCATCCGGCCGCGTCGCCCGATCACGATCTCGGAAAACAGGATCGGCAGCCCCACCACCAGGATGCAGCCCAGGTAGACCAGCACGAAGGCCCCGCCGCCGTTTTCCGAGGTGATGTAGGGGAAACGCCAGATGTTGCCGAGGCCGACCGCCGATCCCGTTGCGGCCAGCACGAACATCAAGCGGGATGACCACATGCCGTGGACCGAAGTTGTCTTCATGAATCGCGTCTCGCTTATGGTTGTTCTTGCAAGCGGCCAATTGTGTCTCAAGCCGCGTCGGGAAGCAAATCAGAAAGTGCAAATCTGCTGTCGGCCCGCGACAAAGCCGAGAACGAACGCAAACCCGTTCGGCGCCGGAGACGCCTTCTACGAAAAAACCGCCATCCCGTAGGAGCGGTCTCCAGGCCGCGATCATCCCCGACCGGCTTTTCCGTATCATGTTGGTCAATGACCGTTCCAATTCTACACATCGAGTCGCTGTGCTTCGCCTGGCCCGGCGACCCGGCGCCCATCCTGTCCGGGCTGGACCTGGAAATCGCGCGCGGCCAGCGAGTCTTCCTTGCCGGCGCTTCCGGATCGGGAAAGTCGACGCTCCTGGCGTTGATCGGCGGGCTGGTGACGCCCGTGAGCGGACGAATCCGGTTTGCCGGCGATGACCTCGCAACGCTCTCCCGAGCCCGGCGCGATCGGTTCAGGGCCGAGCACCTGGGCGTGATCTTCCAGCAGTTCAACCTGTTGCCGTGGCTGGACCCGGTGGCCAACGTGCTGCTGGGCTGCCAGTTCTCGCCGGCACGCAAGAAACGCGCCGGCAACCCGGAACGCGCGGCGCGCCAGCTGCTGGCGGCCATGGGGCTGGCCGAGGACCGCTGGACCCGCCGCGCCGACGAGCTCAGCGTCGGCCAGCAACAGCGAGTGGCCGCTGCTCGTGCGCTGATCGGCCAGCCCGACCTGGTCCTGGCCGACGAGCCGACGTCCGCACTGGATGCCGACCGCCGCGACGCCTTTATCGAGCTGCTGTTTGCCCAGGCCGAGCGCGCCGGCAGTGCGGTTCTGTTCGTCAGCCACGATCGAGACCTGGCCGCCAGGTTCGACGCGACCGTCGAGCTGGCAGACATTCATGCTGCCGGGGCGGTGTCTGCATGACGCTGCTCTCGCTTGCGCGCGGCTCGCTGGCCAACCGCCGGGCATCGGTAGCGTTGACCGTGCTGACCATTGCCATTTCCATTGCGCTGCTGGTGCTTGTCGAGCAGATGCGATCGCAGGTGCGCGAAGGGTTCTATCGCTCGGTGTCGGGTACGGACCTTATAGTAGGGGCGCCGACCTCGCCGGTGCAGCTGCTGCTGTTCTCGGTATTCGGCCTCGGCAACCCTACCAGCAATGTGTCCTGGGACCGTTACCTGGAAATCGCCGATCAGCCCATCGTCGACTGGGCCATCCCGATCTCGCTGGGTGACGCGCACGAGGGTTATCGCGTCATCGGCACCACCAGCGCGATGTTCGAGCACTACAGGTACGCTGGTGGACGCGAACTTGAATTCCGCAAGGGCCACGCGTTCGCGGACTTGTTCGATGTGGTCGTCGGCGCGCGAGCGGCCGAGCGGTTGGGATACGCCCCGGGTGACAAAATCGTGCTGGCGCACGGCGGCGGCAACGTCAGCCTGCACCATCACGACGAACTGCCGTTCTTCGTCTCGGGCGTGCTCGCCCCCACCGGCACGCCGGTGGACCAGTCACTCTACATCCGACTGGACGCGCACCATGCGATTCACATCGGATGGGAGCAGGGCAGGCCGAGATCCGACGTCATGCTTACGCCGGAACAGGCCAGAGCTTCCGCGAGCGATCATGGACATGCTCACGGGGATGGCGATGCAGGTCATGACATGCGGTCGAACAAGCCTGGTCAAGATCTCGATGAAGAGCATGACCACGCTCATGATGATCATCAAGACGATGCGCCTTACGCGTCGAATGCCGGTACCGCAGCGCCGGAAGCCTCGCTCCAGCCGGATGACATCTCGGCATTCCTGCTGGGCTTGAAGACGCGCGCCGCGGCGTTGGGGATGCAGTACCGCATCAACCAGCAGCGCGAAGAACCGGTGCTGGCCATCCTGCCGGGCATTGCGCTGCAGCAGCTCTGGCGCATCACCGGGCTGGCCGAGCAGATCCTGCGCGTGGTTGCAGGGCTGGTCGTACTGGCCGGACTGCTCGGCATGTTGACGGCGCTGTTGACGACGCTGAACGAGCGTCGCCGCGAAATGGCCATTCTGCGCGCCTGCGGCGCCAGACCCTGGCAGATCTCGGCACTGCTGCTGCTCGAGGCTGCCTTCATCACGCTCGCCGGTATCGCGGCCGGTCTTCTGCTGGCCTACGCGGCACAGTTCGCCCTCGCCCCGTGGCTGCTGGCGCGCTTCGGCATCGCGATATCGTTTGCCTGGCCGGCCACCTGGCAGTGGCTGGTATTGGGCGCGATAGCACTGGCCGGTGTCCTGATCGCCCTGGCGCCGGCTGCCATGGTTTACCGCCGTACCCTGGCCGACGGCATGCAGGTGCGGCAGTAGCCCGCCGATTTTCGGCGGAACGATCGCTTCACTTGATTATCCAATACACTCCTGACGACCAAACCGGAAAGCCGATCATGCAGATTCTTCGAACTTTGAGCGCTTGTCTTCTGATTGCTCCGGCGCTCGCCGTGGCCGATGCACGCGAGCTCGAATGGAACGAGCTGATGCCCGAGGAGGAGTCACAGGCCTGGATCGACAACCAGGCGGGCGTCGACCACAGCGGCACAGGGCCTGGCGAGGTATTCGAGTCCAGCCTGACGGTCGGTGAACTCGACGGCCAAGACGTCCGCATCGCCGGCTTCGTCGTGCCGGTCGAAACCACCGCCGAAGGCAAGCTCAGGGAATTCTTCCTGGTGCCCTACTTTGGCGCCTGTATTCATCTGCCACCGCCGCCGGCCAACCAGATCATCTACGGCCGACTCGACCAGCCGGTCGAAATGGTCAACATCTGGGATGCGTTTTATATGGAAGGCACGCTCAAAGTCGAGGATATCAGCAACGATACCGCCGACTCGGCATACACGATGGATGTGGACTCGCTTGTTGTTTACTGATTGGGGATGACCTTCGACGGAGTGTGCGGCTCTTGGTTTCATTCTCAGTTTCAAGCTCTGAAAACATTTCGTCACTCACTGCGCGCTTACAGCCGGGTTGCCTTTGTCGCTTGCAGCAATAACCGTGCGCCTGGAACTGGTTCACACCCGATACGAGGTGCCGGTATCTCGAGCGGCATCCGGACGATCCTCGGTCAAAGTCCTGGGGCGTTGCTGAGGCCTCTTCAACGGTATAACAGGTAGGTACTCAGAATGTACTTTTCACCACTGACGGGTGCGCAGCCCTTGTGCGGGAACATCCAGAGCGGCGGAAAGACGACGACTCGTCCGGTCTTGGGCTTCACCGTCGTACCTGTGTAAAAAATCGTCTCGCCACCTTCCTCGACGTCGTTCAGATAGAAGATGAACGACAGGAAGCGGCGCGCGCTTGCCTGGTTGCGCACGTCGACGTGTGTATCGAAGAGATCCTGTCCGTCGTTGCGGTACTTCTTGATCCGAAACTGTTCGAGATCGTTATCGGAGGGGAAGCATCGGGAATCGACGAATCCATAGTAGTTGTCCCGGAGTGCAACCACGCGCGAGACAACAAAGTCGTGAGCCTTTGCAGACTCCTCCGTCGCGCCTTGAATCTCGGTAAAGTTCAGCTGTGTGAAAGATGGACGTTTGGCGTCGTCAATGCGCTGCTGCTGCTCTGGACTGCTGGCGTAGAAATCAATGAGGTAGCGGCAGACATCGGCGGGCAGCACGTCGTCGTAAATCCGAATGAGCGAGTTCAGCTCGATTCCCACGTATCAATTCCCGTGTCGAACAGTGGCGATATCGATAGACGCTTTGTTCACGCGCGAGCTTCCATCGAGGCACCCTGGCTATCGTCAAACCGGCGAAACGCCGAGACAATCTTATCAAGCTGATCCTGCGCGATCAGGAAAGCGTCGTGGCCCTGCGGTGCGTCAAGCCACTCCAGGTCGGCGCGAGGTATGGCATCGGCCAGGGCCTGCTGGTCACGCGGCGGATATAGCAGATCGGAGGTGATCCCCACGACCAGCGTGCGCGCACGGATACTTTCGGCCGCGCTGCGCCACCCCGAGCGACCGCTGCCGATGTCGTGTTGGTCCATCGCGTCAACCAGGCGCCGATAGCTGACCGGATCGAAGCGTTCGCGAAGCATTCGTCCGTGGTGATCCAGCCAGCCCCGCGCGGTCCGCTCGCTGCCGGTGTCAGGGCCAAACCGGTCGTCGAGATTGGCCCAGTTCCGATAGCTGAGCATGGCGATCATGCGGGCCAGCTCCAGGTCGCCGTTGCCATCCAGCGCCCGTCGCTGAACGTGGTTGAGCGCGCTCGCCCAGGCAGTCTGGCGGGCCGGTGCGGCAATGGTCACCACCGACTCCACGCATTCGGTTTGACCAAGCGCCCATTCAAGGGCCTGCATACCCCCCAGCGAACCGCCAATGACGAGCTTTAGCCGACGGATCCCCAGGGCGTCGATGAGCAGGCGCTGAACCATCACCATGTCCCGCACCGAGACTGCCGGGAAACGATCGGCCCACCGGCGGAGTCCGCGCCGCGCCTTCGGCCCGGTCGTGTCACCGCTGCCGCCAAGCACGTCGGCGGCGACGATGAAATCGGTGTCCGGATCCAGGCTTCGCCCGGGCCCGAGCAAGCCGGACCACCAGCGGTCGACGTGACGATCGCCGGTCAGCGCCGGGCAGACCAGAACCGCATTACCCGCGTCGGCAGCGAGCCGGCCCCAGGTTCGATACGCAATCCGCAGTCGGCCGAGACGCCCGCCGCCGGCCAGTGTCGGGGGGTTGTCGATGGTGATGACGCGATCGTCGCTGCTCATGCGGCCGCGGCCAGCCCCGCTCGCTCGAAGGCGCCGGCAAAGTCGTCGATGATGTCGTCGATGTGCTCGATGCCGACCGACACCCGTATCATTTCGCTGCTCACGCCGGCGGAGCGTCGCTCGTCCTCGGACAGCTGTTGGTGCGTCGTGCTGGCCGGATGAATGACCAGGGTCTTGGCATCGCCGACGTTGGCGACGTGGCTGGCCAGCTCCACGCTGTTGATGAACTTTCGGCCTGCCGCCTCGCCGCCCCGAATGCCGAAGGTAAGCACGGCCCCGAAGCCGTGTTCGAGATAGCGTTTAGCGCGTTGGTGCGACGGATGCTGCTCCAGTCCAGGGTAGTTGACCCATTCGACGGCCGGTTGCTGCTGCAGCCACTCGGCCAGCGCCTGGGTATTGTCGACATGGCGCTGCACGCGCAGCGACAGGGTTTCAAGCCCCTGCAGGAACTGGAAGCTGTTGAAAGGACTCAAGGCCGGGCCCATGTCGCGCAGCCCCTCGACGCGGGCGCGGATGGCAAACGCGATGTTGCCGAATGGACTGTCGGGCCCGAAGGTCTCCCAGAAATTAAGACCATGGTAGCCCGGTGCCGGGTCGGTGAACAGCGGAAAGCGTCCATTGCCCCAGTCGAAGCCGCCGGCATCGACGATTACGCCGCCGATCGACGTCCCGTGACCGCCGATCCACTTGGTGGCCGACTCGACCACGATATCGGCGCCATGCTCGATCGGGCGACACAGGTAGCCGCCGGCGCCGAAAGTGTTGTCGACGATCAGCGGCAGGCCGTGTTCTTTCGCCACGGCCGAAAGCCCCTCGAAATCGGGAATGCGAAAGCCCGGATTGCCGATGGTTTCGACATAGATCGCGCGGGTTTGGTCGTCGATCTGCGCGGCAAAAGCCTCGGGGTCTTCGTCTTCGACCACGCGCACGTCGATGCCCAGTCGCGGCAGCGTGACCTTGAACTGGTTCCAGGTGCCCCCGTACAGCGACGAGGCCGCGACGATGTTGTCGCCGGCCTGGGCCAGCGTGGTAATGGCCACCAGCTGGGCGGCCTGGCCCGACGCAGTGGCCACGGCTGCGACGCCGCCTTCGAGCGCGGCGATGCGCTGCTCGAAGACGTCTGTGGTGGGATTCATGATGCGCGAATAGATGTTGCCGAACTCCTCGAGCGCGAACAGCCGAGCTCCGTGGTCGGCGTCATCGAATGTGTAGGAGGTCGTCTGATAGATCGGCACGGCTCGCGCATTCGTGCCGGGAGCCGGCTCCTGACCGGCGTGCACCTGGAGGGTCTCGAATCGTCGTTTCTTGTCGTTGGGCATGGTCTGGCTCCTGTCGCTTGCAGTATTGTTTCCGGCCGGCGCCGATTCATTCGGGTCGGTCCGGGTACCGCAGCGGGAGGCAGATGAAGGAGATGAAAAACCCCACACCGGCCAGGCCGCTGCGGGATTCTTCGTGATTCGCTTGAGTCGTCTGGATCAGAACACAGCTGTACACGAGTCCGCAGCAGAGGCGTGCAGACACATGCACATGTATATCGTGCAAGGATTTGTATGGGTGCGTTCGATATTCACGCCCTTATTTAGTCAGATGGAAGACGGGATGTCAAGCGAACACGCAGTGAAAACGTGCATTTTTTCGAACGCCGGAAATATCCGCTCAAGCACCGGCTCTGTTGAATTCGCGAATATCCGCCCCCTGAACGAATTGCCCAGCGCAAAACCAGCGCCGGGGGCTGATATAAGCAAACACCGCGACATCTGCAATCTTTCTGCTCTCGTGCCACTGGCGTCCGGTGAAGTTTCCAGCGGGCCCCTCCAGCCTGTACAACCCGCTTTTGCAGCTCGCCCGGCCCGTTCAGTGTCACGCCTGCAGTCTCAACGAGGTGCTCGGCCAAGCCGCCAGCGGCATGCCGAACGGTGGACCATCTTTGCTCGACGTCGGCTTTCATACGCCGGAACCAGGCGACTCGTCGCCCACCGAATTCATCTTCTTCGACGACTTCGAATAGCCCGCTGCCAACTACGCTGGCGGTAGAGTTCAGAGGCGCTGACCTGCTGGCAGGTCAAGCCTGCGCGTTTTGACCGTCGTGTTTATGGCCGTTGTCACCATGGTCGTGATCGGTCATGCGCGGATCCATCATCCCTTCTTTCACGCCAAAATGAATCAACAAAATATTCACCGGATAGGCCGCGATCAAGCCGCACGTCAGTGACACGATCAGCGACGACCAGAACCGAATGTCGCCCATGCCCGCATTGGCGGCAAGCCAGATGCTGACGCCGATCGCTGTGACCTCCATCACCGTGATCGACGGCGTTTCGGCCACCAGCGCATCCCACAGGGCTCGGCGCAAGGGGACGCCGTCCTGCACCAGCGGCCCCACAGTCAGAGCGTAGCCTGCAACGTAGGCCAGGGTGAAGGTGATGACCGAGACCCACAAATCGCCCAGCGAGAGCAGGCCTGCTGCGATGATTATGCCTGCGATTTCGCCCATGCCGCATCCGGAATAACAATGCGCCACAGACCGAAATGCACGCCGCGGCAGGCTGTCGCAGGCGATCTCCTTTCGACCTGACCAGTAATAGACCAGCAGACCGACGGGGCCGGAATAGAAAACCGTTAGCACCCAGACGACTTTCATCAAGCTCATCAGATGCGCATTCCGCGTACGCAGATCGTGAATCACCCAGATCAGCGAAGGGATCATGAGAAGAAACCACAGGATCAGAAAGATCGGACTGTCGAGGAGATCGCGCAAGGTATTCATAAGGGCTCCCTTCTAATGACAAGCGCTTATGGCCGGGCATGCGTTCTGTTCACTTCACCCACAAATACACTTGGGGAACCTCTGAACCACCTGCGCGCAGGACGGTTCAGAGGTTTTCACCTATTGTCGCATGCTTATGCCTCCAGGCTCGCAATCCTTCTCTACGTGGCGATAGCACATTCAAGTCCATCCGACGCTGCGATCGCGAAAAAGACCGGCCGAGGAAGAAAAGCAAGGCTGGACGCCCGTATCCCGGGAGTTTTACTGCTCGAAATCCAGCGGCGGCGGACCCGGCGGCAAGATGCCTTCGTAGACGTAATCGCCCTTGCGCTCGGCGAATTCGTCCTTGATCGCGGCGACCAGTTCCGGGTCTTCGTAGAGATCGACCATCGTCATTGCAAGCGCCTTGGCCGCATATTCAAGCCCCTTGTGGCCAATGGACATGCCGCCGGATGCAACGACCGCCCAGGAATGCCACGGCACGTCTTTGCCGGCTATAGGCGCGCGCAGCCGGATCGTCGGCACGATGTAGCTCACATCACCCACGTCGGTGGAGCCGCCGCTGGGATTCTTCTCCGTTTCGCGAAGGGGCCTGACTTCGGCGTCCATGCCGACCGGCGCCTTGCCGGTGGCTTTCTGGATGTCCATCGCGAACTGTTGCTCGGCTTCGGTGTACTCGATGCGGCCCAGCGCCTCGAGGTTGGCCTGCAGCGCCGCGCCACCCGTTCGGTTCGGCATCACTTCGTGCACGCCCGAGATCAGCGTCACCTTGTGATCGACGTTGGCCATGATCGCCGCGCCTTCGGCCATCGCCTGCACCCGCTGGTAGACCGGCGCCATCCCCTCGCGGCTGCGATCGCGCACGCGAACCCAGATCTTGGCGTAATCGGGTACGACGTTGACGACCTTGCCGGCATCCATGATGTGGTAATGGATGCGCACCGTCGGCTTGACATGCTCGCGATAGGCGTTGATGCCGTGCGCGTAGAGCTCCAGCGCATCGCCGGCCGAGCGTCCGTTCCACGGATCGGCGGCGGCGTGCGCGGCCTGGCCGTCGAATTCGACCAGAAAGTCGACCAGCGCCTGCGAGCTTTGCACCGACGCCTCTATTTCGTCGCCGGGATGCCAGTCCATCATGACGTCGACGCCGTCGAACGCGCCGTCGCGAATCATCCACAGCTTGCCGAAGAACTTTTCCTCGGCCGGGGTTCCGTAGAAACGGATCGTACCGTCGATGTCGCCGGCCTCGATCAGCTGTTTGACCGCGATCGCGGCGCCCAGCGATGCCGAGCCGAAGACGTTGTGGCCGCAGCCGTGGCCGGGCGCGCCCGTTTCCACCGGCGAGCGCTCCGGGACCGCGGCCTGCGACAGGCCGGGCAGCGCGTCGAACTCGCCCATGATGCCGATGACCGGCTCGCCGCTGCCATACTCGGCGATGAACGCGGTGGGAATCCCGCCGACGTTGCGCGTGATCTCGAAGCCGTGAGCGGCCGCGTGCTCGATCAGGGCTTCCGCCGATTGAGTTTCCCTGAAAGCGATCTCGGCAAAGCGCCATATCCGGTCGCTGAGGTCGGTCAACGCCTCGGCCTGCGCATCGACCGACTCGATCACGTCCTGTTTCAGTTGTCCGCCCGCGCCGCCCTGGGCCATGGCGATGGAGCCGATTGACGCCAGCAGCGCCGCGTTTAGCCATTTCATCATGCCGGAAATCCTCTCTTGGAAGTCATTGCGCAGCTGCGAGCGCGGGTGGCCGGGTATCAACTCGACCTGTCGGCAGAGTATAGACGCGTGAACTTTCGAGTTCCAATCGCGCAGACCGCCGTCGCCTTTCACCCTTGCGGCGCGCCAAATTCCCGCCCCGGCACACATCGTGGTCAGTCATCCAGTAGGATCATTGGATTGCGCCCCAACCGAGCAGATTGTCATGTCCCGGAAGAAAGTCGTTCTCGCCTACAGCGGTGGCCTGGACACCGCCTGCATTCTCAAGACGCTCCTCCAGCAGGGTTTCGAGGTCGTCGCGTATGTCGCGAACGTCGGCCAGCTGGAGGATTTCGAGGACATCGAGCGCCGCGCCCGCGCGACCGGGGCCAGCGAGGTCTTCGTCGAAGACCTGCAGCACGAGTTCGTCACCGATTTCATCTGGCCCGCCGTCGCCGGCAACGCGGTCTACGAGAATCGCTATCTGCTGGGTACGGCGCTGGCGCGGCCGGTCATCGCCAAGCGCCACGTGGAAGTCGCCCGAAAGGTTGGCGCCACGGCGCTTGCCCACGGCGCAACCGGCAAGGGCAACGACCAGGTCCGTTTCGAACTGGCTTTCGCGGCGCTCGCGCCCGACCTGGAGGTCATTGCGCCGTGGAAGGATCCCGAGTTCCTCGCACGCTTCCAGGGCCGGCGCGACCTGCTCGCGTTTGCCGCCGAGCATGATATTCCAGTCGAAGCCACCGCCGAGAAGCCCTACTCCAGCGACGAGAACCTGATGCACCGCTCCTACGAGGCCGGCATGCTGGAAGACCCCGACGCGGCACCGCCGGCGGACATGTTCAAGCTGACGCGCGCGCTGGAGGCCACGCCGGACACCGCCGACCGGATCGTCGTGCGTTTCAAGGACGCCGTGCCCGTCGAGGTCGAACACCTCGGCGACGGCACGAAGATCAGCGACCCGGTCAAACTGCTCGGTTATCTCAACGACATAGGCGGCCATCACGGCATCGGCCGGATCGATATCGTCGAGAACCGCTACGTCGGCATCAAGTCGCGCGGGGTCTACGAAACGCCCGGCGGCACCATTCTCCACGCCGCGCTGCGAGACCTCGAAGGCATCGCGATGGATCGCGAGGTGCGGCGACTGCGCGACATGCTCTCGCCCCGCTTTGCCGAGATCATCTACAACGGTTTCTGGTTCTCGCCCGAGATGGACTTCATCGAGGCCGCGTTCCAAAAGTCCTCCGAGCTTATCGACGGCGAGGTCCGGCTCGGCCTGTTCAAAGGCAACGTCCTGATGGAGGGCCGCTCCAGCCCGAGCTCTCTGTACGACCAGGACCTGAGCTCCATGGACATCGCAGGTGGCTACGATCAGCAGGACGCGCGCGGCTTCATCCGCGTCAACGCGCTGAGGTTGACTGCGCATCGGCTCATCGTGGAGCAGGTCGAGGAGGAATGATGGGTGCTCGACGCCTGTACCGGTTTCGGACAACCGGCCTGCGGATCGAGACCTCCTTTGCGCACGATCAGAGACGAGTCAGGGCGAAGCTCAGCAGCCAGCGACGCCCGCGCTCGATCCTGGACACCTCGTGCCGGTAAAGGTCCGGGCGGAAAAAAATGATTCGCCCGAACAGGTTGAAGATATTTCGTTCACAGCGGAATTCGCCGCCCGATTCGGGCTTGATCAGCACGCAGTTGAGCTTGTACAACCGGCCCTCGGAGACCATGTCGACGTGCGGGCCAATGGCGTGGCCCGCCGGATAGCGGACCAGGTAGATACTCAAGCGCCTGGACTGGAATAGAACCCGGTTTTTGACCTTTTCCTGCATATCGAGCCTGTAAGCAATAACCCCTCTATTGTCGGCGACGTGTTCGCAGATTTAAAGCAGGCGGCATGCGGGTTTAAACCAGCTTAGAAGAACACCAGACAGCGCGTCTCCAGGCTCTCGCGCGGGGCAGCGTCCGGGGGCGCGTGCGGGTCCTTGCACGACGAGTGCGGCGTGAAGCGCGTGCGCCCGTCCAGCGCCGAGTCGTAGGTTTTGAACAGCAGAACCTCGTCGCGATCCATACGCGGGTAGTAGTACCAGCGTTGGTCCGGATCGTGCAGCGCGACCTGGAGTTCACCGGTGCGATCTTCTCCGCGCCGCTCGACGGGCACTAGATCGCCGTCGCGCACCGTGCGCGCGTCGCAGAGCACCAGCGGATGGTCCAGGACCGGCTCGCCGATAGGGCGCCATGCATTGATGATCGCGAAGCGCCGCTGCTCGAGTTGTCGCAGGGCCTCCGGCGAATCGCTGAAAAAGTCGGCCAGCCGCCGATGCCCCGAGGCATGGGTGTAATCGTTGTGCACGATGTTGGCAGGATCGCGAGCACCGTGTTCGCGCTGCTTGGCGGCGGAGGAACTTCGCCGGGTGTCGTCGAAGACCTCGACGCGCTGCGCACCCGTAACGTGCTTCAACAGATCGATCATCTCGGCGTGATAGGTCGCGCGCAATGCCTCGTCGTCATAAAAATCGCCCACGGCACTCTTGTGCGGCACCAGCATGAAGCCTTCGGCGTCGAGGCTCGTCTCCGGCAGCTGCTCCCGGGCATTGTGAATCTCGACCTCGTGGGCACGATAGTTGCCCAGGTGCTCGGTCTTGTCCCCGCCGCCCTTCGAAGGCACGTAGACCAGCGGCGCCGACAGATCGGCCAGGAACTTGAGCTCCGCTCTCAGCGACTCTCGCGAAACGTGGTTCATCGTCTGCTCCCCGGGATTGCGACTGCGTGAACTTTCAATGCCATCGATTTCACGCAATGGCTTCGTGCCCGTCGGACAACGATGCCAGTTTGGAGTTCGTCGTGAGCTCGGACCGGCCGGACTCAGGACAAGGCCTGCTGTCATCGTGCCGAAAGATCTAGTCGTGATCGTGCGACAGGCTGCGGGTTTCGCCTGGCGTCTGGAAGAAGTCACGGCCTGTCCGAATCAGCTCGCGCGGCACTTCGACCGGCACATGTACGCCGACCGAGTCTTCTGCGTTGATGACTTCATCGAGGATCTCCCGGCCGGTCTTGTCGAAGTAGAACCAGTAAGGCGGCATTGCGAGATCCGTCCGGCGTGCCTTCCAGTGGTCTTCGTACGGCGCGAAATGGAGCATCTGCGGATCGGCGTCGCCCATGTGCATCACGGTGTCGTCGCCTGCCGATATCCGGAAGACGTAATTCTGGACGACGGCCCGTTCTTCTGCCGGCCAGCCGGCGTGCGGGATCCGGACGACTTCAAGGATCAGGCCGCCCTCATCGATGCGGATCGGGTCATCGCCGTATTCCAGGTTTATTTCGGTGATTCGTTCGCGGATCGCATCCGGAATATCACCCAGCGCGTCCATCATGGCCACGGCCTGGCCCGGCGCATAAAGTCGCACCTCGGGATGATCTGTCATGTAGGCCCGCATGACGTCGGCCGCGAAATGATCGGCATGGGCATGACTGACGACGATTGCATCCACGCCCTGGAACACGCCATTGCCGGCCAGCATGTCGGACCGGATGGGCTCGGGCACCTGGCGATAGATATCGAAGGTCTCGGCGTAAAAGGGATCGAACAGCAGCTTTTGGTCGCCGGAAACCACCATCACCGCCTCGTTGGCCAGATAGGTCGCCTCTCCCGGCTCAGGGTGGGCAAGAGCCGGAGCCGTGGCTGCTGAAAAACCAAGCGCGAACAGGATGAACAATCGGGTCATGACGAGGGCCTTCGAATCGGATCTGTCTTCAGGTGCGATAGTTCTAACACATCCGCCGAGTCGGGCTCGGTGAGAACATTACCCGGTCGCGAGAGAACTTCGCGACGGGAATGCCGGTTGCATCCGGAAATGCCAACGACCGTGTCGATGGTTTTTACATTCAATCTTGATCTGCTGTATAACGGCAATTCGCTTTTTCCGGGCAGACATCCATGACAGCATGCATCGTTCGTCATCCGCCCGAATCCATGGCAACCACGCTTCGGAGGCTCGCCGAACGCGCCGAGAACAAGCCGGCGCCCGACGTTTACGGCGACGGTGCGCTGATCGAAGATTTCGAGGACGCGATCGCGACCATGCTGGGCAAGCCCGCGGCCCTGTTCCTGCCCAGCGGCACGCTGGCACAATCGCTGGCGCTGAGAATCCACTGCGACAAGCGCAACAAGACCACCGTCGGCCTGCATCCGACGTCGCACCTGGTGCTGCACGAGCAGGACGGCTACCGGAAACTCTGGGGACTCGACGGGCAACTGCTGGGTCATCCCGACAGGGTTCTGACGTACGCCGATCTACAGGCGCAGGCGCCGGACGAACTGGCCGCACTCGTGCTGGAGCTCCCCATGCGCGAGATCGGCGGCCAGCTGCCCGAGTGGGAAGATCTCCTGGCCCAGGCCGAGTGGGCGCGCCGACACGATATCGCCGTTCATATCGATGGTGCCCGGCTCTGGCACTGCCCGGCCTACTACCAGCAAAGCCTGGCCGAGATCGGCGCGCTGGCCGATTCGGTTTACGTCAGCCTGTACAAGGATATCGGCGGCATTGCCGGCGCGGTGCTGGCCGGCGAGAAGGATTTCATTGCCGAAGCAAAAATCTGGAGTCGACGCGCCGGCGGCAATCTGATTTCCTTTTATCCATACATCCTGGCCGCGGAACAGGGCTTCGAGGACAACCTGTCCAGCATTTCAGACGCCGTCGGCTACGCGCGCGAACTGGGCCCGATGCTGGCCAGTCTCGCCGGTTTACGAGTGAATCCGGCAACGCCGCAGACCGCCATGTTCCATTTGCATATTGATGTTGCGCGGGAAAGATTGATTCAGGCGATCGACGAATACGCCGCAGAACACGACGTGATCGTGCTGCCGAAGCCGCGGGCGGTCGACGAGCAAGGCAACAGCATCTGCGAGATCAGCGTGGGGCGCAGCACGATGAAACATCCTCCCGGCTTCTGGCTTACGCATCTGCGTGCAGTCCTAGTGGGCCATGCGGCTAATTAGGTAACACTCAGAGCCACTGTGCCGGCGCGACTCGGCGAAGCACGATAGAGGGGCGGGCTACGGCGCGCCCGGCGGCCGCATCGATGCCGGCAGGAATTTCGGATCCAGCAGCACGGCGTATTCCGGCAGCTCGTCGTACAGCTTTTCGGTATCGGCGAGCGCGGCCCAGCTCACCACCGCGTAGCGTGTGCCGGATTCGACCGGATTGGCGCGGTGGAAATAGCGCGCGTCGGACGGAAACCACACCAGCATGCCGGGCCTGGGCCGGATGCGAAAGTTGAAATATTCGAACTGCAGGTCGCCGCCCTCGAAGTCGTCGTTGAGGTAGAGCAACAGGCTGATATCGCGATCCACGTGATGGCGCCAGAGACGACGTTCCGGGTCGTAGGAATCGGCGTCGGAGTGCGCCTCGTAAAAGCCGCCGACGTTGTACTTGAGCACCTGCGGGGATTCGAACCAGGCAAAACTGCGCCCCAGCTTTTCTGCAATGTCGGAAACGTAAATACGCTCCACCAGTTCGCGCAGCTGCTGGTCGCGGTCGTCGCCCATCTCGACGCGCTCGGTGACGCGTCGGTCGTCGAGCTTGCGGGCAACGCTGGGATCGGCGGCTTTCCAGTCGATTATCCTGAGCCGCCTCGAAGGACGGCTGGCGGCGAACTGGACCCAGTCGCGGCATTCGTCGGGCGACAGGAAGTTCTCGACGATTTCGATGCCGTGCGGCACCGGCCGCATCGGGTCGGCGCTGCCGCAGCAGTGCTTGAACCGGCGGCCGCTGCCGCAAAAACACGGTTCCGACCGGCCGGGCGGAAAGGACGCTCGATATTGCTGCGGTTTCGCCATGCGCCGAGTATAACGATTTACAGCCTCGGACAATTCCCGGCGCCGGTCAGGGTGCGCGCCGCGACCGGCTCAAACCGGCCACTGCTCCAGCCGGTAGGCCGAGTCCCAGAACATCCACTCCAGCCGGGTCGACTCGAAGAACGCCTGGGCCATTCGATTCCGCTCGGCCGAGCCGGCCGCGGCGGCCGCCTGCTCGGTCAACGCGATTGCCCGGTCGACCGTCGCCGAGAAATCCGCCCCGGCGTAGGTGTCGATCCAGTCCTGGTAGCGATTCGGCGCGGCTGCGCGCTCGTGGATGTGCAGACCGACTTCGCGATAGATCCAGAAACACGGCAGCAGCGCCGCGCAGGCCACCGGATAGCTTTCGCCGGCCGCTGTCGACAGCAGGAAGTGCGTGTAGGCGAAACACGCCGGCGATTTCGGCACGTCCACGAACGTATCGAAACGCTGGAGAAACGAGTT
>Ga0102931_1000326_pt1 | contig 23524 bp, 26 predicted proteins | sample SalPonR1_C_D1_MG_FD_79282 | JGI IMG/M metagenome (GOLD analysis project Ga0102931, IMG submission 79282) | Salt pond soil microbial communities from South San Francisco under conditions of wetland restoration - Salt Pond MetaG R1_C_D1_MG | ecosystem: Environmental > Aquatic > Marine > Intertidal... | reverse complement strand
TTGTCAATCGCCCACTGCAGGTCTTTATTCGTAAGCACTACTACTTTCAGCTCGTCAACGTAGGGGAAAACCTCATCAAGTGGCTTTTTGAACCGCTTTGGTGATAGCGTAATCCAATCGAGTGAGCCACTAAGGGGCGATGAACCGCTCGTCTCTATATGAACCAACAGGCCTTCCTGTTTCAGGCGAATCGTTAACGGCTCCAAATTGTGAAGCAGTGGCTCGCCGCCCGTAATCACCACGAATTCTGCTTTACTATCCAGCACTCGCTGAACTATTTCTTTCACACTGCAGCGCGGATGCTTCTCTGCATCCCAACTATCTTTCACATCGCACCACCAACAGTTTACATCACACCCGGCCAGCCTGATAAAGTATGCTGCGCGTCCGGTATGAGCTCCCTCACCCTGAATGGTATAGAAGTCTTCCATCAGGGGATATTCGGTTTGATCCATCTCATCCCTGATCTCAGAACTGCTTTTTCCGGTGGTTGTCGTTTCTGTTTGATACATGTTACTCCGTGTACTCCACCCAGCTTGTTTCTGTTTCCCAAACCGTTACTTTCAGTTCGATATCTGAGGGGATCCTTGCCATTGTCTCTTTATAAATGTATTCGGCAATTCTCTCCGCTGTGGTTGCAACGGGGATAGATTCGTTGAGTACAGTGTGATCGAGCCCGCCCTTTTTCCCGTCAGAAGCGGCCCATTTCAGTTCTTTAAAGTCGCACACCATATCCGCAGACTTAAGGTATTTCGACGGATTCAGCTTATGCGATTTTGCTGAAATATGCACTTTATAGGTATGGCCATGCATACGTCCGCATTTTCCGTCGTACCCGTCTATGTAGTGAGCGGCATCAAATTTAAATTCAGTGTGTAGGGTCCAGGTCGGCATTTTACTCGTATTGCAAATATTCAATTCTACGTCAGCCTGTAAAGATACGAAAAGGTTACGGCTTTATCATCCGTTTGATTTCCTCTTGGACAGAAACTGATTGTCATATCCAGTAACATATTATATGCAGTCGAAATTTGAGAATAAATGAGCACATCTGAAATAAAAACGGTTTGGTACTTAAAAGTTCATGAATACACCGTCGGTTTCTCGCAGAGGCTCGCTGATGAACCCGCTGTGTCTCGCGGACGGAATCATATTTAAATATCATTCTTTACTGAGCGCAACACTGCGAAATCATCTGCGGAAATCAGCGAGAAACAATTCACAGCCTATTGCATGTAGATGCTCTACTATATAAATGCATTTCAAAGTTAAGCAGGCAATGGCCTCTACTCTCCAAACATATCTTTATAGTCAAGAATAGCAGCTTCAATCACTTTCTCAGCTTTTTCCTTCCCAAAAACTCCATCCACAAATACATCATTTTCAGATGTTCCGGGAATTAGTTTATAGGTTCCAAAGTAGTGCCTGAGGCGCTCAATCAACACTTCGGGAAGATCATTCAGGTCGTCAACATCTTTATAATAGCGGTCATTACTCAATACGGATATGATTTTATCATCGGCTTCACCGTTGTCAATCATATGGAGCCCGCCAATGACTTTTGCGCTCAAAATCACCTCGGCTCGGTCAATCGGACGTTCGCTGAGTACACAAATATCAAGAGGATCGCCATCTCCCTTATCGGTGTGTTTGGATAGCCCGCCAATGCGGTTTCCACAGTAAGTCCTGGGAATAAAACCATAGAGTGATGGGGGCATGGAGGAACTTCGCTGAGGGCGGTCTACCCGCATATATCCTGTGAGCTTATCCACTTCATATTTGATCGCATCAAAAGAGGTTACTTCAATAAAAGCGTTGACGATGGTCGGCGGATCTTCACCCGTTTCGAGTCCGTGCCAGGGATGTGGTCGCCATCGGTAAAAAGGGTTGGGAAAATTCATAGTCTGCTTTTTTTAATGAGAAAGTACATTGGATTAACCGCAATCAGATACAAGCTGAATAACGGTTTAATTCATTATAGCGTTTAGTTTTTCCAGGTTATCTTCCACCCTCAGCGACTTAATCACTTCTCCAATGTTTCCTTTCAGAATGTCATCGAGATTGTAAAGGGTGAGATTGATCCTGTGATCGGTGAAGCGACCCTGAGGAAAATTATATGTGCGAATTTTTGCGCTTCGGTCTCCGGTTGATACCTGGCTCTTCCTGTCGGCCGCCCTTTCTGAGCGGAGCTTCTCCATCTCCATATCGTAGAGTTTTGTTTTCAGCATCACGAGGGCCTTCTCTTTGTTCTGATGCTGAGAACGCTCCTGCTGACATTCCACCACCACACCCGATGGCTCGTGGGTGAGACGGATAGCCGAATCGGTCTTGTTCACATGCTGACCGCCGGCACCGCTCGAGCGAAACGTATCAACGCGAACGTCTTTCATATCGATATTGATCTGCACATCGTCGTTTACTTCGGGCAGAACTGCCACGGTTGCAGCCGATGTATGAACGCGCCCCTGTGACTCCGTTTCAGGAACCCGCTGAACACGGTGTACGCCGCTTTCGTATTTCATTTTGCCATACACTTCATTACCCGATAGTTCAAAAACAATCTCTTTATAGCCACCTTTTTCACTGTCCGCCAAAGAGAGCAGATTCAGGCTCCATTTCTGGCTGTCTGCATATCGCCGGTACATATCAAACAGATCACCGGCAAAAAGAGCCGCCTCATCACCGCCCGTACCGGCACGTATTTCAATAATACAGTTTTTGGAATCATCGGGATCTTTGGGAATCAGCTTGAATTTGATCTCCTCTTCCAGCTCATTGAGACGCTTTTTTATTTCAATATTCTCTTCTTTCGCCATTTCGGTTATGGTGGCGTCATCATCCATCTCTATGAGCTCGTTATTCCCTTTTAAATCGCTATTTAGTGATTTCCACTCATCATAATCCTCGACCAGCTCTTTTAGCTGTGTGTGCTCAATGGTCAATTCAGCATACTCCTGGGGACGGTCATAAATGGAGGGATCCGCCATGGCCTGGTTCAGCTCATCATAGCGCTCCTTTACCTGTCTAAGTTTTTCTTCTAAATCCATGCTACTTTTTAATTTTGCACAAAGATAACCATTTTCGCACAACTCTTTGGAATGGATTTTATACAAAAAGCAGGTTTTTAAGGCAGAAAATCACCGCATATGAACACATCTTCTTTTCACTTGCCCGCCGTTTGTACGTATATTCTCAGCGAAAGGTATCTGACAGTTTTTAAATCATCGTACTCATGGAAAATCCCGTTTCTTCAGAATTTATTATTGGCTTTTTAGGCGCCGGACAGCTCGCCAGAATGTCGGCACTCCAGGCATTTCGCTACGGCATGCAGGTCGCGGTATTTTCCGACAGGCCCGAAAACGAGCCTGTTCAGTTCATGACTCCCCACTCTTTTACTGGCTCATTTGAGGATGTGGACTCCATGGTGGAATTCGCCAAAACCTGCGACATCATCACGCTTGAAAATGAGTTCATCGATTCAGGCATTCTTAAAGAGCTGCGAGAAAGATCAGGAACCCCCATCTTCCCCTCACCCGAGAGTTTCGAGCTGATTGAAAACAAACTCATCGAGAAACAGACATTCGAAAAAGCGGGAATCCCTGTCACACCGTATAAACTTGTGCGGTCTACTGAAGATCTCAAACGTTTTGGTGATGAATATGGATGGCCATACCTACTAAAATCATCCAAGGGAGGGTATGACGGATATGGTAACGAGACGATACATAACATTGAAGAGGCAGAAAAAGCTTTTAAACAGCTGGGTGGAGATCAAAACCGGGATATTCTTGCAGAAGCCTTTGTTGACTTTACGCATGAACTTGCCGTACAGGTTGCCCGCAACGAAACCGGGTTTGTTGTCTATCCTTGCTGCGAAACCGTTCAGGAGAACCATATCTGCGTGGCAGTTCTCTCCCCCGCCCCGGTTCCGGCCAAGATTCAGGAACGGGCACAGCAGCTGGCAATTGCTGCCGTTGAAGCGATCGACGGGCGCGGGATTTTTGCCTTTGAATTCTTTCTCACTACAACTGGCGAGGTGCTTCTTAACGAATCTGCACCCCGTCCCCACAACTCGGGTCATTATACCATTGAGGGGGCGGTTACCTCACAGTTTGAAAACCATGTTCGGGCTGTCTGCAACATGCCTTTGGGAAGCTCAGGTGCTGTAAAACCAGCCACCACCATGATTAACCTGCTTGGAACACATCAAAGAAAAGCGGTTGTGGAGAACGCTAAAAATGCGCTAAACCAACCCAATGGTCATCTGCACTTCTATGGTAAATTACAGAGTAAAAAAGGACGTAAAATGGCACACTACACTCTTTTGGGAGATGATATGGATCAGACCTATAAAAAGGCCAGAGAGGTAACCAAAGACATTACAATCTGACCGGTTTCTCCGTGTTCTACAACTGACACGATTCACACAGATAGAGTCGCCTGCCGGATTTCTGTATTTTCTTAATTTCGCTGCCACATTCTCTGCACGCTTTACCGTCTCTTGAAAAAACATAGTGCCGATAGTTTTTGCGTTTTTCACCATTCCGTTTGGCTTCGCGAACGGTTTCATCATCAGCCGTAATTCCACCTGTAAGGTATGCGCGCTGGGAAATCTGAATAACTGATTTGGATAACGCCTCCAGTTCAGATTCATCCAGATCTTTGGGCCGGGCTGAAGGATCTACACCGGCATGAAACAAGATTTCGGACCGAAGATAATTTCCAATACCGCTTAAAAAGTGTTGATCAAGAAGAAGTGCTGCAAACGAGCGTCCATTAAATTTGTCCGATTCAACCCGATTGTAAACATCTTCAGGAGCCAGGCCATCCAAAACATCGGGACCCAGTTTTTTGAGATAGGGTTGATTTTTGATGGCCTCATCTGTTAACACTTCGATCTCACTGGCACTATACAAAAGGGCAGATTTCTGATCCGTACGAATCTCAACCCGAAGTTCACGGTTAGTTTCGGGATACTCTCCTGCATGTTCGATGAACCACTTTCCATAGAGTTGGTTATGGCTGTACATGGTAAAATCATCGTCAAAATGGATCAGAATCGCTTTTCCTTTTGCAGTGACATCCTGAATGGTGCTGCCGGTCAGTTTCTTCTCAAATGGTTTCAGGTGGTCGTGATGAAAATAGACGTATCTGCATTCAGACTGTCCTACTGCATTTCGTATGGCATCTGCTTCGCGGTGTATTTCCGGTCCTTCTGGCATATTTTCTTCTTTTTGTTGAGAGTAACAGGATGTCGACACCAAATCGTTGCAGTTGTGCGAATCCAAAAATTTACGCACCTTCAACATCAATCAACCATTATAAAATCAGTCCTCTATGAAACATTCTCTTTTTACCATTTTGCTTTTTCTCATTGCCACACCTTTGATCACTGCCCAGGATTTTGCTCTCGAACAGCTGGAAGACTCCCCCCGCCATCACGAATGGGTGGAAATTGAGTACAACGGCAGAACCCTTACCAGTTTTGTCGCCTTCCCCGAAACCAGCGAGTCGGTACCCGCCGTTATCGTTATCCACGAAAACCGTGGCCTTACCGACTGGGTTCGCAGTTTTGCCGATCAGGTTGCGGAAGCCGGATACATCGCTATTGCGCCCGATCTTCTGTCCGATTTTAGTGATGAACAGAGCAGAACGTCCGATTTCTCCTCTTCTGATGCGGCAAGAGACGCACTCTATCAGCTCGATCCCGACCAGGTTACCGCCGATTTAAAACAGGTTCAAGACTACATCTCCTCTCACCCCGCCACAAATGGAAAAACGGTCGTTGCAGGTTTTTGCTGGGGCGGTTCACAAACTTTCCGCTTCGCAACAAATAGTGATGCAATGGAAGCCTCGCTCGTTTTTTACGGCTCCGCACCCACCGATGAGGAAGCTGTACAAAATATCTCCGCACCGGTTTATGGATTTTACGGGGAGAATGATCAGCGAATCAATTCAGGTATACCGGCAATCGAATCGCTTATGAATGAACATGAGAAAACCTATACATATGAAATATATGACGGAGCGGGCCACGCATACATGCGGGCCGGCGACAGCCCCGATGGTTCAGAAAGCAATGTTGCTGCACGCAATAAATCGTGGGACCGGTTGAAGCGTATATTAGCAGGTATTTAAACTTTTTGCCGTAAAACTCGTATTAAAATGAGATATAAACATTTTTCTATGAATAGACCTTTACCCATATGAATGCTCTGCAGAAAAGCCTGTTTCTGATCATTTTACTTCCTATCTGGAGTTTATCGGCGGAAGCTAAAGAGTATGAGATTCCTCAAATCCGTGCTGAATATTCCATTGCCTCAGACGGAACTGTTACCATCACTGAGCACAGGACCTACAGTTTTGACGGATCATTCAGCTGGGCTGATTACCGGCTTCCCCTCCGTGGATTCACCGCGATTGAAAATATCCGGGTTAGTGAGGATGGTCATTCCTACATTAATGAGAACAGTGAGCAGCCCGGCACGTTTACCGTATCAAAAGGCGATGAAACCGTTGTTATTCAATGGTTTTTTGATGCGAAAGATGAAAGCCGCACTTTTACACTTCGCTACGAGATTACTGGCGCTTTGGTATCAGGAAGTGAGTGGACCGAGTTTTTCTGGACCTTTATGGGAGACGACCGGCCAAAGCGAACAGATTCCTTTTCCGCAGAACTTACCTTTCCTGAACCGATTAACCGGAATACCCTCTACGTATGGGATTATACACCCGGTGACAAGGCATCTATCGAATTCATGAATGGTAAACTGTCTGTCACAGCAAATAGCGTCGGTCGAAAAGAGCCGGTAGCCGTCAGAATGCTTATGCCTGCCACCTTTTTTGATAGTAACAACAATCTCATAACTGACAGTAATTTCACTCTTGAAGGAGTTCAGCAGGAGGAGCAGCAGCGCGTACAACAACAAATTGCAGAAGCCGAAAGAAGAGCCTGGTTCGAATCCATCACTCCAAACGTGGTTGCATTGCTTACGGTAATCAGTATTGGGATTTTTGTACTGCTTTACAGAAGGTATGGCCGACGTCATTCAACAGCTACCATATCAGACCGGGAAACCATTTTAATCCCTGGCAAGCTGCCTCCCGCCATTATCGGTCGTTTTTTGACGGCCAATCAAACAAGCGGGAATCACTTAACGGCCACGATTTTTGATCTGGCCAGACGGGGGTGGTTCAGGATCAGAGAGAATGAAAAAGAGAAGTCGTTCTTTTCGCAAGAGGCCTCAGAATTTCAAATTATAAAAGCTGATTCAGCACCACATGATGACCTCGTTGATTGGGAAAAGAGCCTTGTTGACTTCTTAAACATGAAACTTTCAAAAGGCCAGGATACATTTAAATCCCTGTTCCAAAAAGACGCTTCGGAAGCTGCAAAGTGGTTCAGTTCCTGGAAATCTCTGATAAAGAAGGACTTCGACAGCAGAGGATGGATGGATAAAGAGAGCTATAAAGGAGCTTGGATCAACGTTTTGTTTCAAGCTCCGCTGATTGCTATTTCTGTCTATTTCCTGGTTAATGGTGGACCAATATCACTAATTTTGATGATAACGGCCACTATGCTGGCCGTTGCATCCTTGTCTATCATTCGGAGAACACCCAAGGGGGAAGAGGTCTATACCCGATGGAAAGCCTATAAAGACGGACTTGCAAACGCAGATGAGAGAACCATCCGAATGGAGAAGGCCGACAGGCATTTCATCTACGCAACGGCCTTCCACTTAAGCAAGAAACAGATCACTACACTGATAGAGCAAACAAACACTGATACAACTACATCATCATACTTGCCATGGATTATACTCATGGCCGGATCTCAGAATACACCAGCCAGTGTCGCTTCATCACTTGCCACCCTGTCGTCATCAGGTACCACAACATTTAGCGGAACTGCGGGCGGTGGCGGAGCCGTTGCGGGGTCGGGCGGAGGAGGGGCTTCAGGCGGTGCGGGCTAACCTGGCTTGGACGTATCGATTATAAATGATGAAATGTCCAGATCTTCTGGAATTTCCACAAATGCAGACTTTCGCATAACAGGTGTCAGGTTTTTCGTACGGTGCCCTTTTCCCTGGATATCTTCAACCAGGAGAACGTCTCCTGCAGTAAACTTCCGGATATCACCCAGCGATGTTTCAATCTGTATGGCCCCGTCCAGCAGAAAGATCAGCTGTCGTTTTGGAGCGTTATGAAAATCATAATCATAACCTGGTACTACATTTCTGAATCGAATGGATGTAGCCTCCATATTTTCGGACAAGAAGCCAATCTCTCCACGGTTCTCCAGCGAGAAATTTATATCCTCAAAATGGCTCTCCCCTTTACTGTCTGAGTAGATGCGGGTTATGCAAAACTCATCCATATTGGAACTCATTGTAGTTCAGCCTCTTTCTGAGCCCCAAGCTCCTCCCGAACCGCTGGTGCAACTTTTGTTGCAAAAAGCTCAATCGACTTCAGTAGCTTATCCTGCGGTACACTGCCAACGCTCATCTGCAACATAAACCGTCGATGGCCAAATATTTTATGCTGATACAGAATTTTTTCGACCACATCATCTGGCGTTCCAACCACATTTGCCCCTTGCAGTGTGCAGGAGGCCTCAAACTGGGATCGGGTAAGCGGAGGCCATCCTCGTTCCCTTCCAATTCTGTCCATGGTTTCCTTAAAAGCGGGAAATGCTATATCAATGGCCTCTTCACGGGTATCTGCAATAAATCCGTGCGAATTAATACTCACTCCCGGAAATTTATGGCCTGCTTCCGTTGCACCTCGTTTCAGGTACTCAACCATAGGTTTAAACTGCGCCGGCTGGCCGCCGATAATGGCAATGGCCATGGGTATCCCCAGCAAACCGGCCCGATAGGCTGAAGTGGGTGTTCCACCAACAGCCCGCCAAATGGGTATTTTTTTCTGGTAAGGTCTGGGGTACACTCCCCTGTTTTCGATTGCAGGCCGGTAATTCCCCTTCCAGTTTACAATTTCCTGTTCTCTTAGCTGCAGCAGCAGCTCCAATTTCTCCTCAAACAGTTCTTCATAATTATTCAGCTCATATCCAAATAGGGGAAATGATTCTATAAATGAGCCCCTGCCCGCAATTATTTCGGCTCTTCCCTTCGATATAAGATCGAGCGTTGAGAATTGCTGAAATACCCGAACCGGATCTTCCGATCCCAGCACCGTAACCGCGCTGGAGAGTTTAATATTTTTCGTCACAGAGGCAGCAGCAGCCAGCAGTACGGGTGGTGCCGACGATACATATTCTTCTCTGTGATGCTCACCAATGGCATATACGTCAAGCCCCGTTCTATCGGCTAGCTCAATCTCTTCGAGCAGATGTTCTACCCGTTCTGATGGTGAACGCCGCCCATCCAGTTGCGGATGTTCAGTATTTTCGACAAATGTGTATATTCCGAATTCCATATCAATAAATTTTTTGTTTAATATTAAACAATATTCCGGACAATTTCACTTTCTGATTCTTCAAACGTATCATTATCCGGACATCACTCAATTTTGAACACTATGAACACGTTACATAAACAACTGGTATCTGCTCTCGTGCTTTTATTGATATTTACAATCGTTAGTTGTAACCGGGCAGAGCAAATCGATGTAAGTACAGATTTAAACCAAGAGCAGGCTGAACCGATATTTGATGAAAAGTTGGCTTCTGAACTTGGCGCAGACAATTACGGGATGAAGCAGTATGTAATAGCCTTTTTGAAAGCGGGTCCAAACAGGGATATGGACGAAGATGAAGCTATAAAGATCCAGCGCGCACACCTCGATAACATACGAAGAATGGCAGAAAGTGGTGATCTGGTTCTTGCAGGGCCTTTTATGGATGATGGAGAAATCCGCGGAATATATCTTTTTAATGTTTCCACGATAGAGGAGGCAAGATCACTTACTGAAACTGACCCTGCAATTGAAGCAGGGCGCCTGCAGATGGAGCTACATCCGTGGTATGGCTCTGCCGCGCTTCTAAAAGTAAATGAAATTCATGCATCCATCAGTAAAGAAAGTCCGTGATCTCAGCTGATTTTTTTATCTTATACAGAATCCGATTAACATAAACAGATAGGTGATGGACAATAAACCTGAAGTGGGACTGGTAATGGGCAGCGACAGTGACTGGCCCACGATGAAAGAAGCTGCCGACATCCTCGATGAATTTGAAATTCCTTATGAGAAGAAAGTCGTTTCAGCACACCGAACTCCCGAAATGATGGCTGATTATGGAAAAACAGCAAGAGATCGGGGTTTAAAAATTATTATCGCCGGTGCCGGAGGCGCAGCACATCTTCCCGGAATGCTCGCCGCATATACAACGCTTCCCGTAATCGGGGTTCCTGTAAAAACATCAGCACTTGGCGGTGTAGACAGTCTATACTCAATTGTGCAGATGCCAAATGGTGTACCCGTTGCAACGGTAGCCATTGGCAAAGCTAAAAACGCCGGTCTGCTTGCTATACGGATTCTGGGTATTACAAACGGCAAAATCGCCGGTTCTCTGGAGTCCTTTCATAAAAAAATGGCGAAGGAGTCCGTTAAAAAAACCGAAAATCTTAGCTAAACAGTAACGTACAAAAACCGATTGCTTTCGTTTTCAGGTTTACTGTGTATTGCCCAATGAACCTCGGTTAAATCCTTTTATTTTATTATGGATGAAAAACAAGCCAGAAGGAATAAAATTATCAATATCAGTCTTATTCTTTTGCTAATTGCATTTATCACCTTTCGGCTTGCAACAGCGTGCAGTGTACTTGAATAATATTTATCCTTTCTCTGATAAATTCTTGTTGTATTCGATCACTTTTTCGTAGGCAATTAATACAGCTGCTGACGTTTCGGCATCGATATTTCTCGATACATCTTTCACTGCGCGGGTTGCATTGCTGGGGGAAAACGGCATTTTTACCTCTTTAAGTGCGGGAATATCCCCTCCTGTATCTCCGATGTAGGCAATTTCGCTAAGCGCAACATCCTGCGACTCTCCAAGAAGTTTCATTCCCTGAAGCTTATTGTTTCCGGGCATTAAAATATTTACTGAAATGTCTGTCGTGTGCATCTCAAGGAGTGGGAAATCGGCTTCGATTTTTTTCTGAACCAATGGAATAATCGATTCTATTACCTCTTTTTCGGGAGCCACAATACCGGCATCCATCATTTTAGAAAATTCAATATTTGCCGTGGGATAGTCCGGTAATACATGGGTTCGAATCCATGCCTTCATGGCAAATATGGGCTCCAGATCATCCTGTAAACTGTTTAGAGCCGTCTCCACTCGATTGCCGTTCCAGTGGTAGAGACCTGCACTTTCGAAAACAAATGGGAGCCGAACATCAAGCCACTGCGCCACGGCTTCGGCGTAGGGGTATGGACGGCCTGTACAAATAGTAAGAGGTGGAATAAAGTCCGAAGTTCTGCTCTCAATGTTGAGTGAACGAATTTTCTCGATATTTTTCCAGTCGGGTGTTTTAAATGGATAGGATATACAACCATCCAGGTCGGTGACAAATAGCTTTATCATTTTTTATAGAAGATCTTTTATGAATTATTTGAGATCAGTTTAGATCGCTTTAGAAATGTAGGCTCAAACTGAGGGAAGAAAAGAGCCAATAGAAACAGAATAAGCCCCGGGATAAGCAGCACCTGGTACTGATCTTTGTAATCGGCAAATTCCTGGCTCGAGAACTCACCCCGCTCAAGCTCATCTAAACGTGAGAAAAATGCTTCAATATTATCACTACCGGATGATATTTCATAGTACTCTCCCCCTCCTTCTCCGGCTATTTCTCTCATCGTATCTGAACCAAGTCTGCTAGTGATGGTTTCTCCCGATGAATCCCTGTGATACCCAATCAAAGCGCCGGAATCATTAAATACGGGTACAGGGCCGCCCGCGCTGGTGCCCACACCAATTGAAAACACAGTTACATTCGATTCCTGCAACTCCTGCATCGCAGAGCCAAAATTACCGCTGTGATTTTCTCCATCAGCAACAAAAAGAAGTACATTTGCAGCATTATTATTTTGATCATCAATGGAGTCGAAAGCGTCCTTTGCAGTGAGCATTGCCGCACTAAAGTTTGTGCCGCTTGATGGCATCTGTTCTGTATTTGAAATATCAAGAAGCATCCGAAATGCGGAGTAATCCGTGGTTAAAGGAACCTGCAAGAAAGCTTCATCGGTAAAAACAAGCAGCCCTAATCTGTCACCCTGCAGGCGATTCACCAATCGATTAATTTCAAATTTTGCTTTTTCGAGCCGGCTCGGATTTACATCTTGTGTATTCATACTTCTTGAAAGGTCGAGAGCTATCATCATATTCACACCTACTCTCTGCACTTCCCGTACCTCCGTCCCGATTTTAGGGCCGGCAAGCGCAATAATGAACAGTAGCATAGCCGCCAGCATGGAAAATAGTCTTATTTTATCACCAGTTATCCAAAAGTTGCGCCGAAGCTGGTGAACAAGCCTCTCACTAAAGTACCGGCTTAATTTTTTTTTCTGAGACGTTACATACCAATAGTACATTCCCGCGAATGCAGGCAGTAAAAGCAGAAGCCACAAAAATATGCTGTTATTCCAAATCATACGTTCACTATCAAATTCGTATCAAAGATAAGAATCATTCTTCTTAATACGAGATCAACTTTTTTCTTATTATAAACGATCAACTTGAACATAAATGGTTTATTGAAAAAAAGATGTCGCTGTTTCGTTCTGATATAACCCGGTTTTTGGTAAAAGTTTTTGCCATTTACGTGGTATGGTATCTTGTTTATGAACTTTGGGTACTCCCAAATGGATTCATTGATGAACCTCTCTCCCGAAATATCGCATCGGTGAGTGCCGGAATTCTCTCCTTTTTTGGTGAAGATATATTTCTCTATGGCCGTGTGGTCGGTATAACGGGAGCTGCCGGTGTCGAAATTGTGGATGGCTGTAATGGAATTGCCGCTATTGGCCTGTTCCTTGGCTTTATTTATGCCTATCCGGGCGCATGGATGCCTCGTATCTATTTTTCCATCTTTGGAATTGTAATCATCTATCTGGTCAATGTGGCCCGAATCGTTACTCTCTGCCTCATTCAGATATACTATCCTTCCGCTTTTGATTTTACGCACGACTACTCAACTACGGCTATCTTCTATATCATCATCTTTATTTTATGGATGATATGGGTGAATTACGGTGATTCTTTCGAAAAGCCCGCTGGCAAAAAGCCCGAGCCCGCTGCTGCATGATCATCAGGCGCTTTTTTCTGACTGGTAGATTTCCTACTGCTTTTTGATACCGTCGAACACCGATTTTGGCATGTTTTCCTCGAATGGTGCAATCAAAAACAGCCAGAATACTCCTGAAATCATCAATAATACTGAAAAGGCGGTCATCGTTTCGCGAATGGTAAGGATATCAAATTCAAGGATGAGCGCCGCCACTGTAACAGAAACCGACTGAGAAAGTGTAAACAGAAGCCATTCCGTGCTAAAGACGCGACCCCTGTAAATATCGGGAGCCCTTCGCTGAAGTAAAACCGTGCTGAATACCCAGTTTGAGCCAGATGCCATGTGAGCTATCATCACAAACAGGCTCATTACAATCAGAGAGTCTGTTTGACTGACAACAGCATACATCAGTCCGCAAAAAACCATAAAAATACCGATGCTTCGCACCCATCCATTTTCACTTTTAAAAACACGGCGGCCCACTACAGGTCCTAATCCGGTTCCGACTCCACGGGCTCCATATAAAATTCCAAGGCCAATACTTCCCATCATCAGTACATCCTCAGCCACTATAATCAGCATATATACAAGGGCTCCAATGCACATCGTAAATGTTCCCTTGGCAAGTGCAGGCCTCAGTACATTCTTGTTGTTAATCAGAAACCGAAAGCCGTCTACAATTCCAGCGAGCGGCTTATCTTTCTTACCTGCTGCGTTATTGGCCATTTTCTCCTGAGGAATCACTGCCCTGTAGATAAAGTAGGCCGAGAGCACATAGCTAATCCCGTTAATCAGAAAAACAAGCGTGGTTCCAAGATATGCGGTAGCAAATCCCCCGATAGCCATTCCCGTTGTGAAAATGATGCTCCACGAAGCTGCCGATAAGATATTGGCGATCACCAGTTCCTGTGGTGTTGTAACGTTTGGAATACTGGATGTTTTTGCCGGCTCAAAAATAGCCGAAAATACCATCTGAATGGATATGATGACATACGCAAGCCACAGCAGATTTGCGGAGGTAATCAAAATAAAGCCAAGAACCAATAATCCACGGATTAAATCGCTGGCGATCATCAGCTGCCGGCGGTTAAAACGATCTGTAATATACCCCGCAAGTGGCGATGATACCGCGAGACTTAACATTTTAACAACAATAATAAGGCCAAGAAGAAGTTCTGAGCCGCTGTACTCCTGGATGATAGCATAGACCGCCAGAATACCAAACCAATCGCCAAAGTTTGAAACCACCTGGGCCAGCCACAATCTCCGATAGTTGTGGTTATTTCTGATAAGATCGATGTAGGGCTGGAATTTATACTGCAAAAATATACTCTGGCTTGATTTTATACTTTTATGATGATGTAGTGTCTATACAGACCTCTAAATTATTGTAAGAGTGCCTTCAAAAAAACCATCAACAGAATAACCGAAGATTGCAGGTTTTCGTTTTTTTGTTATCGAATATTTTCAGCCCCAAAATGAAAAGGGATTCTCGAACAACTTTATACCCCTGTGCTGCCAAAACCACCTTCATTCCGTTCTGTTTCAGGCAGTACATCCACCTCTTCGGCAGACACTTTTAATATTGGCGCTATAACCATTTGTGCTATCCGTTCACCTCTCTTTATGGCAAAAATTTCGTTGCCATGATTAACAGCCAGTACTTTCACCTCACCCCTGTAGTCTGCATCAATAGTGCCCGGTGAATTAAGCATGGTAATCCCATTTTTGAATGCCAGCCCGCTGCGGGGGCGAATTTGAGCTTCATACCCTCGTGGCAGAGCCATTTTAAAACCGCCAGGAACCAAACAGCGCTCACCGGGATGCAACTCAATTATATGTTCATTGGCTGCCACGATGTCCATTCCGGCAGAATCTTTGGTTTGGTATGCCGGGAGCGGTAGATCTTTCAAACCGGGCAGTCGCTGGAACTGAATATTAATCGAGTGCCTGTCTTTCATATGAAATCAGTCTTACTTTTACATTTCCAAAAATTACCCTCACGTGTGCCTCAACGGGAATCCTCAGGTCGTCGGTTGAAAACCATGACTTGAATTTCCCCCGAAACCCAAATGGGCCGTTGATATCGGCTGTGCCTTCACTCATATACGTTTCGATATCTTCGTCGAAAGCCTCATAGCTGCGCATCTCTGTTTCGCTGCTGCTCCTTGCTTCCACGTAACCCAATTCATTTTCGATATATGCCGGCAGCCTGTATGGTTCTTCCAGGCCTGCGAACATGCGGGAGTAGTAAAAAATGATGTCTCCGCCACTGGCTGGCTCCACGAGTTCAAGAGATGTTTGAAACTCCTGCCGCTCATAAAAATCAACCTTTGAGCTGTCTCTGTCGAACACTATTCGAACGCGGTCGTACTCTTCATCATGGATATCATCCCTCCAGAATACAAAACTGTAGGGCCATTTATCATTGTACTGAAAAAGGTTCTCATAGTTTACAATACTTTTACTTATGAGCGGTACACTGCTGTTCGATCGCATGGTTGTACGAAGGTGATACGCTTTCTGGCCGTTGTAGGTTGTATCCGGCAACAGTTCAACGTCTACCCAGCCGAGTGTAAAAAATCCGTATCTTACTTCATACTCGAATACTTCGCGCGCATCAAGCATCATCTCCATGGTGGGTGGTTCTGTTCGCTCATAGGTAAGCTGATCCTGTGCCGACAAATGAGACGAATTCAGGGCAAACAAAATAAACGTTGTAAACAGGTAGCTGCTAATCCTCAACAAAACCTTCAAAAGCTTCCTCATCATAACCTACTAATATTGCTTCATCTTTTATTAAAACCGGCCGTTTGATCATGGTTTGATTATCCAGCAGAAATTGGAACATCTCATCATTGCTCAGATCTTTGTCTTTCAGCTTCAAATTTCTCCAGGTGGTACCGCGTTTATTTACCAACACATCCAGGCCTATTCGATGCACAAATTCGCGAAGTTCATCTTTGGTTAAAGGCTCCTTTTTCAGGTCGTAGAATGTATAATCAATGTCTGAGTTTTCCAGCCATTTTTTTGTTGCTCTAATTTTGTCGCAGTTTTTTATTCCGTAGACTTGTATCATTTCAATATCTTCTTTCAGTTCGTCTTAAAAATACAAACTTTCTTGTCACCATCTTAATCATATCACTCCTAAAAGTTTCTTTTAGAAATGTCCCAACATCAGACACATAACTCAATAATATCCGGAACGGTTCTGCTGCTTTTCCTGATTTTTATCACAGGCTGTTCACAAAACGATGCCCAGCGAGAGTTTGAAGAGCAGGCGTTTACCTTTGATGATATGATTACCCAGACCAACGGTTCCGGTCAGATTATAGACGAAAATGAAGATCCTGACGACTGGCGGACGGCACCTTTTTTTTCAGGTTTGGTTTTTGTTGATCCGATTTTCCCTAACCCCGTTCTTACAAATGACAGACTCACCCTTAATATTCTCATTACCGGTAATGACGCCGTTTCCGGTCTTCGTGTATACTCTTACCCCGGTTTTTCAAGGCCCCGTATTGTCTATGATGATGTGCGACGGCCGTTGCCGCCAGGAACCATTTCAGTATCACTAAATCCACTTGATCTCACTCCCACGCCCGAAAGTGCGCGTGGAACATATCGTATTGTTGTGCTCGATGCGAACGAAAACGTAATTTCGTACGGTGATGTACGGATTGAGTAAAAATTAATAGTCTATAAGCTTCAAAATTCATTGTCTTTAGATCGAATAGGCTCTATATTTTTAGTATGAGCATTAAAGAAAAACTAACCAAGTCCGAAAAAACCATATTAAGAGAACTTATTTTTCAGGAACCATTTGAGCATTTGATCACAGAAACGGGTTACACCTACGGAACCATTCGCGACGATTTGATAAAACTGATAAATCACAGTTATATCGAGGTATTCGATACCCTGAGCGGACAATCCATTTCACCGTTTTACGATTCCGATAAAATCCAGCAGTTCTCATTTAAGGCGACTAAAACCGGGCTTAAAAGCATTCAGGATTATGGAATTTGAATCAACAATTAAAGATCAGACGTTTGAAATCGAAATAGACGAAAATAAAACAGGAGCAGTCATAAACGGGGAAGATTTATCGTTCGAGATTATTTCCGAAAAGAATGGCCGGTTTTTATTTAAATCGGGAACGAAAATGTATAAAATTGATAATATCAGCAGGGACAATAAAGAGATCACATTTTCCCTTAACGGCACTTTTTTAACGGCCTCTGTTAAAGATGGACAAGATTTGCTCCTCGAAAAACTCGGCTTCAAGTCTGAGCTGGAAGCGTCGATCGGCGACTTAAAAGCTCCAATGCCCGGAAAAATACTCGACATTCTTGTAAATGAAGGCGATGAAGTTGCCCTGGGCGATCCCGTAATGATTCTGGAGGCCATGAAAATGGAAAATGAACTTAAATCGCCTGCAGACGGAATTTTGGAAACATTACATGTTGAGAAGGGTAACAACGTAGAAAAGAATCAACTTTTATTAGAAATATCACCACGTGGATAAATTTATTATCGAAGGGCCCACACCCCTCAATGGCACCATTCCCGTTAGCGGTTCAAAAAATGCAGCACTTCCCTTAATGGCTGCCTCCTTACTTGGGGATTCAGCATCAGTTCTATCGCTGATCCCCAAACTTAAAGACATCTACACCTTTAATGAGGTGATACGGCATACCGGAACATCCATTAACTTTGACGATGAAAGACACGAGTTAACAATTAACCCCGGAAGTCTGCAGAACTCGTTCGCACCGTATGAGCTTGTACGTAAAATGCGGGCATCTTTTTACATGCTTGGATCGCTCATCGGGCGAACCGGAGAAGCAAAAGTTTCACTTCCGGGCGGATGCGCGTGGGGGCCAAGGCCCGTAGATCTTCATTTAAAAGGCTTTAAGGCAATGGGGGTAGATATTACTCTTGAGCAGGGGTACGTATACGCTTCCCTCGCCTCGGAAACGCTGGAGGGAGGTGAATTTACTCTTGAACCAAGCAGCGTTGGAGCTACGATTAATCTGGTTCTGGGTGCTGTTAAACGTGCCAAGAAATTTGTGATACGAAATGCTGCAAAAGAGCCTGATGTAGTACTTCTTTGCAACATGCTTATCAAAATGGGTGCCGATATTGAAGGAGCAGGTACCGACACGATTACCGTTCGCAAAGTTGAAAATCTGAATGGTGTAACCTTCAGGAATGATCCCGATCGAATAGAAACGGGTACATTTATGATTGCTGCAGCCATGCATCCCGGTTCAGATATTGTACTAACCGGATGTAAGCCTGATGATCTGGGTGTGTTTCCCAGAATTTTCAAAAAAACCGGTGCGGAAGTTTCGAGTAATGGGGATAGCATCCGTGTAATATCACCTGAAGTTGTTAAAAGCACATCCATTACTACAGCCATCTACCCTGGTTTTCCTACTGATTTGCAGGCTCAGTGGGCTACTTTAATGACACAGGCTGATGGTGAATGCACTGTGAAAGACACTGTGTATTTCGACCGGTTCAGCTATGTACCCGAGCTAAACCGACTAGGCGCCAATCTCTCAGTAGAAAAAAACAGAGTGACTATTCAGGGAAAAACGAATTTAACAGGAGCTTCGGTTATGAGCACCGACCTGCGCGCAAGTGTGAGCCTTGTAATGGCAGGTATGATTGCCGAAGGTACAACCGAAGTACTGAGGGTATATCACCTGGACCGAGGGTATGAACAGCTTGAAAAAAAGCTGAATGCCGTTGGAGCCAATGTAAAGCGTGTTCAGCAATAAGTAATTAAGAGAATATCATCTGAGTCTTCGAAATTACGTTCAATATTTCGAACTCCATTCAATATTTAATTATTAGTTAACTTTGTACTATATTACTTTTGGTAAAATTTTAGTGTAGAGATTCTTTTCTAATGATATCGAAGTTTAAATTATATAATTACTTACGCGACATTTCGGCCCACATTTTGTTTGTGTTATGCCTGCATTTGGGACGAAAGCGCAATCTTGACTTTTCTGCTGAGAAAAGATCTCACACTCACAACTCTTTTTTTAACGAGAATTATAACTATTTAGCATTTCGCACAGTTTTCAGACTTAAAACCTGTCGGACAGACCAAGTTTCTTTATACAAGAAAAGTCTGTTTTTTGATGTGGCAGAAAATAAGCTTCGCGAATTGCTCAAGAAATTTCAGATGATGCATGAAGAATCAAATTATTATACACTCATCGGGCAAACAAACCCGTGTTGCGCTTCTCGAGAACGGGGAATTAGCTCAGTTATTCATAGAATCGGAGGATAATCAGAGAACCGTTGGCGATATTTACTATGCCAGGGTTCACAAAGTTATGAGTGGTATCCGTGCTGCATTTATTGATGTTGGCATGGAAAAAGATGCTTTCCTTCACTTTTCGGATGCCGGCGATCATTTAGGATCGTACATCTCTATGATGAATGGAGAAAACAGCATTCCCTCCTCAGCTAAAAGTGATCTCAAACGCTTTGATAAGCTTTCCAACAATGAAAAGCAGATTCTTGCCGGTAAAATGCTGCGCAACAATCAGAACTTATTGGTTCAGATTGTTAAAGAACCGATTGGTTCCAAAGGCCCCCGGGTTTCAACGGATATCACCATCGCCGGCCGTTTTCTTGTGCTTATTCCAATGGGCGAATATATTGCCGTATCAAAGAAAATATCCAACGGAAAAGAGCGCCGAAGATTAAAAAGTACTGTGGGATCGATGCTACCCGAAGGCTTTGGGGTTATCATTAGAACGGTTGCTCAAAGCCAGGATAAGAAGTCTATTGAAGAGGATATGAGAACCGTTTTGAAAAAATGGGAACGTATTCTTAACAAGCTGGAAAGTTCCAAACCCCCTGCCCTTCTTTATAAAGACCTGGATATTACTGAAAGTCTGATCAGAGACCTCTTTGCAAAACAGTATGACCGGGTTTTAATTGATGACTACCAGCTTTACAAATCCATAAAAAGCTACGTCTCTCAAATTGCACCAAAAATGCTTCCTTCGGTCGAGCTCTATAAGGGACGGGATCATGTTTTCGATCACGTTAACATTGCTCACGACGTAAACTCCATATTTAGCCCGCGTGTTCGAATGCCATCCGGCGGCTATCTAATTTTTGAGCAGACAGAGGCGATGTATGTGGTGGATGTGAACTCAGGCCCCTATGCTGCCAAGGAGCGACAGGAAGACAACTCACTGAAAACGAACCTGGAGGCGGCTCGTGAAATTGCAAAACAGCTGCGATTAAGAGATATCGGCGGAATTATTGTGGTTGATTTTATTGACCTGCGCGATAATAATAATCGAAAGAAAATTTACGACGAGCTTAAGAAGGAATTCAAGAAAGATCAGGCCAAAACCAATGTTATTGGCATGAGTGATTTTGGCCTCATCCAAATTACGCGCCAGCGTATCCGCCCAAGCGTGGTGAATTCAGTTTCAAAAGTATGCCCAATGTGTGGTGGTTCAGGCAGTGTTGTGAGCCAGGACACAATAATTACTGATGTCGAGAGCTGGATCAGTAAATTTAAATACAGCACAGAGTACCGTGCTGTTGATATTTATGTAAATCCATACCTGCGCTCTTTCCTTTGTAAAGGAATTTTCAGCCAACGATGGCGCTGGATGATTCGTTATAAATTGCGAATCACATTTATCGCAGATGAAACCATCTCATTAAACGAATTTAAAGCTACGCTTACTGGGTCGGATCTCGAAATAACCGATGTAATTGTGCAGGGACAGTCACTGGAAAAAATTCTCGAAGTGCATGAACGGGAACTCAGAGAGATCGATGTTGAGGAGAAAAATGCCGATACACTCGATTACTATTCCAAAGATGACAGAAACGGCTCATCTGGCCGGAGCGGTCGCAAAAAGCGCCCGAAAAGGCCTCAAAGACAATCTAATTAAAGACATTAATTTTACTCTATGACAGATTTTAAAAATTTGCATGCAACAACTGTTTTGGGAATTATCCACAACGGAAAAGTTGCCATTGGAGGAGACGGGCAGGCCACCCTTGATAAGACTGTAATGAAATCTACAGTTAAGAAAGTTCGAAAACTGCAAGATGGTAAAATTCTTGCCGGTTTTGCAGGCTCGACCGCTGATGCGTTTACTCTTTTCGAGAAATTTGAAGAAAAGCTAAATAGCTACAATGGTAACTTACAAAGAGCCGCTGTTGAGCTTGCCAAAGAGTGGCGGAAGGATAAATTCCTTCAAAAACTGGAGGCTCTGCTGGTAGTTATGGATAAAGATTCTGCGCTTTTAATATCGGGACAGGGCGACGTTATTGAACCCGACGACGATATTCTTGCCATTGGAAGTGGCGGCTCCTTTGCCCTCTCTGCGGCCCGTGCATTAAAACAAAACGCACCGGATTTATCAGCCCGTGAAATTGTTGAAAAATCCCTGAATATAGCTGCTGACATTTGCATCTATACAAATCATAATTTGACCATTTTAGAAATCGAGTAGTACAATGAAGCTTATCAAAGAACACAACTTAACACCCAGGCAGATTGTATCTGAACTGGATAAATACATTATTGGCCAGGATGAGGCTAAAAGATCCGTCGCAATCGCTTTGCGTAACCGCTGGCGAAGATTAAATGCGGATGAAGAAATCAGGGAAGAGATCATTCCCAATAATATTTTAATGATTGGCCCCACCGGCGTAGGAAAAACGGAAATTGCGCGAAGACTCGCAAAGCTATCCGGAGCCCCCTTTGTGAAGGTTGAGGCGTCGAAATTTACAGAAGTTGGTTATGTGGGGCGCGATGTTGAATCTATGATTCGGGACCTGACGGACCTTGCCGTAAATATGGTGCGTACAGAAATGCAGGAGCGAGTGAAAGAGAAAGCTGCTGACATTGTGGAAGAAAAAATTCTGGATATATTGATACCGCCTGTTCGGAAAAGCAGTTCTTCAAGCTCGTCAAACCGAACCGGAGAAGTGGGCTTCGACCCTTCAACGGCATCCGACAGGGAACTGAATGAAAGAACCCGTGAAAAATTTCGTGAAAAGCTTAAAAACGGCGACCTTGAAGACAGAAATATTGAGATTGAGGTAAAATCGAGTAAAAAACCCACCATGCAGCTTTTCGGGCCTCAGGGAATGGAAGAAATGGGGGTTAATCTACAGGACATGCTGGGAAACCTGGCAAAAGGCGGGAAAAAAACCAAGCGCACACTTCCCATCAGCGAAGCGCGAGAGATCCTGATTGAAGAGGAGTCTGAAAAGCTTGTTGATCACGAAGCAGCTGTCCAGGAAGCTCTCGAGCGGGTCCAGAACCAGGGAATTGTTTTCATTGATGAAATTGATAAGGTGGCCAGCGATTCAAGCAGTGGTAATAAAGGTGGCTCAGATGTTAGCCGGCAGGGGGTTCAACGCGACCTGCTGCCTATTGTTGAAGGAAGCACCGTTAGCACCAAGCACGGTATAGTAAAAACGGATCATATTCTGTTTATCGGCTCAGGAGCGTTTCACGTTTCTAAACCATCCGATTTGATTCCGGAATTACAGGGAAGATTTCCTATTCGTGTGGAGCTAAATTCTCTCACAGAGCAGGACTTCTTCAAGATTCTCACACAGCCTAAAAATGCATTAACAAAACAGTATCAGGCGATGCTGAAATCTGAAGGTGTCACCGTTAACTTTACCGAAGAAGCTGTGCTTGAAATAGCGAAAATTGCTGCTGAAGTAAACCAGGAAGTAGAAAATATTGGCGCCAGGCGCCTGCATACCATTCTCTCATCACTACTCGAAGAACTCCTATTTGCCGTGCCCGATGATATTAGTTCCGGGGAAATTGATGTTGATGAATCATATGTTCACAAACAGCTCGACGGGCTGGTGAAGAATAAAGATTTGAGCCATTACATTCTTTAGTACGACTGATAATTCTTTTCAGTCTATATTTAAAGTATGTAAATGAAATAAGTAGAAGGAAACGTTTGCATGGTAAATGCGTTTAATAATTAAATATTCTACATTATGTCGTTACTCTGTATAATTACAGTTAGTGATTACCGTTGTAGTATCAAAATTAAACAAAACCGATAATGTCTGTGAAAAAGTTTATTGCACCACAAATAGCAGCGCTCATCATTCTCTCAACGGTTTGGCTTGCCGGTATTGATACGGTTATTATACCGGATAATACCCACCAGGAGAACCTTACCAAATACCTGCAGGTGCAGAGGCGTGTGATGGACAACTATTTTGGTGAAACAAAT
>Ga0102931_1000321_pt1 | contig 23789 bp, 19 predicted proteins | sample SalPonR1_C_D1_MG_FD_79282 | JGI IMG/M metagenome (GOLD analysis project Ga0102931, IMG submission 79282) | Salt pond soil microbial communities from South San Francisco under conditions of wetland restoration - Salt Pond MetaG R1_C_D1_MG | ecosystem: Environmental > Aquatic > Marine > Intertidal... | reverse complement strand
GGCGCCACCGGGATACCCTCTTTTGTGATATCAATTCCGCGATCTTCAATTCTTTGGATCAACCCCGGAAATCGGTTTCGAATTTTCTCGGAATCCAGGTGAGTGAGATCGAGGTAGACGAACTCTTTATCCTGAATTGCAATCTGGTTAAAAATCTCTTTTGATACCACATCACGGGGAGAGAGTTCAAGATCCGGATACTTTGCCATAAATCGCTCGCCGGATGTATTATAGAGCCTCCCACCTTCACCGCGAACAGCCTCACTTATCAAGAATCCGTCCCCCTTGGAGCTGTAAAAAACAGTCGGATGAAACTGAATAAACTCCAAATCTTTTAAAATCGCACCGTGATTCAGTGCAAGCCACAATCCATCACCTGTAGAGGTATGCGGATTCGTGGAACGAGTGTACAAACCTGAGTAGCCGCCTGTTGCCAGTACTGTAGCCTTACTTTGAATTTGAACTACTTTATCCTCTTCATAAACATAGGCAAGCGCTCCAAAACACCGGTTATCGTCACTGATCAAATCGTACACAAATACATTTTCAGTGATCCTAATTCGGTCGTTCTCCCGAATTTTCGAAGTCAAAAAGTCTACAAGTGCCTTTCCTGTTGCGGCCCCGTTGGCATGTAATATCCGCCGGTTGGAGTGCCCCCCTTCCATTCCAAGGTTCAGTGCACCATTCGTCCTCTCAAACGGCATTCCATTATTGATGAGCTCTTTAACTCGATCGGCACCCTCTTTTACCAGAATTTCTACGGCTTCCGGATCACAATATCCTCGACCGGCTTCAAGTGTATCAGATATGTGGTTCTCGTATGAATCAGACTTTTCAAAAACAGCTGCAACTCCTCCCTGGGCCCAATAACTGCTGCTTTCATCAAGGGTAGATTTGGTAACAAGAAGTACTTCTCCGTGTTTGGCTGCTTCGATCGCAGCATTCAAACCGGCAACTCCGCTGCCAATGATTAGAAAATCCGTTTTTTTAACTGTAAAACTCACAATGTGTAACCAATACGTGGGAAAACAATAAAATACAATTTTTTTACGAGGAGCTACAAAATAGAAAAGCCCTCTGCCTTTACAGCAGAGGGCTTTGAATTATGTTCCAAGAATCAGCAATGCTTACTTCTTGTCGTCTTCGTCTTCATCAACAACTTCAAAGTCTGCATCTACTGCATCATCTTCTTCCTCAGATGCTTCGCTGTCGCCGGCTCCGTTCTCAGACGGTCCGCCTTGAGCACCTGCTCCCGGTCCTCCGGGTTGTTGTTGTGCATCAGCTGCCTGGTAAATCTCCTGAGAAGCGGCTGCCCAAACTTGATTCAACTCTTCCATTGCAGGCTCAAGCTCATCCATATTTTCCTCCTTATGAACCTCCTCAAGCTTGTTCAGAGCATCTTCAATTTTCTGCTTGCTGTCTTCTGAGATCTTGTCTTCGTGCTCTTCAAGCTGCTTTCTGGTTGAAAAGATCAGTGAGTCTGCTTTATTGAGAGTCTCAATTGTCTCTTTAACCTTCTTGTCTTCCTCGGCATGCTCTTCAGCAGCTTTCTTCATTTTTTCGATCTCTTCATCGCTCAGGCCGGAAGAAGATTCAATTCGAATACTTTGCTCTTTTCCGGTTCCTTTATCCTTCGCACTTACATTCAGAACACCGTTGGCATCCATATCGAATGTTACTTCAATTTGTGGTACACCACGTGGTGCCGGTGGAATTCCATCAAGATGGAATCGGCCTAGCGTTCTGTTATCCTGTGCTTTGGCACGTTCACCCTGGAGCACATGAATCTCAACACTGGTTTGATTATCCGCAGCAGTCGAGAATGTCTCTTTCTTACTGGTAGGGATGGTTGTGTTGGATTCGATCAACTTCGTCATCACTCCTCCAAGTGTTTCGATTCCGAGTGTCAGTGGAGTTACGTCGAGGAGAACTACATCGTCAACATCACCTGTCATTACTCCACCCTGGATAGCAGCACCAACGGCTACAACCTCATCGGGATTCACACCTTTGCTTGGATCTTTACCAAAGAATTCCTTCACAACTTCCTGGATTTTTGGAATACGGGTTGAACCACCCACCAAGATTACTTCATGAATTTCATTCTTGGTAATACCGGCATCTTTCAGCGCTTTTTCGCAAGGTTTAATCGTTTTTTTCACAAGATCATCGACCAGTTGCTCAAATTTCGCTCGTGTAAGGTCGATATTCAGATGCTTCGGTCCTGAGTCCGTCGCAGTAATAAACGGCAGGTTTACATTTGTTTTCTGCGAACTTGAAAGCTCGATTTTTGCTTTCTCAGCGGCATCTTTCAATCGCTGCATCGCCATTGGATCTTCTTTCAGATCAATGCCTTCATCTTTTTTGAATTCAGCAGCCAGGTATTTAATAATTCTCTGGTCGAAGTCATCACCGCCAAGATGAGTGTCACCGGCAGATGATTTCACTTCAAAAACACCATCACCAAGATCAAGAACAGATACATCAAATGTACCGCCACCAAAGTCATACACAATGATGGTTTGATCTTTCTCTTTCTTGTCGAGCCCGTATGCCAGTGATGCGGCCGTCGGCTCGTTGATAATTCGTTTTACTTCAAGACCGGCAATTTTTCCGGCTTCCTGGGTTGCTTTACGCTGTGCATCGTTAAAGTAAGCGGGCACTGTAATCACAGCATCCGTTACTTTTTCACCCAGGTACTCCTCTGCGGTCTGTTTCATTTTTTGCAGTACCATCGCAGAGATCTCCTGCGGTGCATATTTTCTGTCTTCGATTTGAACCCGTGCAGTGTTGTCATCATCAGACTTCACCACATTGTATGATACCTGGCCAATCTCTTCCTTGACCTCATCATACATCCGGCCCATGAATCGCTTAATGGATGAAACGGTTTTATCCGGATTTGTGATCGCCTGTCGTTTTGCAGGAGCACCAACCAACCGCTCGCCATCTTTTGAAAAAGCGACAACAGACGGGGTTGTTCTGCCACCCTCTGAATTTTGGATCACTACCGGCTCGTTTCCTTCCATTACGGCAACACACGAGTTCGTAGTACCTAAGTCAATTCCTATAATCTTACCCATAATAGTCTACCTGTCTTAATTTTTGTTCGTTTAAATTCTTACTTAATTAATGGGGATGGATTGCGAATCATCATCGTTTTCCAACCCTGTTTTTAAAATTTTTACCTGGAGCACTCCCTCTTTAAACGTGGCGTCTACAGATGATACATCTGCATTTTCAGGCAGTGCAAATGAGCGGGAAAATGATCCCTGAGTTCGTTCTGAACGTTTCAACTCTTCATTATCCTCAAGAAACAATTCCCGCTCGCCACTCACTGTGAGAATCCTGTCTTTAAGAGTGATTTTAATATCTTTCTTTTTCATCCCCGGAAGATCCATATGAAGTGAATACATTTTTTCACTTTCAATGATATCACAATCGGGCTTAAAATCACCTGTTTCCACAGTCAAAGGAACCATTCGTTCAACTAAACCCTGGATATCTTTGCCGAGTCTTGAAAGTTGTTTTTCTAAGTCAATGTTCAGATTGCTCATTCTTTCACCATTTTTACTAATAGTTTAGCAACCTCAATGCCAACGTACCTCGGGTTGAGGCTTCACTGACGTATTGACATAGAAAAAGTTAGAAATGTGACCTCATGCCAGTTCAGTCCGCAGAATCGCTTAAAGTCTGCAGATCAGTCCAGAACTTTGGATAAGAGATGGCAGTACAGTCGGCATGAGTGATTGTAGAGGTGTCAGTTCCCTTGGTGGCAAGTACTGCTGCAGCCATCGCCATGCGGTGATCGTGATAGGTTGGAAATGTTGCCGCAGATGGTTTAAAATCTCTGTTGCCTTGAATAATAATCCCATCTTCCTGTAATTCTACTTCAGCTCCTGCAAGATTCAGGATCTCTGCCATCGCTGAAAGCCTGTCAGTTTCTTTGTGACGAAGCTCTTCCGCACCGGTTATCACAGATTTACCATCGGCAAAGCACATGGCCACCATCAAGATTGGAAGTTCATCGATACAGTTGGGGATGAGTGCCGGGTCGAGATGAATCGGTTTTAAATCTGAGGATTCCACAAACAGATCAGATACCGGTTCTTTGCCGGCCAATCGATTATTTGTTTTTTTGAATGATGCGCCCATCTCCTCAAGAATATGGTAGACTGCATCACGACTCGGGTTCACACCGGTTCCATTCAGATGAATCTCAGCATTTTCATGAATAGATCCGGCAACCAGCCAAAACGCTGCTGCTGAAAAATCACCGGGTACGCTATAATTTTGTGGAGGGATGATGTGATCGCGGCTGCTTCGAATAATTTTGCCCGATCCATATGGTTCCGTTTCCAGCTGAAGAAGCCTTTCTGTGTGATCGCGGCTGAGTACATCTTCAACCACTTCAGTCGGTTCTTCGCCAAACAATCCCGCAAGAAGTACACAAGACTTGAGTTGTGCACTCGCAATCGGCAATGGATATCTCATTCCTTTTACTCCTTCATGCGAATGAATTTCGAGTGGTGCGTAAATCCCATCTTTTCCGTCAATCTTGCAACCCATTTTTCGGAGCGGATCAATAATTCGTTTCATCGTTCGGGCGGAGAGAGATTCGTCGCCAATCATAGAACACTCCACTCCTGCTCCTGCTACAATTCCGCTCAATAGCCGCATTGTAGTTCCGGAATTTCCACAATCCAAAGGTTTTTCGGGATCTTGAAATCCATCCCGACCAACTCCTGATATTTTCACGATTGAGCCTTCCTGCTGGATCTCTACTCCCAACCGCTTCAAACAATCAAGAGTGCTTTGTGGATCTGCCGCAGAAGAGTAGTTTTGAATAATACTATCTTCAGATGAAATGGCGGCAAACATAGCCGATCGATGTGAAATGGATTTATCAGGCGGGGGTACAATTTCTCCGGAAAGTTTGGCTACCGGATCTACAGCTTTATTCATGATTTAGTTGGATTGCAGTAAACGTCTTGCTTTCTGTGCGCCGGGTGTATCAGGATAGGTTTCTACGATGGAATTAAGCAGGTTTGTAGCTTCCCCGCGATTCCCCTGGCGAATGTAAATTTCTGCCGTTTTATATTGGGCTTCGGCTACCCACTCATCAAATGTTTCAAATAGTACACTCACACTGGAATATGCCTCTAATGCCGATTCTCTGTCGCCTTCTGACTGATAGGACTCCCCAAGCAGATATTGAGCCTCAGCCCCAATTTCAGTGGTGCTGTTTTCTGCGACCAACTGGAAGAAGCGCCGGGCTTCATCTTGTCGTCCGTCCTGCATCAAAACTTTACCAACACCAATCCTGGCTGCATTATTTTCTGAGTTGATGGATAACACCCTCTCAAAATTTTGGCGCGCTTCATTAATGTTTCCAAGTTGTAATTGGGCATTTCCAATCCCAAGATACGCCTCTTGCCGGTACCGTTCGTCATTCTCTAAAAGTTGCTGATAGTAGTTCAGCGACTGATTGTAGTTGCCCATCTCATTCTGAAGCCGGCCGAGCTCGGCAAGTGCGGGGGCTGTACGTTCGGAGTTCGGGAATTCATTTACCAATGTTAATAGAGCATCCGATGCCTGCCCGAGGCTGTCGGTTCGGGTGTAAGCATCCGCCAGGTTGTAATACGCTTCCGGCATCAGTTCGCGATTGTTGGTCACTCTTAAATACTGACGGAACTCACGGACAGCAGCCTCGTAATTTCCTGTCTGAAATACATTCTCCGCCTGTCGAAATCTCAGGCGATCTGCCGTTGTTGAAGTAGGGTTGTCTGCCAGGAAACCTTCAAGCACATCCGTACTTGTATCTTCTAAACCGGTTGATAGCTGTGCATATTCAATTCCATCAATCGCCTCGATGATATAATCACTTCGGGGATACTCCTCAAGTACGGCTTGATAGGCTTCTATCGCCTCCTCGTATTGACCGGCGTTATAGTAAGAATCCCCAATATTGTATTGTGCACGTGCTGCCCATTCTGTATTGGGATACCGGGAAATAACAGAGCGAAATTCTTCAATCGCCTGATCGTAATTTCCGGTATTCAAATAAACATACGCAATATTATAGGCAGCCTGCTCACGTAAACTGCTAAACGGATAGATCCTTAGCAGGCGGCGAAATTCTGTTACCGCCTCAAAATTACGGTTCATTCGATAATAGCTATTCGCTACCTGGTACATTGCATAATCGCCGCCGGGTTCGGCTCCAATAGTATCACGATAATATTCAAGAGCTCGTTGATATTCTCCCTGTGCGAAGAAGGAATCTCCAATTCGAAGTTTGGTATCCGTTTCATACGGGTAGAGAACAATCGGCGGGGGTTCATAATTATTTAGAAAATCGATTAGTGGAGCTGTGGCATTTCCAAAATCACCCATCTTGAAATAGGTCCAGCCTAAACTGTATTTAGCTGCGCCAACCAGTTCGTGCTCAGGGTATTGACGAATAAATGAATTGAACTGTGTGGCTGCCTGACCAAATTCTTCAATTTGGAAGTTAGCGTCAGCGCTCCAGAAGAGGGCTTCACTTCCTAAATCTGAATTGGGAGCTTGTTCGTGAACCTGTTCAAAATCGGGTTGAGCTTGCTCATACGCCTGGTTGTAATAGAGTACCCATGCCCGCTGGAACCTGGCCTGACGTTTCAGTGCCGGGTCCAGGTCTGTTATCTCTTCAGCAAGCTGAAACGTTTCCATCGATCTTGTATACTCATTATTGGCATAAAACACCTCTCCCAGGAATGTAAGGAGCTGCCCGGGATTCTCCAGTGTTTCATATTCGCGGGCAAGAGGCAGCAGTACCTCAATCGCTTCATTATAGAGACCGGATTCAAACGCTGTGACCGCCCATTCAAATCGTGCCTGCTCCTGGAAAATTCCTTCCTGGAATCGATCGCCAAACTCTCGGAAGGAGTTGAGTGATTCTTGATATCGGCCTGCCAATTTTTGGTTGACCGCTTCATAATATTGGGCTTTGATTGCAATTTCATCTTCCCCGGAAGAAGCTTCACCAAACGACCGGGCCGCCCAGTGATAGATATCCTGTTTATGAAAGACCCATCCCAAACCGTAATGAGCTATTCGTGATTGCTCCGGATCATCAATTAAATTCAGGTAGCGACGGTAAAAACGTGTGGCATCTTCATAATTATTGATGGCGTTGTAACTTTCTGCAGTCAGGTAAACAGCCTTCGCTCGATTTTCATCATCAAGGTAGGGCAGTGCATCCAAAAAAGCTTCAATAGCTTCTTCAAACTTACGCTGCTGGTAATACGATTCTCCAAGCGCCGTACCGATTCGCCGCGTCATTGCATTTTGCGGATGCCTTTCCCGCAACAACTCAAATGCTTCAGATGCATCTGAATAACTTTCCTCCTCAAGATAAAGACGCCCTCTTGCATAGAGTGCCCTGGGGGCCCAAACACTTCTGCCATGGGTATCATCCAAAGCCAGGAAGTAATCACGAGCCAGGTCAAATTCTCCTGCTTCTGCGGCCGTCTCCCCCAGTGTGTAGTATAACTCAGCTTTATTATCGTATGACTGAGGAAAGTTCAGGGCTTCATCCATCCTGCGAATCGCCTCATCATAATTTTCAACTCTCAGATGTTTCTCAGCTACATCTCGCAACAAAACTGCTGTTTGGTTACTCCCGGGATAGGCTTGTAAAAAATCATCAACATATTTGTTGGTACCGGTTGAGTCGATCCGTGTAAGTGCTCTGGCCTTATAGTATGCAGCGGTTTCTTTGATGAGAGTGTTTGATCCCTCCCTGGAAACCTCCTCGAAATATGGGATAGCTTCGCTGTAAAGACCTTTTTCAAATAGAGTAAGCCCTGTCTGAAATGTTTCCCGGGGCGATGCCTGATTATTTTGTGCAACACCTTCGTAGGAATAAAACAGAACTGAAACAAAAATACAGATTGAAATTAGGTTTCTACTCATGAAAACATCTAAATAGCTCAGAAATTGATTGTTGTATTCTGAAATATAGCACTCAACCTAATTTGTTCCCACATTTAATGAATTGAGCTTTTTTGTTTATACATCCAGGTAGCGTAACAGTTCATCAGCGCGGGTGGAAAGGTCAACTTGCATCTGGTCGTTGCGATTCGCAGTGGTTGTAATATAGCCATGCCGCTGCAGTGAAGATATCACAGCAGATGTATCCTCGTGACTAATTTTGAGCGACACTCGCAAAGACTCTTCAAAATCCACCGGTTGTTCTACCGTTAATCCAAGGATTTTGGCTCCTTCTGTTTCAATCAGGTGAACCAGTTCCGAGATCGTAAAATCGGACTGTGGAATTTCTACAGTAATAGTTGATCCGGCTGTAGCAATATTCAGCATTGTTGAAAGTGCCTCGAGAACCTGTTTCTTTTCAATGACTCCCAAATAGGTCTCTGAAGAATCTACTACGGGCAACAGTCTAACTTCGTGTTGTAACATCTGCCGGGCCACTTCAAATACATGTTGTTCTTTAAGTGCGTAAACGGGTTGTCGAAACTTGAGCGAAGAAATTGTTTGCTGCTCATCTGTAATGTCAGAAATATCATCAAACAAAATATGTCCAATGTTTTTCTTTGTAGTAGGTTCTACAATTGGAATATTCGAAGTTTGCCACGCATCCATTTTTGCCAAAGCTGCAGAAATTGTGCTCGACGGCTCAAGAGGTTTGAAATCGGTATTTAAAAGGTCTTTTGCTAACACGGTTTTATAATATTATTTAATGTCAGCGAGCATCGATTCAAATCGATCGCGATCTGCTTTCGATGTGCTACCTGCTATTGAAACGTGATTGCCTTCATATTGTTCTTTATTGACCACAGCAACTTCGTGTAAGTATGCCACGGCTTTGTAATGCGACATCGGTACATTGTAAGAAAAATCGACGTAATCTTCTTCAATCAATTCTTCCAGTTTCTTTTCCAGCTTCCCAAGCCCAATTCCCCGGTAGGCGGATACAAAAATAGCATCAGAAAATTCTTTCTTTAATCCAACCAATTTTTCCGGCTCAACAAGATCTATTTTATTAAAAACCAGCATTTTTTTGGACTGATGGATCCCCATCTCTTCGAGAGTATCATTCACGACTTCTATATAATCATCAAGGAGCCGGCTGGACGCATCAACTACATGCAGCAAAACATCTGCTTCTCGAACTTCGTCAAGGGTCGATTTAAAACTTTCAATCAAATCGTGCGGCAGTTTTCGGATAAACCCGACCGTGTCTGAAAGAAGTACCTCATGATTTTCGAGCTCAAGCCGACGTACTGTTGAATCAAGCGTGGCAAAAAGCCTGTCTTCGGCCAGTACATTGGTTTCAGTCAAGGCATTCATCAGTGTTGATTTCCCGGCATTGGTATATCCAACCAATGAAACCCGCGTGTTATTTTCACGGCCTTTTCGCTGTGTAGTTCGCTGCCGGTCTAACTTCTCCAGTTTCTCTTTGAGTGTTGTAATTCTTTTTCCAATCAAGCGCCTGTCCGTCTCAATCTGCGTTTCACCGGGTCCTTTTGTTCCAATACCCCCTTTCTGTCGGGAAAGGTGAGTCCAAAATCTTGTCAATCTTGGAAGCAGGTATTGCAGTTGAGCCAATTCAACCTGTGTCTTCGCTGCTGCCGTTTTTGCACGGGATGCAAATATATCAAGTATCAAACCGCTTCTGTCCAGTACTTTAACCTTGGCTATCTTTTCCACATTACGGATCTGAGTTGCAGTCAGGTCGTCATCAAATATTACAAGGTCGGCTTTTTTATCCCCACAGATCTGTTTCAATTGTTTCACTTTTCCTGTCCCGACATAGGTGGATGGATCCGGGTGCGGTCGATTTTGCAGCTCCTTATGAACCGTACTTGCACCGGCTGTATCAGCCAATAACATAAGCTCATCCAGGTATTCCTCTGCCAGCCAACGAGGAGTATCCGGGCCGAAAAGGCCTACCAATACGGCCCTTTCTTTTTCGAGCGAGGATTTTCTAATCTCTTCTAACAAGCTATAAAGTCCTTTTATTGATTTTTTTATTCAAATGCCTTGAAATCGAAAGAGGAGTCAGCAACCGGGGTCATTGTCTTGCCGATCTTCAGATCGATAATCTTATTAAATTTATGGATATTCCTGTCGGGTACAAAGAGTTCAAGGCGAATGAGTTTCGTACGTTTTATACTCTCTGATGGTTCACGATAGATAAAAATAAATTCAGACCCTTTAGAAGACGGTTTCTCTACATAATCACTGATCTGGTGCCAAGCGATTGTTTGAGAGGGATCGTTGATATTTTTTACAATTCCATGATCGGTTATGTACGACTTGTTGGTAAAGTAACTCGACATAAACCAGCAGACTCCCATCCAGCTGTAACAGCCAAGCACCGTATACACCTGGCTGATTTCGAAGGAATAAACTATGGTGCTGACCAATCCGGCGAACCCCAAAAACAAAGTTGAAAATAGCGGGTAGCCTTTCAGCTTTCCGGAACGCCAGCTCAACCGGATGTTCCTAAGTCGAATAGCATTGGCTGTCGTATAAGCAGCAAGAAATGTTGCCCCCAGCGTAAACATAGCGAGAAGCAGTACAAAGAGGCTATGGATGTCAGTTGAGATATTCATTCAAAAGTTTCTGCTTTAAAGTATCTGGAGACTAATAATTCCAATAGTAATAAAATGATTGCAATTAAAACAAACCAATACCAGATTTCTCGTCCAAAAGATGCTAATTCGAGTTCGTTTTCCAGCTGTGCATTGTCTACACCATCTTCAACGACATACACGTTGCTAAAAAGTGTACTAATACTTTCTGTCAGTTGGTCTTCATTCAACGAACCCAATATGGATTCCATTGCATTCTGATTTACCGAAAATAATATTGTTTGATTATTTGATTGCAGTGTCAGCCAACCCGGTTCCCACTCAGTTGCGTGATAGGTCACACGAGCCCCCTGGAATGTTTGTTGTACTTCCGGAAGTATTATTTCATCATCTTTTACCAGTTGGATACTTTCGGAGTTCTCATTCAATTCAGCCAGGAAAGGTGACCCCAATTCATGCACTTGTAGTGTTGCATCTTCTCCCTGCACAAGATAATCGAGAGTTCTGTAGAATAGCGGGGCAAAGAATGGCTTCACCGGAAAGTTCGACCACCCCGGATCGCTCCCAATCGCCGAATAGATCATCTTGCCGCTTCCAACTCTGTTTTCAACCAAGAGTGGATTTCCTGTTCGTGTTTGAAGGATAGAAAATCCCGATGATTGATTGCTCATCGCAATCTCGTAGTAATAAAACAGTTCCGGCACATTCAGTCTAATCTCCTCATCCTCCGGCTTTTCAAACATCTGATCCATAATCGGGTGACCTTCTGCCGGCTCCGCCATTCGATCTACCGGCTCAAATGAACCATAACTTCCTATGACATTCGAATACCGCCCTGCATTGCTGAAATTCAAAAGCCTGTTATAACTGGTAACATCACCGTTGGCAGCAGGCATGAACAACAAGCCGGCCCCGGCCTGAACATGATCGGTCAACGGCTCAGACAGATAGTCCGGAACCCGGCGAATGCCATCCAGAATGACGGCATCATATTGATTAAGCTCCGAAACCTGGAAGTTGTTAATATTTGCAAACTGAATATTCATCCTCCCGGACTCATCCGACGCAATTTCCAACATTGGAAGAAGGTAGGATTGGAAATCGGCCGTCTCCGGTTGTTGATTGAAAACGAGAATATTTTTTTCATCGGGAAGCTCAATGGCGGCGTAATAGCGATTATCAAACGATAATTCGTCTCCTTCAAGAAGCAGCTCAACCCGAAGTGAATCCTGGTCACCGACGGGTAGGTCAAACAAAAACTCCCGGGATAATCCGGCTTCCAAATCAAATGCCTGCTGCGTAACAAGATCACCACCCTGATAAAGGTTAATAAATTGATTTGTAGCAGGTTGATTTCCTTCGTTCAGCACATTCGCCCGCAACTGCACATTCCCCGATTGAGACATCCCGCCATATTCAATCTCTACATTTTCATATCCAAGATTCAGTGCATCTCCGCTCCCAACTGTTAACACCTGTACATTGATTTCTTCAATAACCGATTCTATCTCCTCAAATTCAGAAAATTGTGATTCTTGCCCGTCAGTAATCAGGTAAAGAATTTTGTTGGGTTGATCTGCTTGCATCAATCGCTCAGCCACCGATTGAAGCCGGTCTGCCAGATAGTTTCCTGCATTTACAGTTCCGATGTCTTCCAGCCGATTAAGTGCGGCTCTTTGTGAAATGAGAGGCACATTTAGTGAACCGCCATTGGTCACATCCATCAGTATGCGGTCATCATCCCCAGCGATCGATAAGATATCCCGAACTGCGTTCTTTGCCTGCTCGCTGTAAGGACCATTTCGATCCACCCGATTCATCGTTGGGCTGTTATCTATCAAAATTCCTATCGCTTTAGGCTGATTGTTGCTTGACCATCCATACTCGGGAGGCAAAAAGGGCCGGGATGCAGCGAGCACAAGAGCCAAAATTGCCAAACAGCGGATTGCCAGAAGCAACCATCTTTTAATTCGAATCCGTTTTAACGCAGTGGATTTTAACGAATCAAAAAAAGCGAGAGTCGAAAATCTCACTTTTTTAGGTTTTCTTACGTTAAGCAGGTAGATCAACAAAGGAACTGCCACTGTAAGAAGTGCAAATAGAAAAAAAGGATTAAGAAAGCTCATTTACTGAAAAGTTTTTACCTTGGTACACACAAAATTGGAACAAATCTGCCAGAGCGTAATTAAGCTATGGTAATAACCCATCCCTAACAAACTTATTATTCAATTGACGGTGGCTCGCAAAAAAAGACTGACTTTATTATCTCTATTCGTTGCTCTGCTCATCACATCCTGTACCCAACCAACCACAGAACATTGGTCTGAGTTCGTACCGGAGTCAACGTTTGTAGTAATGGTTCCAGGTACGGACGGTACAATCAACCAGGTATTAGCTGAACCGTTTGCTCCCCTGATGGATGATATTACACCCTCAGCTATGCAGCTTATTACTAATATCCAGGAACATACAGATCAACAAATTCCTGTTGAGGCTTTATTACTGCACCCAAGCAGCTCAAACAACTGGCAGCCCGTATGGATTACACGGACGGTAAATGGGCTCCCCGAATCGCTGGCTGGAATCTATCAGGAGAGCTATCAACAAAACCAATACGATTTTAAAGGATTTACAATTGAAAAACTCTTTTTTGATGAGAGAATTTTATTCATGGTTGGTTTTGAACAATGGACCCTGTTTTCTCAGTCAAGCTTTAGCATTGAAAGTGTAATACGGACCCTGAACGGAGCCGAAGATGTAATGCCGCTGCAAGAAAACCAACTTTCACCCGGCGCCATCATTATGAATACAGAAAGTATGGACGAGTGGGTTCAACAGGTTTCTCAGGTGCTTTTTAGGCCTTTTCTAAGAGATATTTTTGCAGGATCTTCCCCCATATCTTTTCAGCCATTGCAACCCGATACAGAAGAATTCCAGTGGCAATTGCAGGGTGCAATGGAACTTCAAGACAGTACCTCTTCACTTGTTCGGTACATCACGCAGCCTGCTACCGGTTTCTCTCTTGATCGATATATACCTGTCAACGCCGCAGCATTCAGCATTTTTCGGCTCGATCAACAGATTTTACAAACAGCTGAGGAAAGCTTTCAATCCGAGCTTGAACTCGACCAATACCTTCAATCAACCCCGAGAGACTGGCATACGATTCAACAAAACATTGGAGATGAAGTTGCCTTTGTTTCCTTTGCCAATTCCGGTCCGTCCAGCGAAAGCGAATACCTGTTCCTTCGAACCATTCAGGATTCCAGTTCGATTCGATCTGCACTCGACCGGCTGGCTGCACAAGAAATTGTAATTAAAGATGAAGCCACCTATTTCGTAAACAGTTACCTGCTGGGCAAACTTTTTGGTTCTGATATATTCCCTATTGATGATTTTTATATTACAGTTTATGAAGACGTTGCGGCGATAGCTCAGAGGAAAGGCCTTGCTGAAAGTATCGGCGGAGATGCCACACGCAGGAGAGTTATCTATTATGATAACGGTTATGCCACCATTCGAAATTCGCTTCCAAATCCACTCAGCTCTATTCACTACATCAATGCGGCTGATTTTGGCACCTATATTCAACCCTGGCTCTTTCCTCAAAATTATATGGGACCCATTCTCGGTAATCTCGACGAATTTGTAATATCCACACGACTTGAACCGGGAACCAATACTGTAGATGTACGACTAACCTCTTTTGAGCAGGAAACGGAATCCAGCCCCTACACCGATCAATGGGTTTTCCCGCTGAATGGAGCTGAAATAAGTGGTGAACCGGTATTGGCAGACATCACCGGCGGGCCAAGCAATGAAGTGATCTTCTCAACTGAAAACGGGTATATCTACGCACTGGCTATGGACGGAACAGCGATCCTCCAGGCTTCTACTGAGAATGATGTTCCAATTGGAGCCCCAGTTGTGTTTGACTGGTATGGTAATAATCAAAATATCATCATGCAGGCAGCCGGAAATAAAATATATGCATGGAATCAATCCGGTACTATTTTGCCGAATTTTCCTATCCGGCTTGATGAAGATATTTCAACACCATTAACCATTACCGATATCACCGGTAATGGAATTGCAGAAATTATTGTTGCGACGGCAGATCGCAACATGCACATTTTGAACGCCCGAGGGCAATCGATTCAAGGCTGGCCTCAATCCACTAACTCAGTTGTGGAATCAAGACCTTTGATTGCAGAAATCAATAATCAAAAATCCATGTTTGCCTATTCAGAAAACACACTGCATGCATGGAACGTAAATGGCGAGCTCAGAGATAATTACCCTGTATTCTTAACATCACAGGTTCAGGGATCCCCTTACAATTACAACAACAACATCCTCGGCTCCGGGCTCAACGGAAACGTGTATAGCATAGGCCTCTCACCTTTCTTTTCTGATTCACTCTCGAATCTTGTATCATCCGACTCACTGATTATTCAAACTTTACAGGTCACGAATAGCAGCCTGAATTCAACGCCTTCTCACTTCGAAACAACGATACCAACAGAAGAGGGGGGTCTAGTTCAGAGAAACCTGATACTTCTCCAAGCTACCAACGGATCTCTGTTTTTGTATGATGAATCCGGTCAGCTTCAATTTACACAATCGATGGGGCAGCCCTCTTCTGCTACCACTCCACCGCTTATTCAAGATCTTGATGGAGACCAACGTGAGGATCTGATTGCCCTGGCTGATTTTGGCAGACTCTATGCGTGGGATATTCTGAGCGGTGAACGGCACAGCGAACTTCCAACTGCCGGAATGAGCTACCCGGTTATCAGCGATTTTCTTGGAAATGGGCGCCAGGAAATAATAGCCAGAACTCGTGAAGGGTTACAATGCTGGACGATTAACTTCACCGAGCGGATTAGCTCTGAATAAAAGTTAGAAAATATCAGCCAACGCCTCTTCCAGGTCTTCAAACTTAAATTCAAATCCTGAAATTTGCAGAACCTTAGGCTGAACATTCAAACTCGAAAGTGTTGGTTCTGCCGCCTCCCCCAGGAGAGTTCGCATAACAAATTCCGGAACTCGGAAAAATGACGGACGATTTAATACATTCCCTAATGCATCGGCTACGCGATTCATGGGCTCAGGTTCGGGAGAGCAAACATTATATGCTCCGGTCAATTCCTTTTCATCAATCGGGTAAATTAAAGCACGGACCAGGTCGTCCATATGAATCCAGGGCAAAAATTGTTTACCGTCTCCGATGGGCCCTCCCACAAAAAAGAGGAAAGGCAATTTCATGATTTGGAGAAATCCACCGTTTTTTTCAAGTACTATTCCAATACGCGGATTTACTACACGTATGCCTAAATCTTCCGCTTTCTTGGATTCTTCTTCCCAATCTTTACAAACATGGGCCAGGAAATCATCGCCCAAAGAAGAGGATTCATCCAGCAGCTTATCGCCATTGTCTCCATAGATACCTACTGCAGAGGCCGAAATAAACAGTTCCGGCTTTGATCCTGCTTCTTTCATCGCCGTTACAAGTTGTTTTGTAGACTCTATCCGGCTGTTGTAAATCGATTTTTTTACACTTTGCGTCCACCTTTTGCCAAATAGACTTTCGCCAACGAGATTGATAACAACATCCGATTCAGCCATCGCTCCGGACAGATTATCATCCCAACTAATATATTTCAGATTTTTTGATTGCTCTTTTGAATACTTATCTGGTGAACGAGTAATGATGGAGATAAAATGCCCTTGCTTCAGAAGCTCACTACAGAGAGCTGAACCTATAAATCCAGTTCCGCCGGTAATTACTATATTTTTTGGTTCCATATTTAGATAACATCTATTTCTTCCAAATCAATCCATTCAACAAATATCTAAATCAACAAATAAAAGAGGAAATAGATAACAGGTGCGGTGATAATCATCGAATCAAAACGATCGAAAAAACCTCCATGGCCAGGTAAAATCCTTGAAGAATCTTTGATATTTGCCTGCCGTTTCAAACGACTTTCAGCTAAATCTCCCAATGGTCCCAAAACCCCTACTGCTATCACAGCAGGAATTGCCACCCAAAGAGCCAGCGGATAAGATCCGGCAATTCCATAAGCAATCAAGAATCCTACTGCAGATCCTAAAAACCCGAACCAAAAACCTTCTAAAGTTTTATTTGGACTGATATTTGGAGCCAGCGGTGTTTTACCCCATGTTTTGCCTCCAAAATACGCAAAAACATCATTACCCCAGATCATCAGAAAAAACGAGATGATCAACCAGAAACCATCCTGTCCCATCCCCATTTCGCGGATATTTACAATCATCAAAAAACCTGCCGGTGCATAAATACCGGTAAACAGGGTGGTAAATAATTTTCTCTGAAATTCTCCTCTTACAATAAAAAAAGACACAACTGACAAGAGCAAAACAACCAATGTAATTACAACCAAACTCCAATCGGGCAGATCCCCAAAGAACCAAACAAGCACTGCAATTACCAATGATAGGATAAACAGGTCGCTGTCGTTTGTTTTCTTGAAAATTCGGTGAATTTCCCAGGTAGTAATGAGAGCGATGCCTGCAAATAAAATTTCAAAAGCAAGTCCTCCCACCCATGTAATGTACAGCATGACCGCCGCAGCCGGAACAGCAAAGAGAACTCTTTTGGTTATTTCTTTCAATCCGCCTCGTTTTCATTCCAGTCGAGATCGTCTTCCTGCTCGTTAAGTTCAGCCAACGCTTTTCTTGCTTTCTTTTCAAACTCTTTTGGCACATAGAGATATACCATCGACATTTCACCAAAGTTCAGGCTGTAGGAAGAGTCCCTTTTCGAAAGAATATTGGATGGTATTTTCAGGTTTGACAGATAGTTTTTGGCAAGCTCTACTTCATACTCCGTACCTCTCTCAAGTATGCAAACCCAGTTATTGATTTTATTCGGTTCCGATCCTCTTAACATGAACTACTGCTCTATTTCAGCTGCTTCGATTTGTTAATCATCCAATAAACGATTGAAAACGTAAAAATAATACTTCCCACAAGTACCCAAACCGGCGGCAGAGTTTCGGCTGTCATCTCCTGGAAAAGAAGTTCCGGGTATTGCGAACCGATCAAAACCGCCGCTCCATTATTAATAAAATGGGCAACAACCGCCGGCCAAATTGTACCGCTCAGCCAAGTCATCAGTGCAAGTACAACTCCAAGTGTTGCGAGTGGCAAAATATTCCCAAGCTGGATGTGAAACATTCCGAATATTAAACCGGAAATTATGACGGCTAGAATAGGGCCCCAACTTTTTTCGAAGGCTCGTAAAATATATCCCCGGAACAGGATCTCTTCACAAATGGCCGGAACGAGTGCAATATTCAGCAATCCAAACCAGATGATACCATCTGTGCTCAGAAAATCTTCGATCATTTCGTACTGTGAAACCTGTAAATCACTAAACATCTCAGGTAGAGGAATCAACGAATTCAGGTACCCGAGATAGATAATTACGGGTTGAATGACGACGATAAGCAATCCACCCATCAACAAATATTTTATAACCTGGTTATTCCACTTGATTCTCAGGAATGTTCGTTTGCTTTCACTCCCAATATTAAAACGGACAACTATAAAAGTAGCGAGACCGAGAAATAGGATTTGTCCTATTGAGTTTCCAATGAACAGCAAATCAATATTCTCGGTCATTGAGGCCATAACATTGGTTGGGTCAATCTCTCCGGAGGTGACCATAATCAAACCGACAAAAACGATTCCCGCCACTACCTGGAACAGGATTAAAACAACGACCAACCAAATCAGTGCGATAACCCAATGGGCAAAACCGTTTCTTTCAGCCCAGGAACGAACTATTGTGGGGGTAAATGAGTATTCCTCAGATGGTTCAGAAGTTTGGTTCATACGTGATATTTAAAATGTCTCTTCTTTCTTTTCAGCAAAGACTTTTACCCCTATAAGGCCGGTAACCAAGTTAATAAGACCGGTAATGGGAACTCCCCAAAAAATTTGTTGCCAGATAGACTGCCCTCCTGCCATTGAATCGGCTACAGCATCAATCATCTGCTGTTTGTTTGCCTCCGGCATCTCCATCGCTTCGATATTGGCGATAGCAGCATCCATCATTTTCGTTGTGTATTCTGGATCGAAAATTAGAATCCAAAGTTCACTTAAAACTACACTAAACAAAACAATTACGGCGCCGGTGAGAAAACCGATAAGTGCTCCCTGTCCCAGGGTCATGTAGGGTGTAACTTCCCTTGTAAAATGCCAAACGGCAAGCAAGCCCGCAAGAGCCGATACCAGGCAGATTACAACTCCGCTAAACATCATAGGTGACATAAATGAACCTGTGGGTTCTGAGTTGATCTGCTGATAACCAAAAAATAACCCGATTACAAAAGTGACGAGACTAAAGATCAGTCCCACAATACCAATGGATGGTAAATAGTCACTAAATGAGAGTGCTTGTGTATTTTCTTCCTCGTTCATGATTAACCCTTATTATTTTTAGTTTGAAAGAAATCTGATAAAAAAATGGCGACTGCTACCCCCAACAGTAAACCCAATACGACTCTTGAGGCATTATTGTTTTCCCATAAAATATGGTTGCCCATATAATCGATGATTTGAAGCATCACTGCAAGCAAAAGAAACCAGTTTGTCCAAAGATTTTTCAGGCTAAAACGAATGATTATGGGGATAGCCAGCCACCCCATCCAAAGCCCTGAAAAAATTCCGAAGCAGCGGCTGTTTACAGCCATCGGAGTTCCATTCACTGTCAATGATCGCAGGGGGTCTTGATGGCAAACATTTTCGAATAACTTTCCGGTCCAATGACCGATACTTTGTTCTGCCCCCCACAGCCCTCCGCCAAGTGATAAAACCAACATAATTGTCAGGCCACCCAAAAGCAGCCAATAACTCATTGAATTCTTCATAGGCCATCATGACTGTTGATCTATCAAATCGTTAAAATAATCGGGTGCCCTGCAAGGCCTACGATTTTCCGTATCCGTAAAGCAAAGCGTTACCTGACCCAAAACGTGTGGTTTTTCCAACCTGGAGGTTAACACACGGTAAAATGTATCCAGTCGTACCATCGGTTTTTCAAAAACAGAAACCTCTATGGTCATCAACTCATCGTAATGAATTGGGGCTTTGTATTCCAACTGGGCATATACAACCGGAAGCATAAAACCATCCTCTTCCAGGCGGGAATAAGGTATCCCAAGCGAACGAATCATCTCGGTCCGTGCCACTTCAAAATATTCGAGATACCGGCCGTAATAAACGTATCCCATCTGATCAGTCTCACCATAGCGGCTTCGCAGTTCGTAATTGAAACGTATAATCGGTTTGGTTTCTGGAAACCGGATCATGATCTAAAATCAGGAATTTTGATTGGCTTCAAGCCAGACTCCCATGACCGAATATTTTTCAATGCGGTGATCGATCAGTTTAGCGGGTTTCATCTTATTGAGCCTTTTGAGGCTTTTCAGAATCTGCTCTTTTACGGCCTCTGCTGATTTTTCAAAATCACGGTGAGCACCACCGAGAGGTTCTTTAATCACGCCGTCAATAATATTCATCTCAAGAAGATCTTTGGCCGTGAGTTTTAATGCAGAAGCAGCCTGTTCTTTATATTCCCAGGTTTTCCACAAAATAGAGGAACAGGACTCAGGTGAGATTACCGAATACCATGTATTTTCCATCATGTAAATTTCATTTCCTACACCAATACCAATGGCCCCGCCGCTGGCACCTTCGCCAATTACAATAGAAATGATGGGAACTTCAAGTACAGACATCAATTTTAAATTTTTTGCGATCGCTTCGGCCTGGCCTCTTTCTTCTGCTTCAAGTCCGGGATAGGCGCCGGGAGTATCTAACAGAGTCACAACCGGAATTCCAAACTTTTCAGCAGTTTTCATTAAACGGTAAGCCTTCCTGTATCCTTCGGGGTTAGCCATACCAAAATTTCGATATTGCCGCTGTTTTGTATCTCTGCCCTTCTGATGGCCGATAATCATAACTGATTGGCCGTTAATGGTTGCCAATCCGCCAACCATCGCTTTGTCATCCGCATGATAACGGTCTCCGTGAAGTTCGATGAACTCATCGGTCATCAAATCAATGTAATCGAGTGTGTAGGGGCGCTCCGGATGGCGGGCCAGCTGAACCCGCTGCCACCGGGTAAGGTTTGAAAATATTGATTCCCGCAGCTGATCGGCCTTTTTACGCAGCCTGTTGATCTCCGGTGTCAAGACTTCATCGCCCACAGAGAGTTCATTCAGCTCGTCAATTTTCTTCTCCAGTTCCGCGATAGGTTGTTCAAAATCGAGATACTGCATTCTTAGTACTGTTTAAAGTTCAAAGTTCAAAGTCTAAGGTTACTCGTTTTACTCGTTCCGAAGGTCTCCCTTCGGAACGCAAACCCGGAAGCTCTGCTTCCAGTAATCACCGGTCAATATAAAAACAATTCTCAAAGGAAATTTTGTTGATTACATACCAATCGCTTTAAACATTAAACTTTAGACTTGTAACCAAGTCTTATTCAGCGATCTCCATTTTTTCGGCAAAATAGGCACAAAAATCTCTCATGTCACCGCTGATTCGTGAATCGTTCGTGGAATTTTCAAGCGTATCTGCCATCGTTACAAGTGTTTGGTGGAAAAAGATCTTCATCTCATCCACGGTCATATCCTTGGTCCACAGATCAAGCCGCAAGGTATCTTTATTTCGGTGATCCCATAACGAGAGCAGCATGGCACGGCAAACAGCCTCATCATATCCCTGCAGGTCGGAAGCCGACCATTTTATATCCTCCGGGACATTATTCTCATCAAGTAATACTTCGATATTTATTTTTTTTGATTTCTCAGACATAATTTGAAGTGGGTTTACAATTTTTTCGTAATTTTTCTAAAACTTTTTGAAAATCTGCGGGCAGTGGAGAATTAAATTCTACAAATTCGCCGGTGGCAGGGTGATTAAATCCAAGTGTTTTTGCATGCAGTGCCTGTCGCTCCAATGTGGCAAACATGTTTTGAAACATTTTCTTCCTGGAACCGGTATTCGGACCGTACCGAACAGAATCGCCGCCGTAGGTTGGATCCCCAAAAACATAATAACCGGCATGCTGCATGTGAACTCGAATTTGATGGGTCCGCCCCGTTTCAAGCTGAATTTCAAGGAGTGCAAGATGATCAAAACTCTCCAATTTTTTGAAATGTGTAACGGCTGATTTTCCCCCCTCTTCTAATACCGTCATTATTTTTCGGTCCCTTGGCGAACGACCGATATTTCCTTCAATGGTCCCTTCATCCGGTGGATTTCCCCAAACAATAGCCCAGTATTTTCTCTCGGGCTTTTTCTTGGCAAACTGCTTTGACAATTTTTTATGAGTCTCATCCTCTTTTGCCACCACAAGAAGTCCACTCGTATCTTTATCCAATCGATGAACAATTCCCGGGCGAACGGTATCCTTGTTTGTCAGGGATAAATTTTCATTTGTGTAGTGCAACAATCCGTTTACAAGCGTACCCGTCCAGTTTCCATATGCGGGATGTACTACCATATCGGCTGTTTTATTCACCAGCAGTAAGTACTCATCTTCATACACAATATTCAGATCCATTTTCTCAGGCTTGGCTTCCTGTGGAGGTGGTTTAGGAAGTGAGATCTCAATTTTATCCCTCGGTTGCATGATATATGATGATTTCTCATGACTCCCATTTACCAGTACGTATCCATCCTTGATCGCTTTTTGGACCTTTGTTCGGCTGGCATTTTGGATAAAGGAGGTGATGTACTTGTCGAGCCGAATATCAGAGTGCTGACCTTCGGGGACTTCCAGTAAGTACTCTGTTTTTTGGGAATGTTCTTTTTCTATGAGCATAACGGCAAAAATAACAAAATTTTAACTACCGGATGAAGAACCCTTCATTATTGTGAGGTATCTCTAACCTCGACACCTACGAATGCAACAATATTTGAGATTTTAGCAACCATTGGAGACTAAAACGGGGTTAAAAAGGAAATGTTCGCAATGACAAGGTTTGCTTGAATAATTACACCAAGGCCCTTTTTAAAAAAAATTTAAATTTTTCTGTAAGGTTTTGAGAAAATCCGGTTCATACAAGTGACTATTGATTAAGAAGGAGGCTATAACCCCCTTCAATCAATTGAAGGACAAAAGAGATCAAGAGCTGTAAAAGCCGCGGAATGGTATTGAATCCGTTTTCGCGGCTTTTCTTTTTTTGAATTGCAAGAATCTTCCCCTGGCAAAAACCTACTCAACAGTCACTTTTTGGCGCAGAGCCATTTCAGTTTGATAAAGTTCTCCATCTCGCAATAGTTCAATATACATATGATCGCCCTCCTCATATTCCCGAAGAAGTGCCATTGCATGCATTTTACTTGAAACGCGCTCCTCACCAATCCGAACGATGATATCTCCAGGCATGATGCCACACTCATAAGCCGGGCCATTACGGTTCACGCTGGTTACAAGAAGTCCGCTTACGTATGGCAATCGATAGCGGTAAACGAGCTGCTCCGTCATTGATGTAAACTCCATACCGGGATCGTAATCCAAAACTACACTTCCGCTTGTTAACAGTTGAGAAATTATTTTTTCAACCCGATTGCTTGGAATGGCAAACCCAAGGCCTACAAAACCCGAACTGGTCCCGCCGGTATAGATAAACGTATTGATACCAATCACTTCACCATTACTGTTCAATAACGGCCCGCCGGAGTTCCCACGATTGATCGCTGCATCTGTCTGAATCATATCGATGTAGGTACGCGGGTTGTTTGGGTCGGGGCGAAAATCGCGATTGATGGCACTGACCACTCCAACCGTAACTGTTGGCTTTCCGTCATTAAACAACCCGAAAGGATTGCCAAGAGCGATGGACCATTCGCCAACAATGATTTCATCAGAATCACTAAATTCAAGAAACGGGAATACATGGTCCGACTGAATGCGAAGAAGGGCGATGTCCGTCAGCTCGTCGCTCCCTATCAATTCGGCATCGTAAGATTCACCGTCGGTTGTAGAGATGGTGATATCATTGGGATTTCTTCCCACCACATGCTGGTTTGTTACCACCAGTCCATCTTCACTAATTAAAAAACCCGACCCCATACTGCTGTGTTCTCTCGGCGGCTCGCCAAAAAAGAAACGGAAAAATTCCTCCTGTGAAG
>Ga0102931_1000320_pt1 | contig 23844 bp, 16 predicted proteins | sample SalPonR1_C_D1_MG_FD_79282 | JGI IMG/M metagenome (GOLD analysis project Ga0102931, IMG submission 79282) | Salt pond soil microbial communities from South San Francisco under conditions of wetland restoration - Salt Pond MetaG R1_C_D1_MG | ecosystem: Environmental > Aquatic > Marine > Intertidal... | reverse complement strand
CTGAGGCCTCCAGCCGTAATTCATTTCGGCTGTAATACCATTATCAACTTCCCATTTATACCATGAAACAAGTGATTCCAGGGGATGCCTGTACTGTATTAAATATCTCATTTTATGATCTATTGGCAGATCTAAATCAAAATCGTGGTTCTTCTGATACGTAATCCATGATTCTTGAAATTGGTGAATTCGAAACACATCATTGCAATAGCCAAATTCTTTCCCAAAATATTGCTCAAGACAATAAGCCAGCAGATGATGGCCACTTCGTGGAAATGAGACACCTTGAACTTTGAGCATATGAGCTTACTTTTATATTGATCGAACTGTTATAAAACAAGAATACTAAAAAAGCATCAATTGTTTGGTATCGACAAAGGCGGTTTTGAGGCTGAGTTTCTTTTCGGTAAAGTTATAGGCGATCAGATCGGAGAACAGATTGGTTAGGATGTTTTTTTGCTTCTGAGGCGGGAATGCTCAATCTGGAAGATGATTTTGAGCTGGTCGATATTGGTCTCACAGATGGCTAGCTTACGTATCAGGATGGCATCAGCGATGGGAGTAACCGGTTTGGTCTTCATGTTCTTTCGTAACTTGGTCACCAGGTGAATGCTCTGTTGGAAGAGTCCTTCGAAGAGTTTTTTGGAAATGTAGCCTATATCCTCGTAGAGTTTGCCAAACAGCTTGTCTATAAAGTCTTTCATCTGCAGAGGATTTCGGTCATTGGTATGGCCTCGGGTGAGCATAAAATCGACCACATGGCCACTGTCGCTGGTAATCAGGTGGAGCTTAAATCCATAAAACCAGCTAATCGTACACTGTCCGAGGGCGGCCAGACCGTCAAATACTTTGTGGGAGTGAATCCGCCGGTTATCGCACACGCGAAGCGGTGTGATATCGATAAAGGAGATACCGGTACACTCCCCGGTGGCTTTGGTTTTAAGGTAGATGGCCAGCGGCAGGATCATTTGGCCGCCCAGCTCGGTAAACCGGTTGTAAGAAACCAGACCCGGGAATAGATCTCGAAGTTGTTTACAAACGTAGTCGGTGTAGAATTTTTTGAACGTTCAGACCCCCGATAGATGGAACAGAACCTGGATATTCATGACTTCAGAAGTAAAAGTCGGGCGGGTTTGAAGTGAAATTAACACCAGCCAGCAGATGGCGATGCAATTTTGGAAGTAATTCTTGGCAAAATGATCAATGGAACAGGAAATTCCTCTTTTTTATCTCAAACTTACGGTAATTAGCTTTATGTCTCTTCAAGTAAAGAATTGTAAAGCTAAAGATATTCTGCTGATGGACTTTTATTATTAAAAGATTCAAAACCTTACCAACAAATAAATCAAACATGAAAAATTGATGTCGCATTGAAAGTTTATATCGAGGTATTAATAAAATGGGTTGGATGGTTGTTAGTGTTTGTATTTGTAATCAATCAAACAGCTTATGCTCAAACAGAAGATCCTGTCCATATCATTCGCATCAATCAACCGATTACGTTAGATGGATCTAGTGATGAACCTGCCTGGCAAAATGTAGACCCGTTACCAATGACGATGTATCAGCCGACTTTCGGTGGCTCACCTTCAGAAAAGACAGAGGTACGAGTCGCATACGACGATACCTATATGTACTTTTCGATGCGCGCGTACGACTCCAATCCCGATGGCATTCGAGGCAATATCTTGTTTAGAGATCGCTTCGGTAGTGATGACTACTTCGAGGTGATGATCGATACTTTCAACGACAATGAAAACTCTCTCGTCTTTACAACAAACCCTGCAGGAATTCGACGGGATGTAGCTATTACTCAAGATGGAGTGGGCGAAGCCGGGTCTTGGGTCAATGCAGATTACAACACATTTTGGGATGTTGGAGTAGAAGTAACGGATAAAGGGTGGTTTGCGGAAACACGTGTTCCACTTTCAAGTTTACGATTCCAGGATAAAGACGGGCGCGTTGAGATGGGATTATCCTTACACCGAATCATCGTTAGAAAGTCAGAACGAGCAGTATATCCGGCCATTGAGCCAAGTACAGATTTCGCTTATCTGAAACCTTCTCGAATGCAAACGATCGTTCTGGAGGGGGTGGAGAGTCAGCGCCCGGTGTATGTACGCCCTTATGTTTTGGGCGGGTTGGAACGAGCTGCCGTTTCACAGGAGAGTTCTGATGGGTATCGACATATTCACGATCAAACAGCAGATCTCGGCCTCGATGTTAAATATGGTTTGACCAGTAATCTCACGATGGACCTTACGTTGAACACGGATTTCGCCCAGGTGGAAGTGGATGATCAACAAGTAAACTTGACTCGATTTTCGCTCTTTTTTCCGGAGAAACGACAATTTTTTCAAGAACGAGCAGGATTATTTGAATTCAGAACCGGTGGGTTGAGCCGTTTATTTCACAGTAGAAGAATTGGGCTGACGGATGATGGTGAGATGGTCCGAATTCTTGGAGGTGCGAGAATTGTAGGCAGAGCCGGCGATTGGGATGTTGGATTTGTGAATATGCAAACTGAGAAGATGGGAGATCTGCCATCGGAAAATTTCGGGGCTTTACGCTTGAAACGGCAAATCTTTAATCCCTATTCCTATGCCGGTGGCATGATGACGAGTCGAATCGGTGCAGATGGAAATTACAATTTAGCCTATGGAGTGGATGGAACATTCAGACTCTACGGCGATGATTATCTGACCGTTCGATGGGCTCATACGCTCGATGAAAGAGAACAGTTCGACGCAGATTGGAGTCCTGGAAAAAGTGGCCGCTTTTTTGGCGTATTTGAGAAACGGTTACGTGATGGTTTTGGATATCGAACGGGTGTCATCTGGTCGGGTGAGGATTACTCTCCTCAATTAGGATTTGTACAGCGATCCGATTTTACGCAACTCAGCCAGGATTTCTCTTACTCATGGCGCCCCGGTGACGATTCGTCACTCATTTATCATACGTTCTTGATTGGCGGCGAATCCTTTATTAGAAACATAGATGGAACGGTTGAGACATTTGAAGCCGGTCCGGAGTGGAGTTTCCTGCTGAAAAAAGGAGGCCAGGGAAGCATTGGTGCTAATTTGGTTTATGAGGATCTGTTAGTTCCTTTTACATTAGATCAAGATGCTTATATCCCAGCCGGTGGTTATACTTTTTATCGTGGGGTAATTGATTATACAATGTCTCGAAGTGGCCTATTTAGGTTAGGGACCAATTTGGAAGCGGGTGGTTTTTACGATGGATATAGTTTCTCGATAAGCCTTCAGCCAACGTGGAATATCTCACCACACTTAGAACTGCAGGGAACCTATGGATTCGATCATGTTGAGTTTCCAAATCGTAATCAGACATTTAATTCTCATCTTGCCAGGCTTCGAGTTGGTGTGCCATTTAATACGGAAGTATCCACGAACATATTTTTGCAATATAATAGTACGATCGATTCATTCTCCACAAATGCAAGATTTCGATATAATTTCAACGAGGGTCATGATTTGTGGATTGTTTACAACGAGAATATGAATACCAATTTAAATCGTTTGGGACAGATGCTACCAAGAAATCAATATAGATCTGTGATGGTAAAATACACATATACTTTTATCCTGTGATTATTTAGATATTTTTTTGTATCTCAGATTCTACCAAACAAATTTGAGAGTGCTTGTAAGAGAACTCTGGAAATAAAGAACCTTCAATTTCAACAAAATATCTGCATGAGAAATCGATTAAAGTCTTTGTCAATACACACCTTATTAATAATTCTTCTCTTCTCTTCATTTTGCTACAGCCAGCCCAGTGAAAAGTCATTTGTTTATGGCGATCTCCTTCCGGATGCTCCAGAGCTTGCCGAGCGTGGTGAATTTGAAGTTGGAGTAAAAACAATAGATCTGGTTCATAAAGATCAAATTGATATTCTCAATTATGATAAAGACAGTGAATCACTCTACGACCGACAATTGAAGATAGAAGTATGGTATCCTGCTGAGTTAGAGAAAAACGTTGAATCACTCGTCCACTATGAAGAAGTGATGGGAAATGCCAATTCTGATGATCGCCCCCTTATTCCTTTTACTTTTTTAGGGAGAGCAGTCAGAGATGCTGAAACTTATACAAGCGAAGATTCTTATCCACTGATTATTGTTTCTCATGGATATACAGGTTCCCGATATCTCATGACCTACCTTACTGAAAATCTTGCCTCTAAAGGATATGTAGTTGTAGCAATTGATCACACTGAATCGACATTTAAAGATGCTGCTGGGTTTAGCAGTACTCTCCTCAACCGGTCTCTCGATGTGCTTTTTGTACTAGATGAAATTACTCGTCTTGATCAACAAGAAACTTCATTTTTACAAGGATTAGTTGATGTAGACCGCACATCACTCATAGGCTATTCAATGGGCGGATACGGCGTTTTAAATGTGGCCGGAGCTGGATATAGTCCGGAAGCATCAGAATTTTTTGGTTCTATATCCAATGGAAGCACAGCATTACAAAAGCGATCAGTAGGAAATCCGGATTATGAAGCATCAATCGACCCGCGAATCAAAGCGGTTGTTGCTTTTGCTCCATGGGGAATGACAAGGGGAGTGTGGAATGCCGAAGGATTGGAAGGCTTAAAAATACCTTCAATGTTTGTAGCTGGAAGTAAAGATGATATTTCAGGTTATGAAAATGGTGTCAGAGCAATGTTTGAAGGAGCTGTGAATTCAGAGAGATACTTGCTAACCTATCAAAATGCACGTCACAATGTAGCACCAAATCCACCGCCAAAAGAATCTATGGAACCCGGTTTGCATATTGATGAGTATTTGCGATATGCGGATTCGGTTTGGGATATGCGCAGAATAAATAATATTAACCAGCACTTTGTGACGGCATTTCTAGATCTGTATATCAAGAAAAATGATAGATATGCTTCATATATAAATGTAGAGAGGATTGAGGAAGGCCAGGAATGGCCGGGATTTAAGCCAAGAACAACGGTAGGATTACAACTTGAGCATTATCAGTTGACAGAATAGATAATTTATCCGGGTGATTATAAGAAAAAGACAGTTTGGCTATTTAAAAATGAATTAAACTCTTTCAGTTTTGATGCAAAATATATTTTATAAAATGTAATAAGAATTGAAGCGAATTAGCCGTATATTTAAGGCTTTCCCAATTTCAATGAGTTTAATAATACCAGAATGTCACAACAATTAAGAAATATCGCCATCATTGCTCACGTGGATCACGGCAAAACAACGCTTGTCGATCAAATGCTTAGGCAGAGTGGTACATTCAGAGAGAATCAACAGGTTGCGGAACGTGTCATGGATTCCGGTGATCTTGAGAAAGAGAAAGGAATCACCATAAGTTCGAAGAATACAGCCGTAAAGTGGAAAGACACAAAAATTAACATTATTGATACACCGGGCCACGCCGATTTTGGCGGCGAAGTGGAGAGGATCCTTAAAATGGTAAATGGCGTGATTCTGTTGGTTGACGCTGCAGAAGGCCCGCTACCTCAAACGAAGTTTGTACTTCGAAAATCATTGGCATTAAATTACCAGCCGATTGTTGTAATTAATAAAATCGACCGGAAAGATGCCCGTCCCGACGCAGTTCTGAATGAAATTTTTGATCTTTTTGTGTCACTTGATGCTACAAATGAGCAACTTGATTTCCCAATTCTTTACGCTGTTGGCATTGATGGAATTGCAAAAACAGAACTTGAGGATGAAGGTAAGGATTTAGCTCCATTATTTGAGTTGATTGTAAATCACATACCAGCTCCTGAACAGATCTCTGATGCACCCTTCAAAATGTTGGTTAGCAGTGTAGACTGGAATGATTACGTTGGGCGTATTGCAATTGGAAGAGTGGAACAAGGGACTATCAAAACGAACCAGGAAATTGTGTTGATGGACCGAAAGGGAAATCAGAAGTCCAAAGCGAAGGCTACCAAACTTTATACATTTAATGGCTTGACCCGTGAACCTGTCGATGAAGCACATGCCGGTGATATTTTTGCACTTGCCGGGTATGATGCCGTGGAGATCGGGGACACTCTTACCCACATTTCAGATCCGACCCCCATTGAATATTACGACATCGATCAGCCTACAATGGCGATGTACTTTCGGGTGAATAATTCTCCGTTTGCGGGCCGGGAAGGGGAGTATGTAACCTCCAATATGATTAAAGATCGACTAGAGAAAGAGATTCGGACGAACGTATCGATTCGGGTGATGCAAACAGACAACCCGGATATTTTTAAAGTTTCCGGAAGAGGAGAACTACAATTAGCTATTCTTACTGAAACAATGCGTCGAGAAGGATACGAGTTTGCAGTATCACGGCCCGAAGTACTCTTTAAAGAGATTGATGACGAACTTTATGAGCCTTTCGAAGAGGTGGTTGTAGACGTACACGCCGATTACAGCAATAAAGTGATCGACAATCTACAGAAACGAAAAGGGATTATGACATCCATGGTACAGGAGGGAGATAATCACAGGTTGGAGTTTAGTGTACCTTCAAGAGGGCTGATAGGATTTAGGGGAGAGATGTTGACTGAAACCCGCGGAACGGGCATTATGCACCAGCAGTTTTCCGAGTATAAAGAGTTTGCCGGTGAAATTCCGGGACGAAACCGGGGTACGCTGATTGCACTTGAAAGAGGAGAGGTTACACCCTATGCATTGGAAGGGTTACAAGATCGCGGACAATTTTTGGTTGAACCGGGAGATCCTGTTTATGAAGGACAGGTGGTTGGAATTAACAACCGTGTAGACGACCTGGTAGTGAACGTTGTGAAGAAGAAAAATCTAACGAACCACCGTGCAACCCAATCAGCCGATGCTGTGAAGATTTCTCAAGCCAGGAAAATGTCTCTTGAGCAGTGCATTGAATTTATAGATAATGACGAACTGCTTGAGGTAACACCTAAAAGCCTTCGAATTCGAAAACTTCATTTAGACCATAATGAACGAAAACGAGCTGAGAAAAAGAAAGAGGCTGTAGGTCAATAACTTACTGTATTCAACTCAATTATATTTTAAGGCCCGGTTTTAGATAATCGGGCCTTTTTTATTTGGAAATTATATTAAAGGAATTGATCGCAAACCCCCTTTGTTGATGAGAGAAATGAAAAAAGGTTTTAATAATGAATAACATAAACAGCTACAGGGTTTTTAAACAAAATGAAAAAGAGGTAAAAAACGAGAGAGATTACGTTCTCTATTGGATGCAGAGTACTCGCAGGTTTCATTATAATTTTGCACTTGAATATGCAGTTAGCTGGGCAAACAAACTCAACAAACCGCTATTGATTTACGAGGCATTTTCTTGCCAATACAGGTGGGCAACGGATCGCTCTCATACATTCATGATGCAGGGAATGAAAGAGCACCTTGCTATTGCTGCAAAAAAAGACCTGAACTACATTTCATTTTGTGAAAGTGAACCCGGTCAAATTGATGAAAAGTTCATGAATATGAGTGCGCGTGCTTCTCTTGTTATATCTGATGAATATCCCATCTTTATCATCAAAAAAAGCAATCAAAAATATTCAAAAAAGGTTGATGTTTCTTATATCACGGTAGATAGCAATGGAATCATTCCGTTGGGCATAACGGATAAAGATCCCTACAGTGCGTATTTCTTCAGAAAAATAATGCAGAAGCATTTTGTGGAAGCTTATACTCATCCCCCGAAACAGAATCCCCTTGAAGATTTAGAAAATAACAATGAGGTTGAATCGATCACCAAAATTGTGAATCAATTTCCCGATGGAAAAAAGGCTTTGGAAGATATACCCTCATTTATTCAGAGTCTCGAGATTAATCATTCAGTTCAGCCAATCGAGTGGGAAGGTACAAGACAGGCAGGTTTGGGGATGCTGGGGCAGTTCATACAGTATGGATTGCTTGATTATGGAGAGAAAAGGAATGATCCGGATGAGAATAAAACGAGCCACTTAAGTCCATGGCTGCATTTTGGTAAAATATCATCCTTTGAGATTGTTCGGGCTGTATTTGAGCATCAGCCTGAAGATTGGAGCCTGGATAAGATTACTTACAACAAGGGATCAACCGGTGGATTTTTTAATGGGAATGCAGACATCGCAGATTTCTTGGATGAACTGATTACATGGAGAGAGGTAGGATTTCATTTTACGCACCATCGACCGGATTACGACCAATTTGAAAGTTTACCCGATTGGGCACTAAAAACCATGAATGAACATCGTGATGATCCAAGGGAATGGAATTATTCATATGAGGAGTTCGCCGAGGCTAAAACACACGATGAATTGTGGAATGCAGCACAACGACAGCTACGGCAGGAGGGAATTATACACAATTACCTTCGGATGTTATGGGGAAAAAAAGTTATTGAGTGGACACCGGATCCTGAAATGGCTTTGGAATATCTCATTGATTTAAATAATACGTATGCAATTGATGGTCGCGATCCAAACAGTTATTCGGGTATTTTTTGGTGTTTTGGTCGATTTGATCGCGCCTGGCAGGAGAGACCGATATTTGGAAAACTACGTTATATGACGAGTAAAAGTACCCGAAAAAAAGTAAAATTGTCTCAATACTTAGATAAGTATGGAGACCAGAAAACCTTGCTCTGATATCGTTATATAAGCCGATTACTCATTAATATCGACTAAATAATCGATATATTGAAAATATCGATAAAAAAGACGATATTCACTGTATGAAAACTACAATTACAGGAGATATCGTCCATTCACAATCAGTAGAGGATCCCAAATTGTGGCTTGATCCTTTAAAAAAACTTTTTAAAACCTTTGGAGATTCACCAACAACCTGGGAAATCTACAGGGGAGATAGTTTTCAAATCTCAGTTCCTGCCACAGATTCTCTTCGGGTTGCTATTCTAATTAAATCGGTTATCAAAAAGCAGAAGAAAAAAAAGCTTGATGTGAGGCTTGCATTGGGTATTGGTAAAGATGATGCGTACGTAAACAGGGTTAGCGAAGCTGCGGGAGAAGCTTTTGTATATTCCGGTCAATTGTTAGATACTCTGAAAGAGAAAAAAGTACATCTTGGGGTGAAATCTCCCTGGGATGATTTTGATAAAGAGTTTAATATGATGTTCAAGTTAGCCCTTATCATTATGAATTCATGGACAAGTAATTCAGCTGAAGTCGCAGAACTGTTGTTCAGTGAATCAGAAATTACCCAGGTAGAAATTGCTAAGCGCCTGGGTATTGTCCAATCATCCGTGAATGATAGAATAAAAAGAGGTGCTATTTATGAAATTATGGAGATGGAAAAATATTTTCGCGAAAGAATTCAAACCCAAATTTCCCGGAGCTTTTAAATGATCCTGGTAAAGCTAATATTAGCTCACATTATTGGCGATTTCTTTCTCCAAAGAGGAAAGTGGATTGAGAGCAAAGAGAAAAAAAAGTGGTCTTCACCCTACCTGTTCTTACATGTTTTTATCCATTTTGCTTTAATACTTCTCATACTGTGGGATCTCAGCGTATTACCAATTATTCTACTGATTACATTTCTTCATTATGTTATTGATGGCTTTAAACTCACATTTCAAACAGAAGAAACGAGAGAACTTTGGTTTGCTGTTGACCAGGTTGCACATCTTGTTGTACTGGTTGGAGCATGGCATTTTTATTGGGGTGGAGGAGATATCGGCGGATTCAGCGATCAGTTTTGGATTATGTTGACCGGCTTACTGTTTTTAACCTACCCGGCTTCCTATTTCATGCAGCATTTGATGGCCTCATGGAGCGAACAGATTGATTCCGGTGAAAAAGAATCACTTCAAGGAGCGGGAAAATATATAGGGATGTTGGAGAGGATATTTGTTTACCTGGCTCTGATAACCGGATACGCACAGGTGATTGGTTTTTTACTTGCCGCAAAGTCTGTTTTTCGGTTTGGGGATCTAACACGATCTAAGGACAGGAAATTGACTGAATATATTTTGATAGGAACTCTCTTAAGTTTCTTGATGGCAATTGTAGTGGGTTTGTTGACCACAAGACTTTCCTATCTTTGATCTGATTATAACTCTCTAACTAACTCAATCACCAGTTTTGCAAAATCATCTTTTCGGCTATTCGCTGCTTTTTTTACTTCGGAGTGATCCAGTTTAGAGGAGCTAAGCCCCGCTGCCATATTTGTGACGAGCGTTATTGCAGCTGCGGGGATATTTAACCGAGAAGCTTCCATCAATTCAGGAGCTGTACTCATACCCACTACATCGATCCCAAGCCTCTGAAAGGCCCTTATTTCAGCCTTTGTTTCGTAATTGGGGCCTTTAACATACAAGTATGTTCCATTTTGTACATTCAATCCAATACCGGCAGCAATTTCTCTCGTTTTATCAGCATATGAGTACAAGTTATAAGTAAAAGATTGAGATGGCTCAGCGGATATTTTTTGGAACAACCGGAATACATCATTAATTACCATTAAATCGCCGATTTTAAAATTAGGATTCACAGCCCCGGCGGCATTCGATATTATGACCTTATTCGCGGAAAAGAGCTTTGCCACATGAATAGGGAAAACAGTTGTGGCAAACGGATGTCCTTCGTAATGATGGAAACGACCTGAAAAAACCATCACATTGTGATTTTCAATAGTGCCGTAAATCAATTTTCCATCATGTCCCTGGACCGACGTTTCGGGAAAGTTTGGAATTTTTTGATAGGGGATCTCAATGGAATTCTCAATAAAGTCTGTAAACCCACTTAAGCCTGAGCCAAGGATTACTACGGCTTCCACGTTGCCCGAAATCCCGTTCTCTTGGAGATATGTTTTAGTTACTTTAAGTTTTTCTGAATTTTTCATCCCGACACATTTTCAATCTTGTACCCTTTAGATTCATTGTATGAAACCAGATTAAACAGCGGTGAATTTGTTTCATGGTAAGCCATTATTGTATATCCTTTTTCAAAAGCTAATTTTTGGAGCTCTTCACGTTTTTTCATGCTCTGGTCGGGGAATTCATCATATTTGGCTTTATATGCTCGATTAACGGCGCCTTTGGAACCCAAAACATCACCGGCCATCATGTATTTATGATCACCATATTCGTAGAAAAGTGCGTAATGAAACTTTGTGTGACCTCCAATTTGCTCGACTCGAATATTGGGTATGGGGTTCTCTTTTTCTGATAAGAATTTTAAATCTGCTTTTGTGTCCAAAAAATGAAACAGATCGATCTCATCTTCACTGTTTTGATCAATATTTTCCCGGAGTCGATTCCATCCGCCTTCAGATACCCAAACTGAAGCTTCCGGGAAAGTTATCTCCCAAAAGCCATGTTCACGATTAGCAAGACCAGCGATATGATCAAAATGAAGGTGACTGATGAAAATGTCGGTAATATCATGTTCAGAGAGAGAGTGCTTCTCTAAATTCTCAAACATTATTTGGATTGAGGTTTCTTTACCAAAAAGGTCACCTATCCCGGCATCAAACAAAACGTTGTGATTATCATCTTGAATCAGAAATGGATTAATAGAGAGTTTTAATGCACCTTTTTTTGAAGAGTCTGACTTTTCAATTCTGTGAAAAAGTTTGTCTTTGCCAACTGAAAATGTTCCCTCATATAAAGCCGAAACACGGGGTTGATTACTCATAAATAGAATAGTGCGCGGTGAGCTTAGTTGTCTTCTTTATTTTCAAATTTTTCATATGCATCAATGATATCGCGTACCAGCTTATGGCGAACAACGTCATTTTGATCGAGATATGTAAAGGAGATTCCTTTTATGTCCTGAAGGATTTTTTGGATAGAGACTAAGCCCGATTGATGTCTTTTAGGGAGATCCGTTTGAGTAACATCTCCTGTAATGATTGCAGGCTGTTAAAACCTATACGGGTTAGAAACATCTTCATTTGTGTATTGGTTGCATTTTGGGCTTCATCCAAAATCACAAATGCATTGTTTAAAGTGCGCCCCCTCATGTAGGCGAGTGGGGCAATTTCGATGATATTTTTAGCGAGTTGAAATTCGAGCTTGTCGAACTCAATCATCTCCTCTAAGGCATCATAAAGAGGGCGGAGGTATGGGTCGATTTTTTCCTTCAAATCGCCGGGAAGAAAACCAAGATTTTCGCCGGCTTCAACAGCAGGCCGTGCCAGTATAATTTTCTTCACTTTCCGCTCTTTCAGTGCTCGAACTGCCAGGGCAACGGATGTATAAGTTTTGCCCGTACCGGCCGGACCTATGGCAAAAAGGATATCATTTTGTTCCGATGCTTTTACAATAGCTCGCTGGCCGGGGGTCTTGGCTGTGATTGCTTCGCCAGTAAAAGTATGAAGAATTGTGTCACCTATATCGGGATCTTCAGGGGGTGCCCAAATTGCCGAATCGTCTCCTTCAGTTTTATTTGCAAGTGCAAGCAGGGTGGAGAGATCGCTTTGTTGAATTTGACCATTTCTTTTGGCAAGGCCAATCATCTCTTCGAGGATCTCTTTTACGGAATCGACTTCAGATTCCGGCCCCAGAATCTTCACCCTGTTTCCCCGAGCCGTAATTTTAGTTGCAGGAAATGCACGATCCAGTTGGTTGAGGTGCTCATCAGAAAAACCCAAAAGTACAACGGGTTCTACATCCTCAATAAAGAGAGTTTCTTCAGAAATTTGTTGTGATGTATCGATAAATGTAGGTCTTTAGGTTAACAATACTGAAAGATAAGAAAGTTTACAGAATTGGTTAAACAACTCTGTTTGAACCTGCACGGGCAGCTTTCAGCAGTGATGCAATGCTTTTTGAGATGTCGTCGGTTTTGAACACTTTACTACCCGCTACCAACACATCCACACCATTTGAAACAAGTTCCCCGGCATTTTGTGTTCCAACTCCACCATCAACTTCTATCAAAAAAGACAAGCCTGATTCCTCTCTTAATTGGTACAATTTTCTAATTTTCTGATAACTGCTTCGAATAAATGATTGTCCACCAAATCCGGGATTTACACTCATGATTAAAGTTAAATCAATTTCCGGCAGGATAGGTTCGAGCAAATGAACGGGTGTAGCGGGATTTATAACCACACCGGCCATGCACCCGTTATTCTTAATATTTTCAATTGTTCGATGCAGATGGGGACAAGTTTCGTAGTGTACAGAGATCAGATCGGCACCGGCATCTGCAAAATCATCAATAAAATTGTTTGGGTTTTCTATCATCAGGTGTACATCAAGAAACGCTTCGGGTGCGATATCTCTCACTGTACCCACAATACCGGGGCCAAAACTGATGTTAGGTACAAAATGCCCGTCCATTATGTCGCAGTGTATCCACTGAATTTCTTCATCAGTACAAGATTTTATCTGTTCTCCCAGCCGGGAAAAATCAGCTGCAAGGATGGATGGAGCTAACACCGGAAGATTTACATTCATTATTCCTGGTTTTCGGGATTTTGATTTTGTTGATTTACTGATGTAGAATCGTCAATTATTGCCCCGGATTCAACTGCTTCTCGTGCATCAAAACGCTCGGCTACAATTAAGAAAAGTGATTCACCCTCTGTAAGCTCCTCCTCATCAGGACTGTAGGAAATAACAGTGTTTGGGGTAAACTCACGACTGGGTTGAAAACGAACTTCACCAACTCTTAAACCAGCTTTTGTAATCGTTTGCTGAGCCTCTGAGAGTCTCAATCCAACTACATCAGGCACTTCAACGATACGTGAACCCAGGCCATCACTAACTGCAAGATTTACAACTGTACCACGTGAAACCGTATCACCTGCAGCCACGGACTGGCGCAATATTGTATTTCTAAATCTGGATGATTCATAACTTTTGGTTCCTACTGTTAATCCATGATTTTCGAGCTGAATCTCTGCATTTCTCAGAGACATGTTCACAACATCGGGAACAACTGTTTGAGGAGTTGTTGCTGTATTTACCGTTAAATAAACTTTCCTGTTTGGTTTTACAATTTGTTGAGCAGAAGGAGCTTGATCAATTATATAATCTGCCGGATAAGCGGAGTTGGCCCTGCGGTCGAGAACTTCGTGCCGGAGGCCGTACTCATCCAACAGAGAGGTAGCCTCATCAAGTGAAACCTTTGTGACATCAGGAACCGTTATGCCCTCATTGTAATTTGTGTAAGATGGCATAATGAGAAAATCGAGAAGGAATGCCACTACAATTCCTGCCCCAATAATGGAAGCCAAAGTGATAAATAACCTTCGGTCTGTAAAAATTGATATAAAAATATTTTTGATGCGATTCATTCCGGTTGGATTAGAATCTGTATGTTAGTTGGATCTGCTTACCCGGCATAACACTTGAAGTAGCTTCAAGACGGTTTTGTTTCAACCTAAATGTAAAATAGGCATCAAAAGCGGAAAGGAGATGATTGGCGATCAAAATGGATAAAAAGGTGTTACTTGTTCTGTAATCTGTGTTAAATTGATCGGCCATTCTTGCAGCATCATAGAAAAAGGGACTCGCGTAAGAACCACCTCTGTCAATTACAAATCGTTCATTATAGAATGTTCCTGTATGACCGATGTTATTGTGAAATTCATTGTAATCTCGCCAACCGGCCTGGTATTGGTAATATTTTGAAATTAGTTCGAAATACTGCTGACTTCCATATTCAGGCAAAGTATGAGAAAAATTATTTGAACTGTTTTGGTCAGTGGTTATGTAGGGCGTATCGCGTTCCACCTGCCGTAATAATTCAATGTCTATAATATCCCAATCCTTACTTACATTAAATGATGCTTCTGAACTTCCGATCATTTGTCGTAAATCATTAATATGGGGATTATCAAGTCCATTTATTTCGTGATATTTCACAAGCCAGTTGGAGTATTTAACCACGCTCCAATTATTATTTGTAAACTTTTCGAAATCTCTTTCGCCAATCACAGCATCATTCCTGTTATCAACAAATAAGTAAACCGAGGTAGCCTCAATAGCAAAAAATAATCCTGCTTTCCACCAGGTTCTATTTCTCACCTGCCCTGAACCGGGAATAAATAAAGAACTCATAAAAGATTGAAACTTACTCCCGCTGCTGATTGCAGACTCTTCCTGTTCACTAAGAATGGATGATTCTCGCAAAAGAACAGGAGTAATTAAATGATAGTTTTCTGGTGCTGCCGTGGAATTAATGATAACCGGCGAATCGAGAGTGTTTGATACTTTTTGATCCTGACCGAGAACACAAAGTGGAATCAGGAAAAATAATGCACTAAAGAATGAAAATTTCACAACTGATTGAAATCAAAAGTTAAACCAAAGTAAAAGAGTAACTCTTTCCCGTAAGTAATGGAGTTCTCAGGTGAACTAGAAATAAATTGGCTTGGTAATGTAACGTTAAATTGATTGAAACCATACGTAGTAGTAACGAAAAATTTTAAAGGAAAAATATAGTAACTATTTAAAGCAAACCTTAATTCTGTTCCAACTCCTGTTTTTAAATCGTCACTGATGTTTAGAGGGCCACCCCAACCGTTTCCGGCTTCAACGAAAAGATTGGCGTACAACTTATCGAGTGTATAGCTACCCATTTGCACATTAATATCTCTTTTAATGGGTGCGAGCAGTGAAAAACGCCCCCAGATAGTCCTTTGTCCGCCAATTGCAAAATAAGGATAGGATCTCATTCCGGTAAGTCCACCTGTGTAATCGAGGTAAAAGTATTCTTCTGGATTGGTTAAATACCCGAAAATTCTGGATGTAAGCAATCCATGAATATCGCCTGCAATTTCGCCGCCAAGCTGACTCTGTAATTCAACTGAATAGTTGGTTGTCTGTTCGTAAACGGGAGATAGAGAACCTTCATCAAGCTCAAACTCTTGTAATAAACGTCCGTTTTCTAAACTGAATGTCACGTTCGCCCGTGCCCCTTCCGGGGTTATATCTGAATGGCGGGATGGCACAATGGTATTGGCAATATAGGAAGCGGAATACGATGTTCCTTTGAAATATTCTGTGGTTGATCCCGGAATAAATTGGTTGATCTCATCAGAAAAGAAGCCATCCGTAGCTACACTATAAGGCGAATATGAGGCTCCCAATTCCAGTAGGCTCCAACGGTTAAACTTACTTCTGAGATATAAATTCGCTTCCCAAACATTATAACGTATATCAATCGATTTTTGAGCTGGCAGACAGGAAGTACAAGGAAACTCTTCGATGGAGGCACCTTCTCGTACATTCCGTTTTAGATTATAGAGTTCTACACTAATTGTTGGTGACCAACTTCGCTTGATAAAAGGAATTCCCTGATGATCGATAATCAAAAACAGGTCACGATCCAGGTTGTTGAGCCTGTTGGGTGAGAAAAAATCACTAAAACTATCGGCCTCTGTGGATCCCCATCCAAATAAAGCCCCCCCGAAAATACTTAGCCGTTCGGTGACATCCCGTGATGTAAAGTAAGCCCCCGCTTTCACATCACGAAGCAGGTTTTTCCCGAGATTTCCAAATTTTCCATTAGCCATTAATCTGGAGTTACTACCTTTAAGTTTCGTATAATTATCGAACCGGATAACAGGTATAACACTTAAACCCGTTGTAGTTTGATTATAGGGACGCCATAAAAAAGATTCCTCACTATTTTCAACACTTAATACGATTTCCTCTTCCTCATTACCTCGAGATGTTAAAGAATCATGGACCATTGAGAAATGTTGGAAATCACCGGAAATAGTACTGTTTTCAAGATGGTTTTCAGTGATGTTAAGTTGTGGATAGTATGAGTTTCCTGAGAGTTCATTTGCAATAAGATTATTTTTGAATTCAGGAAGTTTTATTGCAGAAATTTTGTATCCATCTGCCTCGTAATTGGAAAAGAAGAGCGAATCCGCGGTAGCAAACGGCATAAATGCTCCACCTTTTACATCCGTAATTTGTTGGATGGATTGCCCGTCTAATTCTGATCGATAAATATTAAAAATACCGTCTGAGTCAGCCGAGAAATATAAAAACTCGTTCATTGTATCTACCCAGGGATCTCTGAAATCGATAATTTTGTCTTCAAACAAAGTCTCAAGCTGGTGTGATTCAATATTATATCGATACAAGTTACGGCTGTTGACAGCTGCCGATGCAAAGTAGATTGAACTCTCGTCAGGTGACCAAACAGGTGTATACACTGTTTCACCATTTGAAAAATTTGTGAGTTTGGTCTCCTCTTTTAATTCCACATCTATCAGCACGAGGTTTTGAGTTCCGTTTTGAAGCTTAACGGCTGCTATTATTTCTTCTGATGGATGCCAGGCCGGATCCTGGATACGTCCATCGGTTGTAATTTTGTTCTCCTCAATATTCTTAATATCAAATATGAAAAGGTCCTGGTACTCCTCGCCAAAGCGATTTCGGTCAGCTTTACTGTAAGTTATTTTCATTCCATCAGGAGAGAATGAAAAACGATTTCCTATATAATCAATCGCAATGTTTTTAGAATTAAAATGCTGCAAAGAGTTCGAATTCCTCGGCTCATCTCCGGGATTTTTGAGTTCATCCAAGACCAATGAGGAATCGGGCGTTTCGAGAACAAGAAAGGTTGTAGCATAATCTCTATCACGATTTGTCAGGTAAGCAAACGTATTCCCCTGGGGATCATACTGTGGATAAAAATTAAAAAATCCATTTTCTGCAACTGGTTTGATCTCATGATTGGCCAGATTTTGTACTTGTTTGTTGTATTTCTTTTTACGGTCTTCAATCCAACGGTTATACAGATCCTGTCCATCGATGCCGGTTACGGATTTCATTACATTTCCAAAATTATTTGAGCCATTCGCTGACTCTCTCGATAATTCGCCAATAACCTTTTCACCGTACTCCTCGGTCAGGTACCGGGTAAAATCGAATCCATGATTGTAAACCATCTCGCGTTCAAGGCTGTTTTTTGAACTGAAATCACCCATCTCCTCAAAACTCAGAGTCTTATCTTCAAGAATATTCATTCGAAGTATCATATCTCTGTGGGTGTCCCAGTAATCATAAAATATATTCTCTCGCATAAATTGAGCCGTGCCTTCCGAAAACCAGGCAGGAATACTCACAGTAGAGAATGGATGAGTAATGATTCCCTTTGGAGAGCCATACAGAACATCTGGGCGGCGAACATCCTCATACGAAAGCCACTGAAAATAGATCGATTGAATCGTCGGAGATCGCTTCATAGAGGCGCCCATCTGTACGATATGAGTAAACTCGTGTGTGATGACATTCCGAAGCCACTGGTGAGTTCCTCGGAGTGGAGTATCGAGAGGAGGGATCCAGATATCAATTTTATCATCAAAAAAGTAAGCCGCACCATTGGCATAATCTTCACGATCACGCAATATAATGCTCACTTTTCGATCCGGTTCAACGTCATAAAGTTCTGTAATCGGTCCATATATTTGGTGGGCGATGATAGAGGTTTCAGCAGCTGTCTTTTCACTTCCTTCCTGATAATGGATTAAAAAGTGTTCACCCTCAATGGTAAACCAGGGGAGATGATTGTAGGGAAAACCAACCGAAGAAGGCGAAACCTGTGCCATCAAACCGACGTGTAAAAGCATCATCAGCAGGATGATCAAGAAACAATATTTAACTATCTGTCTCATTATCGTGCAATGGCAATTTTAACAAGTTTCCTTTCTTTCACTCCGTTGGCCTTGGCCTCGATCAGTGCGTAGTATCCGCCACTGGCCCAGCTTGAGGTATCCAGTGAAATCTCTTCTGAAACAGTTCCTTTACTCTGAAATGTTTGATCTGAAATCAAACGCCCGCTCATCGTTAATACTTTAATTCGAACTTCAGCGGGCTCGCTGGTTTGAAAACGGATTTGGGTTTGATCCCTTGCCGGATTTGGCCAGTTATAGGTCTCTTCGTTGTTTAACAAGGTGAGCTGAGGATCGATGGGTTCATCAAATTCAATAAATGCTGAAACCTTATTGCTGGTTTGATTTCCATATTTTGATCTCCACAGTACGTTTTGAAGTTGCTTAAGCTCCCAAACTTTGAGTTCTCCGGTATGACTAACCGCCAACAATTTATCTTCAGCAATCAGAGGATGTACAGGTTGGTCTGCACTTCCTGATAGTCCACCGACCAGGAGCGGAAAACCATCAATTAACTCTGCCTTTTCGTTATAAGCATACAGGTTCATGGAAGACTGATCGTACCCGGTTATGATCAAATCATTGAGCTGATCACTATTAACATCAGCGATCAGAGGAGTTCCAACAAAAGTTACATCATCTGGCTCAGAAAGCGGAAATGAAGAAAGAATTGCACCAGACAAATTTTTTGCAATCAGTTGATTGGCGGTATAATCAACGAATAAAAATTCCGGGCTTCCATCTTGATTAAAATCTGTAATTGCCGGCCAATCAACCTCTTCAGAATCGTGGATTACATTTTGGGTTTGATAATTATCATCCGAAGAAAAAATTGAGAGTTTCCCATCCTCAAGAAGATAGAAAAGGATACTGTTTTGCGAAGATTGTACAATGCCGGTGTAAAAACGTGAATCTTCATCCTTCTGACTGATTACATGGTTTACAGTACCACCGGGATATTCAAGAATCAGCGAACCATTTTCAATTTTAGACTGATAGTTTCCAGTTCGCTCCGAAAATTGGAACGTCATATTATTTTGGATGATTTCATCATTCGTCAAATCAATTTGATTCGAGGTACCATCGATATCCAACACATTATTTTGGTGAGAACTGATAAATGCCTCATTTGGCTGAACGTTGTAATCAGATATCTCGCTGATCTGTCCCTGATCAAAACTGTATGTTGAAACTGTGAGCAAATCTTCGACTGATGAAGGATTTTCAGCGATTGCAATCAGATTTTGATTAAAATATGGTTGCTGGAGTGATGCTATTTCGATTTTTGAATCTGTGAGTTTTCTTTGATTGGGATTATAGAATCGAATTCCATCGTAACCTGGAATCAAGATCCACCCATTTGAGATCGGTTGCGAGGCTAATGGATATTGCTGCCAGTAGGTATCATTAGAAATTGAAGCTGTATTTATTTGAAGGTTAGGTTCAGTATCCCAAAGATCATAAAGATCAGAAAAGGGATTTACGGGACGAATGCTAAAATTCGCAACGGGCTGGTTGGATGAAAAATCAAAAAGTTCAAAGTTTGATGATGCCCCCGAATTACTTTTGTTATTGGGCCGGGTAACAGGGCCAAATCGGTTTTCATAAAATCGGATGGTATCGGTCTGTGCAATAACTCGTGCATCATTGCCAGACCACCAAAAATCAAAGGCTGAGCCATTCACTTCATTTTGAGATAAACCAACAGATGTGGGAAGTCCGATATCTTGAGCACCATCGGCTTCTTCAAGGTCTACTCCTTTTCGGTCAGGATTGTTGTTGATGCTTCCCTGATTAATCTCAGATTGTATTACTCCTTCGTCAATATGCCATATTAAGATTCCACCATTTAATTCTCTCTCTGTACCGTTATTTTGTGAGATGCTTCCACCGGGAAGTGAAAAATCGTAATTACTAACATCAACAACTACACCGGGTTCAAGGAACTCATCGAAGCCCGTTGATTGATTGACAAAATCCAAATCTTGGTTTGTAAACGTCTGATTGATATAGGATCCATCACTTTTTTTGATAGTGAGAGTCACACCGTTGCCATCTGGATCTCGATGACGATTTTCAACAAGGAAATACTCGCTGTTTGATAGCGGAATTTTTGCTACGGAATTATTTAGTTTATCGGATGAAGAGGGAAGGGTAATATTTGATTCGGAATTTGTATCAACTAAAAATGGCGTTTCCCAACCCAGGTAAGTTTTTTCCCAGGCTGATAGTTCAGGAGGAAATAGGCCGTTGTAGGAAAAAATTCCAGCGCCGTCCATCAAACCAAACCGCCCAATTCCGGATTGTCCAGTTTCTGTGTTAAACAGATCGGGTAAGCCCAAATGACTGCCAATTTGAGCCGCTAATAACCCATTGACTGAGAGCGGCAACACAAATTGATTTCCCACGGCATCGGTACCGGAGCGGGTCAATGTGCGCGGAACAATCAATGAGTTATCGACCAACAGGTCTCCATTATTGATAGGAAAACCACTGAAGGAAGGGTCGTCCAAAAAATCGGCCAAAGTTTGTTTATTTAAATAGAAGGAGGGAAGGTCTTGGGGAGTTTTGTCGAGGCTAGTACCAGTGAGTTCCACATCTCTTCCGATACCGGCATGAAAAATAACGAAAGCAATGTTATCCCCCTTTTTAAAATCTGTTGACAGATCTTCGGTTTCATTCACTTGCATCCAAACATCAGTGATAAACATACTCACCTCAGATAAATCCGGATTCTCTCCAATTGGAGAATAGTTTGCCATTTTCTGAGGAAGCTCATAAATGTCGGTCAGTACTTCAAAATCAACAGAGATTTGATTTCGGGAAACTTTCTCGAAATAATTCTTTACGAATTCAAGATGCGCTTCAAAATATTTTTGGTCATGTGGAAGAGCATCAATATTTGTACCGGGATCTTCGAGATAGGGTATACTGCCAGTATCAAACGTACCATTTCCGGATGTAAATCGATTGGTGTCGGGTTGGAACTCGACCATTACTCCAAGAATCTTGAGGTTTTGATTCGGTGAAGATGAAGAGGAAGTTTTAGAGGAGGAGAGAATGTCCGGTCTTACCCGGTGCTGACTTAATACATCAACAGAAGAAAGGTGAATCAAAAAAAGCAGTGATAAAATAAATATACCACTGCTTCTTGAAGTTAAATATGTCATTCAAAAGAATAGTTCTTACCTGAAATTCATCAGAACACTCAATCGGATTGTGTTTGCGAGTGGGTGGTCATCTTCAAGCGTGTAAATGTAGCTAAAGTCCACACCAAAAATGTTGTAACGAAGCCCAGCTCCCAAAGTGATGAATTCCCGATTCCCATTTTCCGGGTGCTCGTAATAGTAACCAGTTCGGAGTGCAAAAAGCTCATCGTACCAGTATTCAAGTCCAAAGCCGTACATTAGTTGCTGGCCAAGGCTTACATCAACGGTCTCTGTTCCATTAAATCGTTCGTAAGAGCCCCAGGAATTAAAGAGTGCTTCCATTACGCCCATTGTTTCATACTCAGGGCTGTCAGGATCATTACCAACTCTTTCATTTCGAGCCATAATTTTTGAGATGTCATTGGAAAGCGTCAGCGTATTGATACCGTTGGCGTCAATATCCATGGTGTATGCCCATCCTAATCTCATAATAGTGGGGAGGGGGTCCTTCTGAGCGTTGTCGGTATACTGTATTCCGGGACCGATGTTTGAGAGGTTGAAACCGGCATTAAATGATGCCTGACGGTTTCCCAACTGGAAAGGGTTAGTTTTATAAAGTCCGGCCAAATCAATACCAACACTTGAACCGGGGCTAATTTCCTGGCCGCTTACGCTTCCATCAGCCAATGAGCTATAGATATATCGAAGGCCTGTTCCTAATGAAAAATTGTCTGAAATTTGAAATCCGTAAGAAAGACCGGCAGAAATTTCAAAACTGTTAAATCTGCCGAGTTCAAGACCGGTCTCATCCGTGCGGATCTGCTCACCGAGGTTTAAAAAGGTAATGTGTCCGCCAATAGTACCAATTCCATCTACATAATAGGTACCCACGAGATAGTCATAAAATAGATCGGCATTAAAAGCAGGCAACCAGTTTGCATGTGTTACACTGATCTGGTTTTGATTTTGAAATGCAAGTCCTGCCGGATTCCAGAAAATTGCAGATGCGTTATCTGCAACCGCTACTCCGGTATTTCCCATTCCTGTTGCTCTTGAATCGGGTTCAATCTGAAGGAAAGGAACAGCCGTTATACCAACCTGTGCTTGGACAGAAAGAATTGGTAATAGCATTATTGCTGCGAGGGAAATGAAAATCTTTTTCATGACGTAAAAACTAATTGTTGAATGAATCTGAGACTCTACCAAAGTATAAGAATAACTCAGGTAATATTTATCTATTGTTTGTTTGCCAACTAAAAGATTGAAAACTGCTCGGATAAACGTAATTAGAATATTCTTAAGAACCCTGTAAATGATTCCTTTGCAGCTAATAATCTTTCTTTGAGTATTGTAAAACTGTAGCTTTTTGCAATAGGCTGTTGTAGAGTTTATTTAGATTTGATGAACCGAATAGCTGTATAGATTTTGATCTTTGAACACCAGATAATACACTCACCCCTAAAAAAAGTCAAGTACCGCCGGCATTGAACCTCTTAAATCATTTCTACGACCAGAGCAGATGCACCGCCACCGCCGTTGCAAATACCTGCGCATCCAAACGTTCCATTCACTCGCTTGAGAGCGTGTAAAAGTGTAACTACAATCCGGGCACCCGAGCATCCAATTGGGTGGCCAATACTTACGGCTCCTCCGTGGATATTAACTTTACCGGGATCAAGTTCAAGGATCTGGTTGTTAGCAAGTGAAACGACTGAGAATGCTTCATTAATCTCAAAAAGATCCACATCATCTATTGCAATCCCTGCTCGTTTCAGTGCAATGGGAATTGCATCTGAAGGTGCGGTTGTAAACCATTCGGGTGCTTTCGCTGCGCTTGCCGAACTTTTGATCCTGGCAATAGGCTTGAGGCCTAACTCTTTTGCTTTTTCCTCACTCATCAACAGTACAGCAGCTGCGCCATCATTTATACTGCTTGCATTGGCCGCCGTAATGGTTCCTTCTTTGTCAAAAACAGGTTTCAAATGAGGTATTTTATCGAAATTGACACGTTCCAACTCCTCGTCCATGGATACTTCGTTAACATCACCTTTTCGCCCTGTTACTTTAATCTTTACAATTTCATCTTTGAAATATCCATTTTT
>Ga0102931_1000318_pt1 | contig 23880 bp, 19 predicted proteins | sample SalPonR1_C_D1_MG_FD_79282 | JGI IMG/M metagenome (GOLD analysis project Ga0102931, IMG submission 79282) | Salt pond soil microbial communities from South San Francisco under conditions of wetland restoration - Salt Pond MetaG R1_C_D1_MG | ecosystem: Environmental > Aquatic > Marine > Intertidal... | reverse complement strand
TAGTTGACAGGAACGGAAATGTTGTAAGAAGATTTAAGAGTAAAGTAACACCTATGAGTGGTGAGTTGACCGACGCTGTCACAGAATATTTATAAGAAGTTTTCCTTACATACATCCCATCCCGATAAAGGGCTCCGGCTGATCCTGGAGCCCTTATTTTTTTGTGCATAAATAAAGAATCTTTGTTGACTTCGTGCGTATAAGGTCTTTATATTTGAGTCTGTCAACAAAATGACATATAAAGTCCGGTAGTTTCCCGATGGATCGGGATTAGAACACCTGTTCCGAGGCGTCGGGAAGGTCGCGAGTTCGGCGACCGGATAAGATTACAAAGAAATTGACATATTGGTCCGGTAGTTCAGCTGGTTAGAACGCCTGCCTGTCACGCAGGAGGTCGCGAGTTCGAATCTCGTCCGGATCGCAATAGAAAAGCTGCTCATGTAAAAATGGGCAGCTTTTTTTGTTTTAAGGTTTCTTTCATTCAGGTAGAGATGCGTTATCTATACATCATATACAGTGAAAAGAGAGACAGTTATTATTCAGGTCAAACCAAGGGTGTTGACAATAGAGTAGTCAAGCATAATAAGGGGCACTCACTTGCCACCAGAGGAGGTGAGCCCTGGAAGCTAAAGAAGGTCATTGAGTTTGAAATTAAGTCGGAGGCAATAAAGGCCGAGAACTGGATTAAGAGGATGAAAAGTCGAAGAGTTATTGAACAAATTATTGCTGATGAAAAAAATATAAAGGAAATCTGCTTAGAACGCCTGTCCCGATGATTCGGGAAGGTCGCGAGTTCGAATTTCATTCGGATCTCTTTCACTAAACTCAAGATTGTTAACGAGTTAAGGGTATTTAATTAGGATCGTGGACGGTTAAATGTTTTATATTCTTCAATTGACTCATATAACCCTCCATATCTCGGTTTGCTATTAGTTTCGAATCTTTACTTTAACCCCATCCTCAATACGTTCATCAGGATGAGTGATTACATCCTCTCCGATCTGTAGTCCTTCAAGAATCTGCGTTCGGAGTCCGCTTTGGTAGCCCACTTCCACATTTCGAAGTTGTGCTTTGTCGTCTTCCACCACAAACAGCGACCATTGCTCACCAGCAGTACGGAAAAGAGAAGAAGAGGGTAGCTGTATCACTTCTTCATCCTGCCAGATGATAAATTCTGCTACGACCCGGTAGCCATCACCAAGCTGCTTCCATTGTTCATGTTGCGATAGAATATCAACAATAACCGGTACGCGTTGCTCTTCAACACCCAATGCAGATATTCGGGTATAACCAGATGGCTCTACAACTTGTACACTTCCATCAAGGATTTGATTTGAACCCCATCGTTTTATTCGCACACTTGAGCCACGGTTGATTTGCACTGCATCTGTCGAAAGTAGATCTACCTTTATTTCTAAGGAGTAGGGATCGCCGATCTCTAAAATAGGTGTTCCCGCCTGAACGGTTCCCTCACTTATATGATGAATTTTCAGAAGTCGCCCTTGAACCGGCGAGTATATTGAAATCTGTTCTTGTCCGCCCGATGTTTGAAAAGCCTGAAGTGCTGAGGTTGCAGCTCTTACTTCATGCTCAGCTACTCGTACAGAGAATTCTGCTGATGCGAGTTGTGTTGCTGCCCTCCGTGCCGAAATCTTTGTGTTGTCTAAACCCTGCTGGCTCCCTATTCCAGAGTCGAATAGGTTTTGAATACGTTGCAGTTCAACAGCAGCCAACTGCTTTTCTTCTTGTGCAAGGCTACGATTTTCTTTTGTCTGCAGTAAGCGTGCTTTTGCCGCTTCTAGTTGTGCCTGGGCAACTTCACGCTGACGAGCACCGCTGAGATCCGGAACCGGCTGTATCTGGAAGAGTTCCTGTCCAAAAGCCACTGAATCGCCAACCTCATGTTGTATTCGCAAAAGATAACCGGTCACCGGTGCGGAAATGGTATATCGATCTGTGACCTGTGTAATGCCTTCCTCTTCAATGGTCACTTCCAGTGGTGCATCCAGCACTTTCTCAATAGTCACCGGAACAGGCGATGGCAAGAATCCCCAAACAATTATAAAAATAGTGATGACAACGAATATGGATATATAAATTTGTTTTTTCGTGATTTTCATACTCTACTCCCTTGTTTTTAGCACTCCGATTAAGTCGAGTCGATTCAGTTTTCTGCGGACGAACAAACCTGACAGCACTGCGGAAATAATCACAATCACAGCCGCCAGGGTATACGTGGCACGGGAAATATTCATCGGAATGCGATATAATTCAGTTTGCATCGACCAGACGATAAACCATGTAAGTGCCCAACCCAGCAAAAAACCTATCGGAATTGCCAGTAACACCAATACAGCCAGCTCGCCCAGTAAGATGTAGGAAATCTCACCCCTTGTGAATCCCAGAACCCGAAGGCTTGCCAGCTCGCGGCTACGTTCAGAAAGAGATATTCGGGCGTTATTATAAACAACACTAAAAGCCGTAGCCCCGGCAAAAAGAGATATAAACAATGACATGATAAGCCAAGTTTGTGCCGTAGATTCGTAAAACCGATCAATTATTTTTTGTTTTGATATGATCTCTCCCACAAAAGGACTATCGGTTAATTCTTCAGTAATTTCATCTTCATAGCTTTTATTAACTAACAGGTAGGCGCCGTTTACAACATGCCGCTCCGGTAGTAATTTGCTCAGTTCGTCGATGTTCATGTATCCATTAAGACCAATAAACTGGTTGATAAAACCTGTAACTTTAATTCCAGTAGTGCGGCGGCTTCCATCAAGAAATTCTACGGTTAGTGTATCGCCTGTTTCGATGTTTAAGATCTCTCCGAGTTTTTCCGTAAGCAGGAGGCCGGCTTGTGGAATTTCTACCGGCTGCTCTTGAGTGTTAAGAATTTTTCGAAGCTTCATGTTTTGAGGATATCCCTGGATAGCTGTAAGATGATTTCGGTGTTCATAAGTGAATCGAACAGGTACACCGCGATACGCCTCGCCGTAATAAACACCGGGCATTCGAACTATCTCCATCAATACGTGGTCTGATATGCTCTCCCGAAATGAAACACCAAGGTCGAAGGGCTGGCTTTGCCGGAAATCTACTTCAATCAGATATTTCACGGAATCGTTACTCATACGCCCTACAACCATCAATGCAGCTGCAAACGCTACACCCAAGACACCAAAGGCAATTTTTAAGCGTTGACGGCCAATCTGCCGCAACACCATTTTTGTGGGTTGATCAAAAAATCGAGCAGCGCCGAGCTTTTCCAGTAAACTGCGGTGATAGAGTTTGGGTGGTTCGGGGCGCATCGCTTCAGCTGGGGGAAGAGTAACCGCTTCTCTGAATGAAAAAAAGACACCACTGTACGCAGCCGCTGCACTAATGACCGATGCTGCAAGCACATCCCAGGGATTGATTACAAAATTGAGATATGGAAACCTGTAGTAACTTGCATAGAGTGCAGAGAGTTCTTGCCCCAGGTAATATCCAAGAATTACGCCGCCGATCAACCCAATAATGACGATTACCGAAACCATCAAGACGTAATGAAGACCAATCTCTTGGTTGCTGTATCCAAAAGCTTTGAGAATGCCGATCTGCTCTCGCTGGGTTCTGACCAATCTACCGATGACCACATTTAGCAAAAATGCGGCTACAGCAATAAAAATAGTTGGAATAATCGTAGCTGTTTTACTGAGCTGATTCAGCTCTTCAGTAATAAAAAAGTGGGAATTCTGGTCTTCCCTGGCGATTCCTCCCAGTCCGCCATGAGGTTCCAGAATTTGATCTAATTGAGTGATTACATCTTGAGTATTGGCCTCCCTGGTCACGGACAATACTACATTATTAAATGCACCCTCCATATCGTATGCAGCGGCAAGTGGTGCTCTTCTCATCCATAAGATCCCGAAGCGTTTTAAATCCGGTGATAAACTGCCCGGCTGCCCCTGGTAAATAAATTCCGGGGTGAGACCAATACCTACAATGATAAGCTTCTTCTCTTTTCCATTAATAACTGTTTTTAACTGATCCCCTGCTGTAAACCCGTGCTCTTCCGCAAAGCCGTCTCCTAAAATAATTTCATTATCCACATAGGGAGTGGGCAAACGTCCTTCTCGAAGATAGAGGCTGTTCAGAATGGGTTCACGTTCATCAGGAAGTGAAATAATCATTCCTGTAACTGTTTCATCAAAACCGGGTACTTCAAGGTTCAGGCCTGATTGAACACGGGTTTCAACACGGTTCACTCCCTCAATTTCGCGGATTTGTATTGCCACGTGGTTGGGGGCTCGTTTCAGGGAAGCAAAAATGTTGGCAAAATAGTAATCCTGGTAATACGATTGTTGGGTTTCCTTCAGGGAATCCAGAGTACTCAAAAATGTGATATACGTAGCAGCTCCGCAGGTAATCATCAATGCGATCACAAAAACCATTCCCCACATATTGGAGACATCGCGCAGTAATTTTCGATTGATTGTTCGCATATCATCACCATGTCATTTGATCCGGGGATATCTTCTTTTCATTCCTCTCAATGTTTGATATCCTGCCATCGTGCAGATTAATAATCCGATCTGCCATACCGCCAATCACTACGTTGTGTGTGATTAATACCGTTGCCGTGCCTAAACTTTGGTTCACTTTCTGTAGAGCTTTAAGGACTACAATTCCTGTTTTGGAATCCAGGGCTCCAGTGGGTTCATCACAGAGGAGTACATCGGGATTTTTAGCCACAGCCCGGGCGATGGCTATTCGCTGCTGCTCCCCACCCGATAATTGTGCGGGAAAATGGTCCATTCGATCTCCCAGATCTACTAAGGTAAGGGCTTCCTCCGGAGTCATGGGGTTTTCAGCTATTTCTGTTACGATCGCTACGTTTTCTCGGGCAGTGAGGCTTGGTATGAGATTATAGAACTGAAACACAAACCCAACATTCAGTCGCCTAAAATTGGTGAGCTCTTTTTCTGATGCATTCGTAAGGTCAATATCACGGTAGGTTACCCGGCCTCCGCTGGCTGTATCCAATCCCCCCAGTATGTTCACAAGTGTAGATTTACCGCTGCCCGATGCACCTAACAACACAACAACTTCATTGCTGAAAATTTCAAGGTCAATGCCGCGTAAAGCTTGTACCTGAACCTCTCCCATTTGATATACTTTCGTCAATCCTTTAGCTGAAAAAATCGGTACATTAGATTCTAATGAGGGCAAGATAATGGCCTTTTCTCTAATATTAGCCAGCTTATTCGCTTAATATTGTAAGATATTCCCTCAATCTATTTTCCAATTTTCCCTACAATATTTAGTGCCTTTTTCGTCGACGCATCAAATCCGCTTTTTATAATTTGTCCTTCCATTGTATCAGCTAGTTGCTGTCGGGTTTCAAGCGGATCTAAATCTCATTGCTTTCTCAATGCATTGATTTTTGAAAATTGTGGTGTGTAACAATTGGCGGGAAGGGTGAGCCAAATCTTAATTTTTTTGGAATTATTGATTCCATGCATCTCACCATTATCAAACCCTAGCAAATTTTAAATCCTCACTTTTAGTTACCGGGAGGCTTTAGCTTTGCTTGTGAAGATTTTTCTTAATTCAAATTGGATTGGAATTAGATGTTCATTTCGCCAGCAACATCTTCTCAACTTTCATCCCTTGATCCGTCACCATCCTGTAAAAATACACGCCGGATGAAAGCCCAACGGCATTAAATGGAATTTCGTAATAACCTACTGCAAACTCCTCATCAACAATCGTTTGAATCAAAGATCCAACAGAATTGAAGACATCCAACCGAACCCGTGATTGTTGCGGAATTACAATCGGGATTTGGGTTTGATTGTTATATGGGTTGGGAAAGTTATTTCCGAGTGTAAGTTCACCTTCAGAAAAGAGGAACTCGATTTCAATTTCGCTGCTAAGTGTCAGACCTTCCGCTGAGACGCTGTACTCAACAACTTCTTCAGCGTTATTGGTGATTGAGAAATTTGCTATGCCTGATGCATCTGTATTGGTTTGGGAAGGTGCTATTGATGAAGAACCTCCCTCGGCTTCAATGATAACATCTGCATCGGCAACGGGCTCACCATTACTGTCTTGAACCAAAACAGTGACAATGCTTTGCTGAATCCCTGTTGCCAGAACCCGATCTCTTGATAAAGTAATCTCTGAATTCGCTAGGCTGATATCAGTAGTAGTGATCTCCCTCACATTAGAATTCTCACTTTGTGTGGTTTCGGCACCGGTTCGGACGCGGTAGTAATAATCGGTTCCGGGTTCCAGGTCATCTACCAGGAATGTAGTTCCGCTTCCAACATTCCAATCTTCATACTCGTTGACGAAAGAACTGAATTCCGGGTCTGTAGACAGATCCAAAAAATAGCGTTCGGCTGCAGGTACCTCAGACCATCGGGCCGTAAAGGAGACAGCATTCACTGATTCGGGAAACAGTGCTTGTGGTTTCTGAAGTTCCAGTGTTGTAAACTGTTTGATATCTCCATAACCAATTCCTGCAGCATTAGACGCATAAGCCTGCACATAATAACTGCTATTTTGATCGAGACCCGTAAGTTCATATTCAAATGGACCTGTTCCCAAACCTGTATTTTGGCACTCTCCATTCAAAGCCGGTTTATCATCGGAACTCCAGCAAATTCCACGTTGCGAAACATTAGCACCGCCATCAGAGGTTACGTTCCCTCCAACAGTTGCAAGAGAATATGAGATATTTGATATTGCTGCCGTTGATACAACAGGCGCGTCAATGTCTACCGAAGGTGTTCTGTAGTTTTCAATTGCGTGACGAAGCTCGTTCATGCTTCTGGCATTATCTGCGGGTGCAAATTCTCCCTCATAAGAACCTGTGGGAACTCCCTGGTAAGAAATGTCCGGATTAGAGAAGTAGTTTACGGTAGCTGCACCTTCAGCGTACGTCATGACAGATACATACTCAACGCCATTTGTTCCAACCCATCGCCATCCGGTTGAGTAAGGAAATACTCCGCCACCGCTGCCTGCCGGAGAGCCATTTTGGTTTCTGCTGTGCGCATTCCCAAAATTATGCCCCATTTCGTGTGCATGTGTCCTGCCGGCCGCTTGCTGAACTCGCGATATTGAAAACCCATATCGTGGTAATCCATTAGGATTGTTAATGACCCATGCAATGCCTCCCACATCCGTAACATTCGTAAAAAGTGCTACAAGGTCTGCCGAGTAGTTGTTTCTTATCTGGTGAACTTCATCCAGAAAACCTTCATTTTCTGTCCCCCAGGGATTGAACGTGGGGGAGGCGGTCAGCCTTTTTAAATCAGTAAAAGAATCGCCAGATTCTTCATATTCAACCAACTGAGTATGAGCTAATTGGAATTCAACGTTCACATTTGAATTGTCTGCAGCAAGTTGAGCAGTGGCCATCGACTGGTTGATGATGTTTTGGATTCCACTCGAATTAACATTTGCCCAATTCATCGCAGACGGAGTGTAAACTATTAAAACATCTATGATAGATGGGCCGTGATCTTGTGAAGGTTCAACCAACTGTTTTTGAAAAGATCCGCTTTGAACATTCATATCGTGATCTTGTCCGCATTCAAGCTCATCAGTTTTATGAGGATCTTTCTCAACTAAAATGTGCTCATTCAGAGCCTGGGAATATCGAATTTTAAAATAGGAATGCTCAGTTGATACCTTGATCGATGAAATGGCTTTGCCTGTTGAGGGCGAATAGGAGAGGACAAATGAATTGAGTGAACTACCGTTGATATTACCGATAGCCGACCACCCACCTGTTTTATAATTTATTACACGCTGAATATCGACATCAAAAATATGATCCTTGGTGCCTTGAAATGAAATTAAATCTGTCTCACCGGATTGAATTCTTTGCAAAATGGACCGGTTAAACTCAATCGAAACAGATTCTAGATCCCCAACTTGCTTTGCGAATTGATTGGAATCCAACGGCTTGGCAATTTCAAAAAGGCGGGGTGATCGATCCTGTGAAAATAGTGTTTGCGTAAAGGCGAAAAACCAAAATTGCAAGAGAAGAACTATGTAAATATATAATCGAAAAGGTTTGATAGTAAATCGGTCAGATTGAATGTTTAACTTTGCGCTCTCTATAGTAACGAGTATATATGAAAGCTATTGAATGTAGAGTAATAATTACAAACAAAGATTTACCGGCGTTACTGTGTATCTGTTATATAAGAATTCGGACTTTCTGTCGTTTTCTATCATTCAAACAGCTCATTTAATATTTGCTGAGAAAGCCCTATTTTGATAAGTCTCTGGAAAGTTATAATAATTGGTTAAGTATAATAATAACAAATATATATGGATAGTTTGTATCCCACATACGATGTGATTGTGGTGGGGGCCGGCCATGCAGGAAGTGAAGCGGCCGCTGCTTCTGCCAATATGGGAGCGAAGACACTGCTGATTACAATGAACCTGGATGCAATTGCAAAAATGTCCTGCAATCCGGCGATGGGTGGTGTTGCCAAGGGACAGTTAGTTCGTGAGATAGATGCTCTGGGTGGATTAAGTGGTATCGTTGCTGATAAGAGTGGTGTACAATTTCGAATGCTGAACAAAAGCAAAGGTCCGGCTATGTGGAGTCCCCGTTGCCAGAGTGATCGTTCTCTCTATTCAAAAGCAATGAGAGAAGAACTGGAGAAAATTCCCAATCTTCACTTCAGACAAGATAATGTAGTTGAAATTCTCACGGATAATGAAGGAAAAATAGTTACCGGTGTTGTCACTCAAACGGGCCAAAGTTTTGAGTCCAATTCAGTCGTACTTACAAGTGGTACTTTTTTGAATGGTATTATCCATATAGGGGAGAGTCAGTATGGAGGCGGCCGATCAGGTGAACGAGCTTCGGTTGGTGTATCCGCATCATTGGAAAAACTTGGATTTGAAGTAGGGCGACTGAAAACAGGAACACCCCCGAGAATTGATGGCCGCTCTGTTGATCTCTCACAACTAGAAATTCAGTATGGTGATGAGGATCCGAGTCCGTTTTCATTTATGACTGACGATCTTCCCGGTAAAGGTGAGCAGTTAACGTGTTGGATTGGCTACACGAATAACGAAGTCCATGAGATGTTAAAAACAGGATTTGATCGCAGCCCGATGTTCAACGGGCGGATTCAATCTGTGGGCCCACGTTATTGTCCGAGTATTGAGGACAAAATTAATCGATTTGCTGATAAAGATCAGCATCAACTCTTCCTGGAGCCTGAAGGATGGGATACGTATGAGATGTATCTAAATGGTTTTTCAACGTCTCTGCCAGAAGATGTTCAATATCATGCACTTCGAACTATTCCGGGTTTTGAAGAAGCTGTTATGCTTCGTCCGGGTTACGCCATCGAGTATGATTATTTTCAACCCTACCAGGTAAAACGGAGTCTTGAGACAAAGAGGGTGAATGGCCTCTTCTTTGCCGGACAAATTAACGGGACAACCGGTTACGAAGAAGCGGCTTGCCAGGGACTGATGGCCGGAATCAACTCGGCTTTATATGTCCAGGAGAAAGAACCCTTTATATTGCAAAGATCTGAAGCATATATTGGTGTTTTAATTGATGACCTCATCAATAAAGGCACAGAGGAGCCATACAGAATGTTTACTTCACGGGCAGAGCACAGAATTTTACTTCGGCAAGATAATGCCGATCTACGATTGACAGAACTTGGAAAGCGTATCGGTTTAGTTGGGGAAGAACGATATGAAAGATTTGCTCAGAAGAAACAGGAGATTGATCAACTGTATGATTTGATTAGTGATTACACTGTGTACCCGGAAAAAATGGATCCAATGCTGGTAGCGAAGGGTACAACAAAACTCACGCAACCCGTAAAGGCAAAATCCCTGGTTCCAAGGCCACAGCTCCATCTGCAAGATATTTTAGATGCCGATGAAGAGCTTCAGCAAAAAGTTGATGAGATTACCGGTAATACCTACGTACTCGAACAGGTTGAAATCCAGATTAAATATGATGGATATATAAAGAGAGAGTTTGAGATGGTGGAGGAGATGAGTAAACAAGAGAATACGGAGATTCCTGAGAAAATTAATTATGATAATATTCAAAGTCTTTCTTCAGAAGGGAAGTCAAAGCTTACTAAGATTCAACCGGAAACGATTGGACAGGCATCTCGAATTAGTGGTGTTTCTGCCAGTGATGTTGCGGTTTTGATGGTTTACTTGAAAGGATAGTTTCACGTGAAACACCCTATAAAAACTATTCAGATCGACTCAGGAACCCTTTCGAAGACGAGAGATCTCTATTCAGAACATGAAAAGGAGATGGAAGCTTATCTTGATCTACTCTTAGAGTGGAATGAAAAGATAAACCTTGTCAGCCGGAATGTTTCACGTGAAACAGTGAGGGAACATATCATTCACTCCCTTCTGCCAATTCCACTCGGTTTAATTCAACGGCACGACAAATGGATCGATTCCGGAACGGGTGGAGGACTCCCCGGGATACCATTGGCCATTTGTGAGAAAGAAAAAAAGTGGATTCTAAACGACAATGTTCGCAAAAAGATGAAGGCTGTTGATGACATCGTCAATAAAATAGATTTAAAAAATGCTGATATCATTGCGAAAAGTATCTCTCTGGTAGACCTGGAGAAGGGGACAGGACTTGTAACGAAACACGCCTTTAAAATTAAAGATCTATTGAGATTATTAGGAAAAGCTCCCTGGCAAACCATCCTCATGTGGAAGGGGGTAGAGGATGTGGAAAAAGAAGTTCGGCGCGCCCACAAAGATATTATTGCGACTATTTACGAGTTTAATTTCGGAAAAGATGAACCATTCTATGAGGGGAAAGGGATAGTTAAGATTGAGAGATAATGGTCAATAGCAATTGTTAGAATAATATTCATTTTATAATATCTCCCTCAGTCCCCTTTATAAAAGAGTCGTTCACAGTTTTTTAAAATGTTTTGTACCCTGTCAGATTAACTGCTTAAAAAGTGATTGTTCATAAATTGAACGATAAGTCTGTGAGTGATAATTAACTATGATGAATTCTCCTTTAGAAAAGGAAGACAAAGAGGGATGTAGAAATTCATCAACCCGACTCAAAACAAGAGAAATGAAAATCCAATACAATTCAAAACTCAAAGAGGAGGCAAGAGAATTACACAACAATTCTACCCTTTCTGAGGTTTTGTTATGGAACAAATTGAAGCGAAAACAAATGCTTGGCTATCAATTTTATAGACAGAAACCAATCGGTAACTATATCGTTGATTTTTTTAGTTATAAGCTAAAATTAGTAATTGAAATAGATGGTCAAAGTCATGATGATCATGTATTTCAATACGATAAAAATAGACAGAAATACTTAGAATCAATTGGTTTGACTGTATTGAGGTTTGATGATCTGGAAGTTAAAAGCGATATGAATAATGTGTTGAGAGTGATTGAAGGGTGGGTTATGACCAATAATCCGTAGTTATAAAATCCCTCTATTTCTCCCTTTAAGAAAGGGAGATTTGTTTTAAGCCATTTATATAATTCTGACTCCTATTGTTAATCTAGGATATATGTCTAATCCACTATCAAAAAGATATAGTTTTCTTACCTTAAAGTCTTTACAGGGAATAGTTATGGAGATACTGAATCAAGTTCAGTATGACTAAAATAAAGTTTAAATAATATGTCCAGACTTAAAAGCTCCGAGCGGCGCATGAAGTTGATCTTGATGTTGCAGGAATCAAAAAAGAGATTAACCGTTGATGAACTTGCGGAAACTTTTGGAGTAAGCAGACGCACGATCTTCAGAGATTTCAATGTTTTATCGGAAATAAATGTACCAGTTACGTGGGATAAATACAGCGGTTATGGGGTGATGGATGGTTACAAAGTTCCACCTCTTATGTTCACAGCGCAAGAGCTGGCTACGATTATGGTTGGATTGAATTTTGTTAAATCCCAGGTAGACAAACAGCTTGTTGATGATGCCAAAGGAGTGGAGTTAAAAATAAAAAATACAATTCCGGATGAATTGAAAGAGTTCATGGATTCGCTTGACGACCGTACAGTAGTTGACCCGTTTTTACATTTTGGCCATGAGAAAAAAGAGGGCGGTAACTGGTATTTGGTCAGCAGTGCAATTTCGCAATCAAAATCATTGGAGTTCAGATACCAAAGCAAGGGTGACAATGAAGTGACACAGCGAATCATTGATCCATATCTGTTGGTTTTTTATCGCGATCATTGGAACGTCATTGGATTTTCACACAAAAGAGAAGCAATACGGAATTTTGTGCTAGATCGGATGGATGAAGTGAAAATTTCGGATCAAAAATTTGAGCAAAAATCACAAATTGACGTAGAAGGGCTTATTTTTGGTTCTAACGAATCTGGGCAATTAATAGAGGTATTCGTACAAGAATCGGTCGATCGCGCGTTCAGAGCCAATCTGCCGACAAAAATATTTAAGGAAAAGGACGTTTCAAATAAAAAAATTAAGGTGAGCTTTAAATTTGAAAATTTAGACTACATCAATGAATGGCTTCTGCAATTTGGAGATAAGGTGGAAATCATCTCACCAAAAGTGTTGAAAGAGAAGAGAAAGAAAATATTGAACTCGATGATCGAATCATTGTGAAATAAAAAAAGGCTCCCAATAATGAGAGCCTTTTTTTTAACATAAATGGATTACAGTTGAAAATTAACCGACGTTATCGGTTTCGTCGGCATCTTCATTTACAACACGTGTGATCGCAGCGATCTTTCCGTCATCATCCAGTCGCATAATTCGAACTCCTTGAGTATTACGTCCCATAGTTCGAATTCCTTTGCACTGCATCCGGATTACTTTTCCGCGTTCAGTAATAACCATCAGATCATCATTGTCTGAAACTTCCTTGAGCGCAATCAGGTTTCCGGTTTTTGGCGTAACCTTTAGTGTAATCACACCTTTGCCGCCACGGCTTTGCTCACGGTAATCGTCAACCAGTGACCGTTTGCCGTAACCATTTTCTGAAATGGCGAGGACTGTGGCTTCGTGAGTGTTCTTGATCACTACCATGTCAACAAGTTCATTATTCTTGCCTAAATTCATGCCTCGCACACCTGAAGTGTTTCGACCCATGTCTCGAGCCTCCTCTTCATGAAATCGTATTGCACGTCCTTTTTTATTGGCAAGTATGATATTGCTTTCTCCATCTGTAAGTGCAGCCTCTAAAAGGCTATCGCCTTCGCGAATGTTGATTGCAATTATTCCATCTCGCCGGGGTCGACTATAGGCTTCAAGTAATGTTTTCTTAACCTGACCCTCTTTTGTGGCCATGATTATTGAGTGACTGTTAATATACTCTTCATCCTCAAGTGTTTTAACAGGCACAAATGTTTTGATACTGTCATCCTTATCAATATCAATAAGATTGACAATTGCACGGCCCCTGGCTAATCTCGACCCTTCCGGGATTTCATAGACTTTCAGCCAGTAACAATTTCCTTTTTCTGTGAAGAAAAGAATGTAGTTGTGATTGGTCGCTACGAAAAGATGTTCTACATATTCATCATCTTTAGTCGTGGTACCCTTCATTCCTTTTCCACCGCGCCGCTGCCTGCGATAACCGCTAACCGGCATCCGCTTGATGAAACCTTTATTTGAGATCGTTACAACAACATCTTCATCCGCAATCATATCTTCAACGCTGAAATCATCGGCTGAGTAGATCACCTCAGTCCGTCGTTCGTCACCGTATCGATCCTGCAGTTGAAGCAGTTCGTCTTTGATAATTCCCTTTTGTTGGTCTCGATTTGAAAGGATAGATCTGAATTCAGAAATTTTATCAACAATATCCCTGTATTCCTGGTCAACTTTTTCCCTTTCGAGCCCCGTCAGTTTTTGAAGCCTCATATCCAAAATGGCTTTCGCCTGGATATCTGTGAGCGCAAACTTTCTTCGAAGTTCTTTATTGGCTTCCTGCGGATTGTTGGCCGCGCGAATGGTTTTAATGACTTCATCGAGATTATCGAGCGCAATTTTCAAACCTTCTAAAATGTGTGCTCGAGCTTCAGCCTGATCGAGATCATATATGGTTCGGCGGATAATAACTTCAATCCTATGCTCGATAAACCGTTCTATTAACTCTTTGAGCGGCATTACCTTAGGTCGTCCCTTAACGAGCGCAAGGTTAATTACACCAAATGTCTGTTGCATCTGGGTGTACTTATAAAGTTGATTTAAAACGACACCTGCATTCGAATTTCTTTTCAGTACGATTACAACTCGAAGACCTTCACGATCAGATTCATCCCGGATTTCAGAAATTTCAGTAATCTTCTCGTCTTGCACAAGCCGAGCCATTTTTTCAATCAGGGTTGATTTGTTGACCTGGTACGGAATCTCGGTGATAACAATCTGCTCACGATTTCCACGCAGCTCTTCAACATTAGCTCGAGCCCGCATAGTAATTTTTCCACGACCGGTGTGATAAGCTTCTTTCACACCTTCGTATCCATAAATTATACCACCGGTAGGAAAATCAGGGGCCGTGATATGCTTCATTAAATCATCGGTCTCAATCTCCGGATCATCAAGAACGGCAACGGTTCCGTCGATCACCTCATTTATATTATGAGGCGCCATGTTTGTAGCCATACCCACAGCAATGCCGGATGCTCCATTCAGAAGCAGATTTGGTAACATCGCCGGTAAAACGGTAGGCTCGGTGAGTGTGTCATCAAAGTTATCCTGGAAGTCTACTGTATCTTTATTGATGTCGTTAAGAAGTTCCTCAGAAATTCTCTGCATCCGCACTTCAGTATAACGCATAGCCGCAGCAGAATCCCCGTCAATAGAACCAAAGTTCCCCTGGCCGTCAACCAGTGGATATCTTAATGAGAAATCCTGGACCATACGAACAATCGAATCATAAACGGCAGAATCACCATGTGGGTGATATTTACCCAAAACTTCACCAACAATACGCGCACTCTTCTTATAGTTACGATTGTGAAGCATCCCGAGATCGCTCATGCCGTAAAGAACACGACGATGCACAGGTTTTAAACCATCCCGTACATCCGGAAGCGCCCTTGATACAATCACCGACATTGAGTAGTCGATGTATGAAGATTTCATTTCATCTTCAATCGTTACTGGTATAATCTTTTCACTTGCCATATATAGAAATTAGTCTAGTGTAGTAAGTCTTGTTTATCGAATGAATACAATTACAGGTTGAAGTAAACTTTTAACTTTGGCCTTTTAGTTTCACTCATTAAATATCAAGTGTAGCGTATTTAGAGTTTTGTTCGATGAATTCACGCCGTGGTTCCACATCGCCTCCCATCAAAGTAGAGAACATTTTGTCGGCTGCGGCAGCATTTTCAACGGTAACCTTCTGTAAAGTTCTTGTTTCGGGGTCCATTGTGGTTTCCCAAAGCTGTTCCGGGTTCATCTCCCCAAGTCCCTTATATCGAGAAACATCAAATTTACTTCGGCCCTTTTTAAGTTCCCTCACCAATCTATTTCGGGTCTCTTCATCCCATGCATATTGAATCTCACCACGGCTTTTAGTAATTCTGTAAAGAGGAGGCGTAGCTATATAAATATGGCCGTGTTCAATGAGCGGGTGCATGTACCGATAGAAAAAGGTAAGAAGCAGAGTCCGGATGTGAGATCCATCCACATCGGCATCTGTCATAATTATAATTTTATGATACCGAAGTTTTTCCAATTCAAATTCCTCTTCGTGGCCTACGCCCGTTCCAAGAGCGGTAATCATCGCCTGTATCTCTTTGTTTTCAAGGATCCTATTGATTTTAGCTTTTTCCACATTCAGAATTTTACCCCGAAGTGGGAGAATTGCCTGGAAGCTTCTATTACGGCCCATTTTTGCAGAACCACCGGCAGAGTCACCCTCAACAAGGTAAATTTCACTGTGTGCCGGGTCTTTGATGGAGCAATCGGCCAGTTTACCGGGAAGTCCACCACCACTCATTACACTCTTACGTTGAATTAGTTGGCGCGCCTTTCGGGCAGCTTCACGGGCCTCGGCAGCAACAATCACTTTTTCCAGGATCTTCTTGGCAATCTTAGGATTTTGCTCGAGGTAATCATTCAGTTTTTCATAAAGAATAATCTCTACCGCACTTTGAACTTCCGAGTTACCAAGCTTTGTTTTCGTCTGACCTTCAAACTGAGGTTCAGCTACTTTTACACTTAAAACGCAAGTCATTCCCTCACGGAAGTCCTCTCCGGAAACATTAATCTTACTGTTTGATTTAATTATGTTATTCTTATCCGCATAGTTTTTAAAGCAACGGGTTAATGCACGCCGAAATCCTGATATATGTGTTCCACCCTCGCGTGTATTAATATTATTGACATACGAATGGACGTTTTCGGTGTAGCTGTCATTGTACTGGATTGCAACCTCAACGGGTACATTATCTTCCTCTCCTTCAATATACATGGGTTCATCCATTAAAGACTGACGGCTTTCATCAAGATACTTTACAAAATCTTTTACGCCACCAGAATAATGGAAGGTAATCTCACCCTCTTCGTCCTCATCCGCTCGTTCATCAACAAGATCGATAGTGATTTGAGGGTTCAGAAAAGCAAGTTCACGCATCCGGTCTGCTATGATATCGAATTTGAACTCTGTTGTTTGAGTAAAAATTTCCGGATCAGGCTTAAATTTAATAATAGTACCGGTATCATCTGTTTCGCCGGTTTTTTTCAAAGGGACTTTTGTGCCGCCCTTTGAAAATTCCATGACATAGATCTCACCATCCCTGTGAATTTCAGCATTAAATTCAGAAGAGAGTGCATTTACACAACTAACACCAACTCCATGCAATCCACCGGAAACTTTATATGATTGTTTATCAAATTTACCTCCGGCGTGAAGCTTTGTCAAAACGACCTCAACTGCGGGTAAATTTAATTTTGGGTGAGTATCTACCGGAATTCCACGACCATTATCCTGAATTGTGATGGAGTCGTCTTCGTGAATGGTTACCTTGATATAATCACAATAGCCGGCAAGGGCTTCATCGATAGAGTTGTCAACAACCTCATTAATCAAATGGTGGAGACCACGCTGACCGGTATCTCCAATATACATGGAGGGCCTTTTCCGAACAGCCTCAAGTCCCTCTAAAACCTGAATATTCTCTGCTTTATAATCGGATCCTTTATTCTTTGCCATAAATGGGGGTTGAGTAATATTGTAGATAGCCTCTGTAACGCCTAAAATTAGCGTTTATAAGCGCAATTTCAAAAAAAGAATGATATTTATTCAAAAAAACAGGATAGGCGATGAGGGGTAATATATCACGTGTAGAAGTGACGGTTTTTCAGTCGTTCTTAACCGAATGAATTATACCTAATTCTGTTGAAAAAATGAAGTGATTGTTTCTTGATAAGAAATGATGTAACAAAAACTAAAAAATTTTTGATTGATAAAAAGAAAGCGCTACAAGTAGCCTTTGAATGAGGGCGCATTCAAAAGATCTCTGATGTCTAGTTTTAATCTGAAATGTAAGTTTTCAATAGCTTAACGGTACAAGAGGGGATATTCTATCACATGATAATGTGATATAGAAAAGATGTGTACCTATTAATAGGTAGATATAAATTGCTATATAATTGTTATTGAGGGTTGGTGCTTTATCTGGATTTAGAATGTTTATTAAAGTTCATCAGGAGAATCCAGAATGGGTTGAATTTTATGTAAAATAGAAATTGAAATTATTTGGATTTAACTTTATCTTAAAAGTCTATCAAAAATTCAGATAACAAGTAGAATTATGGCACGCAAAGACGATATTACTGGCAAAGGAGCTCTGAATGGGTATCGATCGTCTAAATCGAACAATAAGACCAAGCACAAATTTCAACAGAATCTTCAGAAAAGACGATTTTATGTTCCTGAAGAAGACAGATGGGTAACGCTGAAAGTGTCAGCCAAGACGTTAAGAACCATCAACAAGAAGGGAATTTCAGCGGTTCTGAAAGACGCCAGGAAGAAAGGTACATTATTAAAAGAGGTATAAACAATGGCAAAAGGAAATCGCATACAGGTAATACTTGAATGCACGGAAAAACCCGGCAGCTCTCGATATGTTACGATGAAAAATCGTAGAAATACCACAGAGAGACTTGAATTGAAGAAGTATAACCCGGTATTAAGAAAACATACCGTTCACAAAGAAATTAAGTAAAGTTAAGGTACTCCCATGGCGAAACGACAAGTATTTGGCGAAGAAGCGAAATCGTTGAAACAAACACATCGCAAAATGGCGAAAGTGATCATTTCAACGAAGAACGAACGTGGTAAATACGCGTTTAAAGAAACGATTATAGATCAGGATGATGTGACTGATTACATTCAGAGAAACAAATCCTGAAAAACGAACATCGATTGTAGGAAAGGTTTCATCCAAACGGGTGAAACCTTTTTTTTTGCGATCTGTTTCCTATAATACATATGTGAATTGAACAGAATTTAGTTGAATTTTTACCGTCATTAAAAACAAAGTGAAACAATCCGCAATCTGTTGAAGTGCTTTAGTTTGCCACAAAAGCCGGTAATGACAAAATTGACAAACTCTCATTACATTAAAGGATAAATAATTACCATAATCAGATTATGAGTTTAAAAAATAAAATATTAGATGATTTGAAATCTGCCATGAAAGCGAGAGAGGCAGATAAACTGAATGTTTTGCGATCACTGAAGGCAAAATTGCTGGAAAAAGAGATCAGTGAACGAAAGGGCGGCGAAGCTTCCCTAAGTGATGAACAAGTTGTGGAAGTTCTGATGAAAGCCGCCAAGCAACGAAAAGAATCGATTGACCAATTTGAGGAAGGCGGCCGCGATGACTTAGCAGATAAAGAGAAATTTGAGCTTGAGATCATCGAAAAATATCTTCCCGAAATGATGGATGAAGATGAAATCCGCAATGCTGTGAAAAAGCAGATTGATAAAATGGGTGCTACCGATATGAGTGATATGGGTAAAGTAATGGGTGCTCTCATGGGGCAGTTAAAGGGTAAAGCAGAAGGAGCAACCATCAGCAAGATTGTAAAAGAGGAACTTTCAAAATGAGGGAACCATGAATTTTCTTGATATAATCATCTTACTGCCAATTGCATACTTTGCATATAAAGGCTTTAACAGGGGATTTATCAAGGAAATTTTTGGGATTGTTGGAATTGTTCTCGCCGTTTACATCACCTTTGAATATATGGGCACCATCTCAGGAATTTTGGCTCCTTATGTTGAGAACAGGGATCACTCTACGATAATTACCGGAATTATCTCTTTTGTTCTTATTATTGCTGCTGTGCAAATAACAGGTTATGCACTTGAGCGATTTATAGATGTTGTACAGTTGGGAATTTTGAACAAGCTTGGAGGAATGATATTTGCAGGAATGAAAACCGCAATTCTCATCAGTGGTACACTTTTACTGCTTGCGGGCCTTGGGGTTCCCTCAGAAGAATCCGCCTCAAAATCTGTTTCGTACCCGATAGTAATTTATGTAGCTCCCGCCGCTTTTGATGTAGTAGCCACCTTGGTTCCCGGTACAGAAAATTTTATTCACACAATTGAACGAACGATACAGGAAAACAACACACTCAGAGAATTACCAATATTTGAAAATTCAGATACATGAACTTTAAACCAGTTGATGAACAGTTAGCCGTCATTAAAAGGGGAACGGTAGAAATTGTCCCCGAACAGGAATTGATTGAAAAATTAAAGAAGTCGAAAAAAGAGAATAAATCTCTTAAAATTAAACTTGGTGTAGATCCCACCCGCCCGGACTTACACCTTGGCCACTCAGTAATTTTGAGAAAACTACGCCAGTTTCAGGACCTCGGTCATGAAGCCATCCTCATTATTGGTGGATTTACTGCTATGATTGGGGATCCCACTGGTCAGAATAAAACACGACCCGCGCTCTCGCTCGAAGAGGTTCAGGAAAATGCTGAAACCTATATCAGCCAGGCCCAAAAAATACTTGATGAGAGCAAAACCACACTCGTCAATAATGTAGATTGGCTGGGTAATATGACTTTTATGGATGTGGTTCAACTATCCTCAAAGTTAACCGTTGCCCGAATGATTGAGCGGGACGACTTTTCTAAACGGTTTGAGAATAATGAACCGATCTCCGTACATGAATTCCTGTATCCACTTGCTCAGGGCCAGGATTCCGTTCACCTGAAATCGGACGTGGAGTTGGGTGGTACCGACCAGAAGTTTAATCTGTTAGTTGGCCGTGATTTACAGAAAAACGATGGCCAGGAACCACAGGTTTGTTTGATGATGCCACTGCTTGTTGGAACAGATGGCTCAATGAAGATGAGTAAATCCTATGATAATTATATAGGAATTGATGAACCCGCGAATGATATGTATGGGAAAGCACTCTCCATCCCTGATGAATTGATCTATACCTATTTTGAGCTGGTAACGGATGTATCCATTGAGGAACTCGAATCATTCAAAAAGAAAGCCGAAAAAGATCCGCGAAATACAAAACATGAATTGGCATTTACCATCACCCGGATGTACCACGGTGAAAAAGAGGCAAAAGCAGCCCGAAAGCATTTTGAAGAAACTGTGATCAAGAAAAATATTCCGGATGATGCCCCTGAGTTTCATTTTGAGCCGGGATCAAAGGTTCGTTTATTAGACATTATTTCAGACGCGGAGATGACTTCCAGTAACGGCGAAACCAAACGGATGATGAAACAAGGCGGTGTTTCCTTGAATGAAGAGAAGATTAAAGATCCCGGTTTTGAAGTTACATTTGAGAATGGAAATGAGTATGAGCTTAAAGTAGGTAAGCGGAATTTTGCAAGGCTTATAAGTGGTTAAAAGCACTGCTGAGGAGTTTCCGCAAAAATCCTATATTCTGTTGATATCAATTGACTTAATCTAATCCAGCATGGGTACACATTATCCGGGAACTAAATCGGAAAAGAAAACACTGAATGCGTTCATTAAATTGATGAGGGCAACGGAGTCGATGAATAACCGGTTGAACAGGCACCTTGCTGAGGCAGATCTGACGTTAAGTCAATTTGGTACTCTGGAAGTATTGCATCACCTCGGGCCGTTAAATCAAAGATCTATTGGTGAAAAATTATTGAAAAGCGGAGGTAATATCACCATGGTAATTGATAATCTTGAAAGATGCGGGCATGTAAAAAGAAAAAGAGATCCTGAAGACCGCCGCGCTGTTCTGATTCATCTGACTCCTCAAGGAAAAAAATTTATTGAGGACTTTTTCCCGAAACATCTCGAAAAGATCAAGGAGGAGTTTGGTGTTCTCACCGAAGAGGAGAAAGATACACTTGCCGAAATTTGTAAGAAGTTAGGGTTGAAGGAAGAGTAAAATTCAGGATTCTAAGGAGATTTAGAGTTGCCAAGGAAGCACTGAAAACTCAAGAATTTATCTTTTTAAGTGGCACTGAATCTCAATTTCTGTAAGGTTTCGACAATTCCCGGTTCATACAGGTATGAGGGACATAGACTCATACCGATTTCCTTTTGCCGCTTATCCAGCGGTACGCATCATGCTATTAATGCTGATAGGTATTTCCATAACCCATCTTCTAACCCTCTCTTTCAACACTGTACTTTTACTTTTAGCAATAGCTACGGGCGGATGGTTAATCTTTGAATTCACTCTGAAGAAAAAATTCATAATCATATCCAGTCAATCCGCAACAATCTTTTATTCACTATTGGTTGCGGTGGCTTCAATGGCGTTGGCCTCTCTTCAAAATGAAATGAATTCAATTCAAATAAATAATTTTGAGCCGATTCAATTATATGAGTGGGAAGATCTCAGAATCAAAGGAGAAGTTATTGAGAGCGGCAGAAGTAGCTCAGGAAGAGAACTGTTTACCATAGAAGTACATGAAACGATGCTTCCGAAAGAATTAACATGGAAGCGAGAGTACAAAATCAGGCTATACACCGATTCCAATTCAAGTGATGGACTATTTGTGGGTGATGAAGCTGAAATGGAAATAAGTATCTATGAATTTCCAGAACAAAGAAATCCTGTAGGATTTGATTATGGCGGATGGCTGTATCGCCAGGGTATTTCAGCCCATGGAGAACTGAAAGAAGTGATAGACGTGCAGCAAGGTGGATGGTTGAGTTTTGGAAAAAGCCGTGGACATATTCTTCAAAATATTGATCAATTGTTCGAGCCCGAGAAAGCATCTCTTGCCAAGGCTCTTTTGTTGGGTTACAAAGATGATTTAACACCCGAGACAAAAAAAGAGTTTGCCAGGGCAGGCCTGTCCCACATCATGGCTGTTTCGGGTTTACACGTGGGGTTTATTGTTGCGCCTTTGTGGCTGGCTATACCATTTCTGTGGGGATCAAAAAGAGGGAAATGGTTAGGCCTCATCGTTTTAACGGTGTTTCTATTTTTATACGCAGGTATAACCGGGTTTAGTCCGTCAGTAAGTCGGGCCTCATTAATGGCGTGGTTGTTGACCTATGGAAGGCTGTTTCACAAAGTAAGAAATTCTATCAACCTAACTGCTGTAGCTGCAGTAATTTTGCTATTGATGGATCCGAATCAACTTTTTGATGCTGGATTTCAACTTTCATTTGGTGCTGTATTCATCATTTTATTGATAATGCCAGAAGCCCAACGGCTCATTCCTCAGAAACATCAATTCCGGTGGACAGGCGGTATAATTTCTATCACTCTTGTATCATTTGTAGTACAGTTGGGATTATTTCCGATCCTGGCTGCCTATTTTGGTGAATTTTCTATTGTTGGACCCGTCTCAAATGCTTTAGTTATCCCGCTATTAACGATTGTTGTGCCCGTCGGCTTGATAGTTATCGTATCATATTCACTGCTTCCCGAGATATTTGTTATAACAGCAATACCCCTTGAATATGTACTGGTGTGGATTGAGGGAGTGGCAACATTTACAGGTGGAAACAGTTTTAGTTTTATAAGTGTAAGTGAGATTTCAATAACTGTTTTCCTGATTTGGTTATTTGCCATTCTAACAATTTCAACACTTCGAATACCAAAACTGCGGTGGAAAATCGCAATCGGCCTGCTTTTGGCAGTAAATTTGTTACTGACTGAACAGGTGATCAAGGAATCTCAACCTAAAAAAATGAGAATTACTTCTTTGGATGTTGGCCAGGGAGATGCAATTCACATTGAAACCCCGAATGATAAGCATCTGCTTGTGGATGCAGGGCGGTGGTCTCCCGGCGGTAACAGCGGGGATGAGGTGATCCTACCATATTTAGAGGAAAAAGGTATTCACAGGCTTGAAGGTATTCTGTTATCGCATCCGCATGCAGATCATATTGGAGGCATGGAAGAGATCATAGAGAACGTAGGGGTCGATACGATTTATCAAACTTCTATAGGTTATGAGTCTCAGCTCTTTGCTCGCTATATGGAGAAAGCGAAACAGGAAAGTATCCCGATCAAGAATCCTGCAGCTGGGGATATTATTGAGATCGATCCATCCTTAAGAATTTTTGTAATTGGACCGACTGTCGCATCGGGAACTTCAAACATTAATAACCACTCGCTTGCCTTTAAACTGGTTTATGGGAATACATCAGCCCTTTTTAGCGGTGATGCTGAAAAGCAACAGGAAACCCAATTGGCTTTGGTATATGGTGATTTTTTAAAGTCTGATCTGTATAAAGTAGGTCACCATGCCAGTAATACCAGTTCTACTGCAACATTTATGGAATTTGTTAAGCCTGAAATAACGGTAGCATCTTTGGGATTTGAAAACCGGTTTCGTCATCCGGGAACTGAAACAGTCGCCAGATTGCATAAATACAGTGATGTGCAAAATTATACCAGTTT
>Ga0102931_1000311_pt1 | contig 24110 bp, 32 predicted proteins | sample SalPonR1_C_D1_MG_FD_79282 | JGI IMG/M metagenome (GOLD analysis project Ga0102931, IMG submission 79282) | Salt pond soil microbial communities from South San Francisco under conditions of wetland restoration - Salt Pond MetaG R1_C_D1_MG | ecosystem: Environmental > Aquatic > Marine > Intertidal... | reverse complement strand
GGTTCATTACTTCACCAAAAAATTTTCCACCTGTCGGGTATGTAGAATTAGGGTGAGGTAAGTTTCGATTAACCCCACTTAACTTAGCTAAATTTTTGAGAGTTCTCTTCGCACCCTTCAATACCACCATCCTTCCAAATCGTTTTTTAGAATATTAAATAAGGCATCCTTTACTTTTACCCTTTGGTCTTCCGCTCTAATATAAGCTTGGGCATGTTCATCATGCAAGTCTTTACCCTCTAATTCATAAACATATTTTATACTACCCTCAGAGAACTCCCACTCAAACAACTCTTCCCCATATTTGTTGTGAAGTCTTGTCATTTCATTCTCGATGAAACAAGAATCATCCTCTAACATTTTAATATATTCTATGGCTAAGTTTATTTTAATAGAGTCCTCTAACTTAGCATTACCTCTAAGCCGAGTTAATTGCTTCCGCAAAACAATATAAACACTTTCAGGTTCCCTATCCCAAAGCCGCCAAATTGTAGGAATGTAGTCTATTACCCTTCTTACATTAGCTATTGTATTTTCTATCCAGTATGGCATATCTCTAATCTGCATCTTCTTCTATTTCACCAATGTATAATTCCATACACAATACTTGGTCTCCTTCTAAAGGTACTGCCCAAGTAAAATCCATATTACTACCAAGTACTTCTTTACTTGTTATTTCATTAGTTAATAACCAGTTTAAAAAATGAAGCCCCATCGCTATGGTTAAATAAGAATTTTCAGCTTTTTGGCTTTGCTCAATAGCATCTAGGGTAAGCTTTTCTAAAAAATCTTTTTCATCTTCTACTAACTCAATATCCTCTGTGTTGACATCTTGTACTTCTTCTGTCTCTAAATCTTTAATAAAAGCATTATCTCCTTTTTGGAAAATAAGCTCGTATCGCTTCCCCTCGAAATATACTATTGGCTTCATAATTAATGTTCTAAATATTCAAAAATGTCAGCAAGGCTGTCGTTCCTATGGTTTATCTCTAATGTATTCCAACCCACCAAACCACTATCCTTCAATTTTTTTATATGAGGAAAGCACGGGTCTTTAATGCTGCTATCTGTTTGGTCTGGGTCTCCGCAAAAAATTATTTTGGAGTGTTTCCCTAACCTACTCAAAAGTAGTTTGAACTCAGAGTACTCTAAATCCTCATACTCATCTACAATCACTACACTATTTACAAAGGTTACGCCTTTAACAAAGTCAATAGGCTTTATCTCAACTTGTTGAGTGTCCAACATTTTTTGGGTAGTAGCCGCAACTTGGCATTGATTAAAGTTGTGAATTATAGGAAATACCCAAGGAGCTGTTTTAGACTCTAAATCCCCTGGAAGGAATCCAAGCTTATTTTTAAGAATGGGTCTTGTTATCCAAATTTTTTCAAATTGTTTTTTTCTTATGCCCAATATAGCTATTCCCACAGCAGATAGTGTTTTACCTGTACCATACCTACCGTTTATGAAGTTTACATCATATTGATGGAATAGCCTATGCGCTTCTTTTTGCTCGTCCGTAAATCCTATTTTTAACCTTGGGTTTTTAGCACCTCTCGGTTTTGGTTTTGTTTGAGACATTATTTACTCTTTTTTTAAGGTTGTCGGAAGAAAGTTGGTTGTGGTGAAGTTGTTATATGATAGTTACCCAAAAACTCCTTAAAATCCTCAAAACTGAAAGGGTCGTTAACCTTTACTGTATCTAATACATCTTCTAATGTAGTATGAGGTATAGCACAAGGAGCCCCTATATAGCTTTCTAATAGTTCCTCTAAAGAAAGCGTTTCTATGTCCATTAGCTTAGATTCTTTTCCCTCCCCGTCAATAAAAAACACCCCTTCTTCAGAAGAATCGCTTACTTCTGTTATTTGGATATTAAGAGCTTCTAGTAAATCAGATAGTATATCAACCCCTAAATCATCTAAATCTACTACTTTTATATTCTCATCGTTAATATCTAAAAACCATTCTTGCTCCCTTCTTTCAGGAGGATTTTTACAAGCATGTGCCCTCCTTTGCTGTTTTAATCTTTCTTGCCTATTCATTTAGTTATATTTTCTAAGTATTTTTGCATTCGTTCTTTGTGCGACTTTTTTTCATGCTCCATGTGACACTTTCTACCATGGCACTCTATGTTATTCACATCCCAAGCTAATTCCGTTTTACCTAACTCCTGAGCTTCTTTTACACTTACCAAATGGGACATATCAACAGGAGTACAATCATTTCTTTCACATACCTCACAAAATATATATCCATGCTTTTCTAAAAACTTCTGCTTTTTTAAGGCTTTAGCTTCTCGTACATAAGCATCTATTTCTTGTTTGGTGTACCTGTTACCCATAGAGTCTCTATAAGTATTAACAGAGGAAGTATGCTTTATAGGCTTTCTTTTCTTTTTAGTTTGCTTTGCCGCCTGTTTTTTTCCGTAGCAATATTTACACATACCATGACCAAACAAATACTTTTGTTTCCCACAGCCTTTACATGTTTTTTTCTTACGTGCTATCATCGTCCTGTACTTCCATACCCACCTGAACCTCGCTCGGTATCCGTTAATTCATCAACTTCCTCAAATTCTGCGGGGATATGCTTACGAATAATAATTTGACCTATCCTATCTCCTACTTGATATGCTGCGGTCCCTGGAATATATTTGAACCTAAAAGACACTTCGCCTCTATAATCAATGTCAATAACCCCTACGGAATTGGATAAAATTAGACCCGTTTTGGATAAAGATGAACGAGGTACTATTTCTAACCAATACCCATCCTCGGGCTCAAACGCAAGACCTGTTCCGTACTCAACATACCCGTATCCTGCTTCCTCAACAATTCGTCTGCTTGTTGCTACTAAGTCTGCTCCTACCGCACCTTCTGTGCTGAATTTAGGGAGCTTTGCATTCGGGTCTAATTTCTTTACTTTTATTTTTGCCATGTTGTTGTTTTCTATATTAACATATTTGGTTTAGAAAAAGTTCACTATATTTCATATTTTATATTTATAGAACTCTCATCACATTCCCCATAACCTGTGTTTCCTTGCATTACAAGATTAGTAAAGGCTATCCTATCCATAGTTTTTATGGTGTAGTTAGTTAATACTTCGGCGGAAAGTAAAGTAGCCATATCAGATATGGTGAAATTCCCTTCTACTATTACTTGCTTATGCTCTTTGTCTATTATAAAGTTCATATTTTTTTATTTTTTTTGAGCACCTGGTCGGATTTGAACCGACGGCTTTACGGTTTTGCAGACCGTTCCTTTAGACCACTCAGGCACAGGTGCTTAACCTTTTAATCCCACTCCGAAATGAAAGGGTCCCTGCTTTCTAAGCACTGCAAAATTGCATAATATACATCATCAGAAAAAGTCAAAAAATCTTTTCCTTTTATTATTCCTGTGTGTACCCCCAACTTTAACATGTACTCACGCTTTTCTATTTGCGGGAAATTACTTAATATATCAAGTTGCTCAGGTTCGGTTAACCCCTCCTCGTATTTGGATTTGTAATTATATACAATGTCCTCTAACGCGTCTTTTTCTACTTTTGATAACTTACTCATTACTTTATATTTAATACGGTGTTATTTTACTTTCCCTAAGCCCATATTCTATTGCAAAATTAATAGCCTCCATAAGGGAAGCAATAGGGTCTGAATTGTATGATGCCTCATAATATTTTTTACCATCATAATATAACATAGTTGTATTGGTGAATTTAGGCATAAAATACTTAGGCCATAGCTCAACTTCTGCCATAAGTTCTAATTGGAAATCAGGTAAAGTAACTACTGCTCCATTTAGTACTTTGTTCCATTTATTATAGACACTATCCGTATCTATAATATATATTTTAACTAAAGCCGTATACTCATATTTTACTTTACATAGCTCTATTAAATATTCAGAGGTTATGTCTTTTTCACTTTTAAAATAGACCCCGTTAATTAATTCATAATCCACATTTTCTACTTCTAAAATATCACCCATAACGTTCTTTTATTTCTTTTTCATATTCACCTAAACTAAACCTTTTATCCTTAGACACAAATATTAAATCCGCTTGATCCCTTGTATACTCACAATCTAAGTGAATCCACGTAGTTGCTAACCATGCTACCTCCATTCTATACACTCCTAAAGCTCTCATCCTATCTCGTATATATGTACACTCTAACAGCTCTTTATGTATGTCTATGATAGGATAGTATTTCTTTTCCCCGTCTTTTATGTAGTAGGGTCTAAAATCAATCGCATTCCCGTTATCGTGTAAACCCCACCCATTCCTATAATAGTTATGACCCTTAATACGAAGTCCACTCTCGTCTCTAACTCCTCCCCAAAGCCAAGTGTTTATTTCTACATATTCCCAACCAAAAGTATCTATCAAATACTGAACAGTTAAAAACGTAGATGGGTTCATAGCTCTCATACCATTTTTAGCCCCATACCTTTTGTGGTAGGCTTCGGGTAATACTTCTTCTGATCTAATGTTTTTGGTTAGTTTCATACTAAAACTCTCTTCCGTTTTTTATGAAATGATATACTGAATATAAAAAAAGTATCAATATAAAAGTTCCTACTATTGCCATTTTCTCATTTTTTTTTAGAAGCGTACAATGCTTAATGCTGAAAACCTACCATGTGGTTGGTCGCTATTTACAGCATACGCTTTAAATGTATGTTCTGCGTGTTCTTTTTTTAATCTGTTTATTACAATACCAAATAACCGTTTATTATTATCAGAAGCACATCCGTTTTTTACATGGTCTAGCACTGCTACTGTATGTCCTTCAAAAAGAAGTTGGATTATTTTATCCGCTATTTTTGTAGTGTTCCCTTTACGTCTCCCTTCGGATATAACTACATGGTCTAATGGATTTATAATATCATATCCTTCCAAAGCCGAATTTATATTATCTAAATGTTTTTTATAATTTTCTTGCTGTTCTCTTTCCTCCCGATCTAATACGGACTCCTTGGGGGTGGTAACCTCTACAAAAGTCTTATCAAACTCATTACGAGACCATGTAGTTATAGATTTGAAATCAGTGCCCTCAAATGTGAAAACTAACATATCCCCTCTCTGTAACTTAACTCTACTACCACGTAACAGTAAATTTTCTATTTCAAACCTTCCATAAGTACAATAAGAAATAACTAAAGACTGATTTATTTCTTTAATTTTATCTTCTATAATAGGTAATGTGTTTTCTTTATCCTTCCAGCAAACTGCATAGTATTGCAGGTTATTGTCTTTTACTAATTGATGTCTATACTGTTTCATATTTTTATTGTTTTGGATTAAACGCATCTATTAAGTTCTCCAAGGCTTGTTTTGTGTAAGGTATCTTTTTGCGGGAAACCTCGTACTCTAAATTAACATACAAAGATATGAAACCATCTTCTTCCACTAATTCAAAAGGTAATTCATAGTGACTGTAAACACCTTCGTATTCTGAATCCTCTGTACACCCTAATTGTTCAAATACATTCATTTCTGTTTAGTTCACTTCTTCAAAAAATTCCATACCCGCCTCAGGGGTTATCGGGATGGGTCGGCCCGATTCCGCAATTAACACAGCCCCTAACCCGTTCCCATGTGCATCCTTATGTAAAAGACCCCCTTCCATAGGTCGATCGGAAACGTCCTCATAAAGCTTCCCTTTTTCAAATAGTATTCTACGTTCTTCTTCTTTTACTCCTATTGTCTTTATTTCTAATAAACATTTATACTTTTTTTGATTACGCATAGTTTTATTTTATTTTTCTTTCCGCCAAAAAGTTATATACCGCATCAGCTTTTTGCAAAAACTCTTCTGTCGAAAGTTTTTGAGAATGTGCTATGTTGATATACTTGAGTGTTATTTCCAAACTTATTTTTCTCAAATCTTGTTCGTTTACGTTAATCATTTTTTTTAGTTTACGTTAATCAAAAGGGACTGTGACGGGAATTGAACCCGCAAGTCTTTCGACACTTGAGTCACAATCAAGCTCGGCTAACCAGTATCCGATTCACAGCCTGCCCATGAAAAACTAAGATGCTGTAAGGGATTTGAACCCCTGTCTCCCCCTCTTTCAGAGGTGCCTTAGACTACTAGACTAACAGCCTTACACTTAGTTATAAAAACAATAAGATGGCAGGACTCGAACCTGCACGTGTATCTCTCCGATTTTGTCCATGCACTTAGCCAGTTTACCTTCTCATACGGCTAAGGAGGGTTACAATACACCCGGAGCGTCTTACCAATTCCGCCACATCTTATTGCGGTTGTATCCTACTACCAATACTAGCTTGATTCAGATACTTTAGTAGCGCAGGGAGGAGTCGAACCTCCGACTTTGGGTTATGAGCCCAACGACTTACCACTTGTCCACCGCGCAATGTTGCTCGTCTTTCCGAGCCGTCACTGCCTTTTATTTACTTAGATGGCTCTTGACAGAAGTGAGCTTTGTGGACTTGTCGGGCCACGATCCCGAGTCCAGTCACGTTTCAATTTTGTAAATTAGTTAACAGCATAGGTTGCATTTTATTTCTGCCCAAGAAAAAGGGGACTCAACCGAATCCGCTCCACCACTTATTTTTTAGAGAAATAAGAAACTCTTAAACTACGCCGCTTCCGCAAGCATAGAGTCAGCATCTTGGGTGACAAGGTTTGCTGAAACCCCGACCGTACTACCACCGTTTAAGGCTGCGTTCTTACACGCTTCGATAGCCAGTTGATTGCTAATGTCGCCAATCAAAGTGTTTGTACATCGTGTTAAGTGCGTTAGTACAATCCCACTGCTGTTTTACAAAACATCATCCGCCCTGTCGATTCCAATTCAAGCCCATGTTATTTTATTCTAAGTAAAGCTAATACTTCTTCTTTAGTTATTTTAAACCTATCCAAAACAGTAACTTGCTTGTCGATATGTACAACGCCATTGGGCGTATTAAAGTTCCCGAAAAGTTTACCTTTTTTAAAAAAAAGTTTAGATTTTAAGTTATGTGCCTCTATTTCAATTAGTTGCGGTTTAGCCATTGAGTATCTTTCTATCGTTAAACTTAACCCACCCCAACAAAAAATCATTTACAATATCTACATTGCCTTTTTTAGGTAGCTTTTCTTTTGCTTCTTTTTTATATCCTTTTATTTTGTTTACTAATTCTTCGCAATAAGAAATAGCAGCGTCCTTATTTTTTATAAGAAAGGGGCTATCTATCATACGGCTTTTAAACAAAACCTTAGGCATTATAAACCTTTGTTTCCTAATTAGGGTCTCTACTGTAATTACACTCGCTTTTAAGAACTTATATGCTTTGTCTAAAGCAAAGAAATCTATAAGCTCTTTGTCTTGTTGTAAATCAAAATGTACTTCTTTAACTTTCTGCAAAATAGATTTGAACAAAGCATAAGAAACAAGCTCAGACTCTACTTCTTCAAACTTATCATATAGATATCCTTTATTTATCTTGTCCCCTTTGTAAAGAAGCCATTGTTTTAAATCCCCGTCTACCAAACCTTGCAAATGTACTTTAGCTTCGGTGTACATAGTATTTTTATCCTTATCCCAATACTGACTCATATTCGTTTTAGAGAGGTCTAATAGGTCTAAAAGAGACTCTACATACACAACGTTGTATATAGGGCCTTTGCCCTTACAGAAGCGAAATATATCCGTCTGTGCGTTAGATACAATTAAGGTTAAGATAGGACTACTCATAGTTACTAAGCTCGTTTACTACGTCTTCTGCTGTAACAGCTTCCCCGCCTTGAACTAAATAAGAGATTGTATAATTCTCTGGATTCTCTAATACCCACTCAGAAACTAAACTTTGAGGGTAATGCTTCCCTTGTGTGTAAGTTTCATTAACAATGTGTAGAAGTAGGGTTAGTGAAAGCTTGAAACTCGCTAAATACTCTACATCATGAATATCATACCCTCTTAAAAAATTAATCTCTGATGAGGTTTCTTTTATGTCTTCGAGCCACCCCACAAGCTCTTTGGTTCTTGTTTCCATAGTTATTGTCTTATTTACCTGCAATATACGAAATACCTACGACTTATCCAAATAAATACCCCATTATTTTCAAATTTTGTTATGTCTTTTTTTATAACACAATAAGGGGTCTGTCTTTTTAAGGACAATTCCTCAAAAAGTAAAATTTCCGATTTTTTTCGTATATTGAATATTTATTCAATAATAATAGAAAAAGCACTATACAAAACTTTGTTACTAAAAGGATAAGTTGTTTTTTAAATCCCTTTTTATTTGTTTTGTTTAGTTTGATGTTTTAGTAACAGAAAAGGTGTTACTAAACATCTTATACGAAATATCGGAATAGAAGTAGTTATATTTCTAATTGAATGTAACAACATAACCTGATTACTACATCTAGTAAATAAAGTAGAATTGCCGCGAAACTTTTTACTTATTTTTTTTCCTTCAACAGGAATATATAAGTTTTTAGTAAAGTAGCTATTATACCTTGCTTTATGTCTCCAATTAGATAGAGTTCTAGCTGTGATATTAGCAGTCCCATTAGGATTTAAAAAATCAACTATAAACGAGTCTTTTAACTTACCTTCATAAAAAGATTGGTTTCTCTTAAACTTCATTTCTCTAACACTATTAGAAGTGCTAGAATACTGTTCAGTGACCCATTTTCTTTTTACTTCATCAAATTTAGTAACCCCTTTAGTTTCTTTTTTATGTATCCCCCGTAGCATATAAGATTCTACGGCAGCTAGAATAAAGGACTTATAAGCGTTTTTACTTTTCAAAATGAAATAAGGTAAAAACACCCATTCTTGAATAGGACTAAAATACAAAGAAGCATTTCGATAATTGTGTACTTTTTCAAAATCACAAAAACCAAAACTTTTAAGAACCTTTAAAGATTCGTAAGTTTGACTTTTGATATTACACTTTTTACCTAATTGCGCTTTCTTTCTAAAGTAACCCCCGTTTTTCTCTCCAGCACATCTAAGCCGTTGAAGAAGGAAATCTTCATTTAAGAACCCTTTTCGTATTAATTCAACACTAGTTCCTAAATTAACAAGAAGTCCTAACTTATTTCCTTTCTTGTTTTTATAAGTAGAAAAGAAGTTTTGTCTATCTTGGATTCCCTCATTAAACACATCGAGTTTAACTAATCTATTCGTATCAATTAAATCTCGGGTAATGTATTTATCAATGTCATCAATTAAAGCATCATTAACAACTTGGTGTTTATTAAGCACAGGAAGGGCTCTATCAGTAGCTGACGCTGAGAACTGATAAAACCCTTTCTTTACTATTGGTGCTTGTTTAAACCCTAACATAGTTGTTGCTTCCTGCCCATAATTTCTGCAATGAACTGCAATAATACGAAAAAAAATTGAGACTACCAAATAAAAACATAACTTTTTTAAAAAATATTTAGTTTATGCTAATTGTAACAAAAACCAAAAACAGTATAACAAATTACAAAAATATACCCTAATTTATTTGGTTATTCCAATTCTTTTTCTTATATTAGCGGTTGTAAAGGGAAAAGGGGAACAACATGGCATTAGAAATTAAGTCTTCGACTGGGTGTGAAAATCTTTATGCTGAAACAGATAATGTTTTAGAGTATTACACTACATTGATTAACTTGATAGGTTTAACAATGGATAAAGAGAATAGGTTAAGCGAAAAGCAAACCTATTTTTTAGCTCATTGCTGCAAGTTTAAGCAAGAAGGCGGTAATATAAGCAACATGGCGGCTTTATCAAGATACTTTTTAAACAACGAGTATTTGAATGGTAGGCAACAGATAAGAAACTATAAAAATAAGATTGGGGTAGCGAAGTGGGCTAAGACAGGATACAACATATTTGAAATTATTCCTAGACCTTTAGCCTCACCTCCTGGAGCTTTTTCTTTGAAAATAGGATATGGGGAGAAGGAAGAAGAGTAAAGAAGAGATAGAGGCGTTAAAAAGGCGCATAGCGACTACTAAGGGTTGGGTAAATGTTCCGATGGGTAAAATACTTAACCAAGTAGGAAAAGAAATGGGAATGGACCCTAAGCATGTTAAAGAGATATTTCAATTATCTTGGTATAACATAAAGGAGACTTTAAATGAGAATGAGTTCCCAAACATAAGCATAGAGCATTTTGGTCGGTTACTGCCTCGTATAACTAAAGTAGAGAAGTTAAAAGAGAAGTATTTAGATCAGTTAATGGCTTCAAGGAGGGCTAAAAGGAGAAACCCTCAACGGATAGAAACATATAAAAAGAAGTACGAAGCGGCATTGGCTGCTTGTGATAGAATTAAGAAGGAAAAGAAGAGGAAACGAGAAATTCATAAAAAGAAATAACAACAACATGGGTATAAATAAAGATACGGGATTGATTTATAATGATTCAGTAGAAGAAAAAAAAGTAAGTGATAATAATGGTTTGGCGGATGAAAAATTAGAGTTTTCATTAACCCAAAAAGATTACAGGAACTTATTTACGTCTTTTGAGGATTTCATAAATCAGGATATCGAGGATTTGTGGGATAACTATAATATAGGGGGAAAGAACCTTATTGTACGAGTATTTACATTCAACCCTACTGATTTCCATGAAGACACTCCTGATATTGCTTTAGGTATGATTTCAAGTAAGGAGCTAAAGCTTTTGACGTTCCCAGTAGCGATTGTACTTAACGCAGGAAGGCAAGCTACTTACATTAATGATGAGGGGGAAGAAGTAAATTATAAGAAAGGGGATTTTGTTAAGTTACAAGACCGTGATGCACGAATGATTAGTAATCCTGATTATGAAGCTTGGATTGATAATGGGATGTCTAATAGCAATGCAACTCAGATTGGTCAGGCTCCCCCTTCAAAGATTGCTGCTTTGCGCAGGAATTTTGCTAAGTACACAGTAATGGCAAACCCGTTTGACTTTTTTGTTGAGCGTAAAGACTTGTTCACTTTTAATTTACCTTTGAATTATATTGATGGGTACATTAAGGATGTAAATAAGTTTTTAGATGTTTAGTACAGCGTTATTGGTATTTTTAGGAGGTTATTCTATTTGTGTAGGGGCTGCTTATTTTGCGTCCCCCAGCGGAGTTCGATTTGCAGATGCGGCTAATCCTGTTAAATGGGTTCATTTTGTTGAGGGTGTGTTGATGAGAAGAGCATTAGAACCTCACATTATTGAGCAATTATTTATTCGGATAAACGACTTTGAATGTAGGGAGTGTGTAGCTGCGGGAAAATGTAAAGAGTGTGGATGTAAGATGCCTGAAAGAGCAATGTCTTTTAAAGAGTCCTGCTCTAAGGGAAATTGGGGTCCGATTATAACCGACTTAGAAGAATATAAAAAATTTAGGGAAGTTGTTCCTATAAAAATAGAAATTGAGTATGAAGGCGTTTAAAAGCATAAGCGTAGATGTAGGCGAAATAAAAGCGGGCTCTAAAGGCAATGAGGTGTTTTGGGAGTTTCAAGACCTAACAAGAGATTTGATTGCACAATATACCAAAGGGGAGGATATCGTTTATTTGGTTCGCCCTCAATGCGGGTGTACCGCAAATTTAGAGATATTAGATAATGGTATTAAGGCAAGTTACAATGACAATGGAAATAACATCGGGGATGTCATTAAACGTGTTAGTGTGTATTTAAAGCCCAAAGAAAATATTCCCGTGCAGGTTAAAAACAAACGAGGTGTATTGATACCTAATCCTAAGTTGGGTAAGGTTACATTAAGTTTCACAGCAAATATAGTTACATAAGGATACCCTTCCTCTCGACCTTATCAGGAGTGCGTTGCCAATGCCACGGCAGCCCTCCTTGATAGGGTTTTTTCAATAAAATAACAACATGAAAAGCAGAGAAAAAAGTTTTTGGTTTGATGGGGTAAAGACAAAGGAAGATAAGGAGACTGGTATGAAGTTTAAATACTGGTATCTTGAGGGAAGAATAATGGCAATAAAAAGAGTAAAATGAGTAAAAAGCAACAAGAATTAACAGCGGGTATGGTCAAAACTATGTTAGAAGAAATAGATGATAATATGCCTTTTTCGGTAGCTTTAGCAGATAGCGAGGGGAACTTAACATCGTTACCGTTTGACATAGACGTATTAAAAGCAACTGACCCTAATACTGGTGAGGAAGTTACTGTTTTTGCGGTAGTAGGAATGCAACAATAATTCTATGGAATGGCAATTAGTAAAAGGCGATTCAAGGTTTCCGTTTTTTGAGCAAAACCCTGACTTAGCGTATTTTCCTTGTATTAAGAATTTAATAAACGAAAAAGGAGAAGAGCAAGCGGGGAGGATTATGTGGGCTATACACATGACGGAAGATATCAATGGTGTCTTTTACGGATTGCAAGAAGAGGAAAAGCGTAGGTTAGTAGATGAGAGTTTCTTTGAAGGTAAAAAGAGATTTGAGTGGGATGAACCTATAATAGAAAAAGTTATTCGTAGGTATCCTGATATAACTATGCCTCCTAAAAAAAGAAGATATAAGCGGCTTCAAGATTCTTTTGATGTGATGTTAAAGGATTTGGAAGCGGGCGAAGATAAAACATTAGCTATTCAGAGGCTGCAAAAAGTACTAAGTACCGCAGAAGATGAATGGATAGAAGAAACAAATAAAATGGAGTCCTCCAAGGGGGACAAGCAAGAAAATTCCTTTTGGAATAAACAGAAGAATTGAATTTAGAACCTGTAAAACTAATACCGTTTCGGCTTCATGATATTTCAGATTTCATGAACCAGGAGCATCCTGAACTTCATCCGAAAACACCTCAATTTGAGATTTATTGGAAAGAACAGTTCGATTATTGTATAAACGGTAAATGGGGACATGACTATGATTCTTTAAAAGACGAGGGGGGATATAGATGGATGCCTAATACTTTGTATTTTTACATAAGCATGGGTGTTATTACCCAAGAGGGGGATTTTGGTACAGAAGTTGAAAAATCTCCTTTGTTAAGGGATGTAGAGTGGTTTATTTTTTATGGGCTCGCAGAGTGTGAAGGGTTTGCAGGTTTTTCGGAGGATAAAGAAAGAAGCTGTTATAGACCTTTAGAAAAGATACAAAAAGGAATACCTTTAACTAATGCGGAGCGTATATACTTAAATAAATACAAAAAGTATTTAACTAAGCCTAATGGGGATTACAAGGAATATGTTTCGGCTAGAGAAATGTTATACTCTACTCATGAAAAACCTTTAGGTAAGCCTTTATGGTTAAATGAGTGTCAAGACTTTTTATTAGTTTCTACAAGGGGGGTAGGTAAGAGTTTTTCTATTGCTCAGGGATTAGTTGGGCACGATTATAATACAAACGGGGCTAAAACGGTAGACGAGTTTTTACAAGGTACTACTAAGTCTACTACAGTAGTAGGGTCAGGGGACTCTTCAAAATCTTCTGAGTTTTTATCTAAGTTTAAAACGTTACAAGAACATTTACGTACTAAGGTAGGAGCTTATCAAAAAGGGTTACAGGAGGAGCAAGGTATTTTTTGGAAACCTTCAACAGGTAGTTTAGCCCCTGGAACTGATAATCCATTTACTAATGAGGTTAAACTAAAAGGTAATGCAGGTACAAAGGGTCCTGGGTCTAAAGTTGTTCATGTTTCGTATCACGTAAACCCATCAGCGGGGGTTGGTTATCGTGCTCGTAAAATGGTTATTGAGGAGGTTGGGCTTACGCCTAGGTTTGAAAGAGTACATGCTGAGAACCAAGGGTCTTTAACGAGAGATACTCGGTTTGGGTTTTGTGCGTATATAGGAACAGGCGGGCAAGTAGAAAAAACAAAAGAAGTACAGGATGCTTTTGAAAACCCAAAGGCTTACAATATATTAGGGTACGATGACCATTTTGGGAAAAGTGGAACTCAGATAGGGGCTTTTATACCTTCTTACTATAGAAAGAATATTTATAAAGACGAGAACGGTAATACTAATATAGAGGAAGCCTTCAATGATGAAATTACCGCAAGGGAGTCTAAGAAAAAAGATTCAGAGATTGCTTACGAAGGTTATTGTATTTCCTATCCTATCATACCGCAAGAGATGTTTTTGGCTACTGCGGACAATCCATTTCCAATAGCTACTATTGATGATAGACTTACTGAGTTAAATAGTGGGCTTTGGAAAAAGAAAGCTATTGTAGCTAGGATAGATTATACAAATTCAGAAAAAACAAAAGCTACATACAAGCCGATAGATAGAGAGAACGTGCAACCTATCTATAAGTTAAGGCAGGAAAATACATTACAAGGAAAAGAGCCTGTTGGGGCTACTGTTATTTATGAGCCTCCTGTTCCAGATGCATCTTCTTGGGATTCTTATACACCTTTATACATAGTAGCATATGACCCTGTTTTAAAAGAGGATGGGGGGACATCTATGTGTGCGGTTACTGTTTTTAAATTAATGCGTCCTCGGGCGGCTGATGGCGAAGTGAGGTTTAACATAGTAGCTGAGTGGATAGGTCGGTATAATGATACTAATAAAAACCATGAAAAAGCATTTGAGTTAGCAGCTTTGTACCAATGTAAAATACTATCGGAAGACAACATAAATAGTATTGTTAGATATTCAAGAAGTACAAACAGAGAGCACTTATTAGAAATGCGTCCTGATAACGCTTTAAGTAAAATAAAAGTAAAACAGAAAAGGTCTAATGTTTATGGTATTCAGATATTACCAGGGATGATTCCTAAATTAGAAAAAGCATTAGTAGATTTATTAGATGTTAATACTTTACAACCTGACGAAAGAGAATATGTCGGCGAAGATGGAATAATAGAAAGGGAAAGACGTATGGTAGAGGAGTGTTTATCTATACGGTTTCTTGAAGAAATGAAATACTATAAAAGGGAAGGTAATTCGGATTACGTTTCTGCTATGTTTATGGTAGCCCTTTGGGTACAAGAGATAGAAATAAGACCAGTAGAAAGTTACGATGACCAAAGAAACAAAGATACAAAAGTTAAAGATGTATTGAGTTTCATACACAAACGTAATAGAAGTAAACCTATTTATGAAAAATAAAGAAAACTGGTCTAAATTAATAGATAAAGACGGGGTTTCATATTTAAACGATATGAACCCTCAGTTACGATTACTAATTAGTGAGAGTGAAAAGAGAAAAGGGGGGCAAGCGTTAGCGGAGGCGATGATTGATTACCATGATTCTTTATCTACAAAAACAGAAGAAGATTATGCTTATTACGATGAAAACGCAGAACTTCATAGGGGTTCTTGGTCTACTTTAGAGGAGCATCAAGATGATATTAGTTTTAAGTTAAATGGAAAAGATCAATCCTTAGGCGGCTTAAAGCTTAGGCATTTCCCTATCATAAATACGATTAGTATGCGTATTTTGGGGGAAATTGTACAACGTCCTTTAATAGCTGGGGTTAGAGATTACTCAGCTACATCAAGAAATTACAGGGACCGTTATAGAAATAAATTAACTAAAGAGTTTTTATATCAAAAGTTAATAAAGCCTAAAGAAGATGCAATTAGGCAGCAGTTTTACCAAGGATTAGGTATAGAGGACCCAAGGCAGCTAAATAGTGAGCAAGGGCAACAAGTAGAGCAAGAAATACAAAAACAACTTCAAAACACAATACCTGATGATTTGCAGGAAACGATGGAGTTGCAGCAATCCCCTGAGGAAATTATATTTCAAAAGTTTTTGACTCATATAATAAAAGAGCAGAACATTGAGAATAAATTAATTCAGGGTGCTGAGAATGCTATTACTTTTGCGGAGGAGGCATACCGATTAAACGTAATAAACGGTAAGCCCAGAGTAGAAGTATTAAATCCTAAGTATGTGTGTTGGGATGGTTCTGAGCATGTAGAGAAAATACAAGATGGTACTTTTGCTAAGTATGAGCAGTATTTAACGCCGCAAGACATTATACAAAAGTATGGTTCTCATTTAATGACAAAAGACTTAAAAGAGTTGGAGTCGTTGTTTACTGACTATGGAGGAAGCTCGGGTCAAAATGCTAATGAGTGGAAAGAGTTAGAGTTTACAGAAGCTTTAGCCAATAACCCTGAGTTACAAGATTATATAGGTCAGGTTAATACAAGAGAGGGTCAGGAAAAATTAAATTTAATCTACGCTATGGTTTCGGGGCGTAGAAGAAACCCTAATAATCGGTCAGGGACTTGGGGAATACGAGAAAGTTACGTTTGTTGGAAATGGCAACGATGGATGAAGTTGGTAACAAGAGAGGTGCAAGGGAAGCGAGTAGAGCTATGGAAGGCCGACCACTACAAAAAAGATATAACTAAGGGCGATTTAAAAGTAGAGCGGCATTTAGTTCCTCAGGTATGGCATGGTGTAGTTTTGGGAGAAATAGGGAGTTCTATAAAAATAAAAGTAGAGCCCGTACCTTGGCAGTATAATAGTTTAAAAGACCCATTTGATGTAAAGCTTCCTATATTTGGTAGGACGTACAATACACAAATGAATAACTCCAAGAAAGTTTCTTTCATTGATTTGGGTAAGCCTTATCAGTACGAGTATAATTCTTTGCGGAGAGATTGGGAAAAATATAGACGTACTAATTTAGGTAAAGTGATATTAGGTACTGTAAACATGCTCCCTGATAACATGGACTTTCAGGACTTTTATACCATGCTGGATAATTTGAGTTTTGGTTTGGTCAATGATAAGTATGAAGGTCAAGACCCGAGATACGACATGAATGCTTTCCGTAATTTTGATTTAAGCAAGACTTCGGATATGGCATCCGTTCTTAAAGATATGGAATATGTTAAGAATGAGATGTATCAAGCTATGTACTATAATGTATCTAAATTAGGTCAGCAGGGTCAATACACTACGGCTACGACTGCTCAAATGAATGTACAGGCGGCTGATGCACAATTAGCTAAGTTCCATAATGAGCGGCGAGAATTAAAAAGAGACGTATTAGAATACACATTAAACCTAACCTTAGCTGCTTACGCTGATGATGAGGATATGAAGGCTAAAGTATTAGATGATATGTCTATTGCTTATATGTCTACTAATTACGAGTTTTTAAGTACCAGGGAGTACAATATCTTTGTTGTTGACGATTACAGGGAGACACAGCGGTTAGAGTTCGTTAGACAGCAAATGCAAGCGTTTATACAAAACGGAGCTAATGTTAAGGAAGTTATTGCATTAGCTAAGGCAGAGTCTTTTGCTGAGTTGGAAGAGATTGCAGAGAAGGTTTCGAGACGGCAATCTAAACAAGTACAACAGGCGCAGCAAGCGGAAATAGAAGCGTTGCAGCAAAAAACTAAACAAGAGATGGATATGAAGAAATACGTTGAAGAAATGAAGGCACTACGACAGGAGCGTTCCGATGAGGTTAGTTTGGCTATGGCTGAGTTAAATGCTATGCAGATGGCTAATGCGAATGACATTGACGATAACACAGTTCCTGATTCATTACAACGTAGTATGTTTGAAATGAAAGTTAAAGAACGTATGAAAGATAAGGAATTAGCATCTAAAGAACGTATTGCAATGGCAAAAAACAGTGAATTTTAGTATTTATTTTATTCATGCTACATATAGAACAAAATAAAGAACCTAAAATATTTGGAAATTAAAAATATTATTTGTATATTAGCCACCGAAGGTGGTGAAATAGTTAGTTAAAGACTTAAAATTATGAGCAAGGAAACATCACCATTCACGTTACTTAATGATAAAATAAACGATAATGGCATCCAAGACAATGAAAAGCGCAGCGAAGAAGAAGTGCAAAGCGACAAAAATGTGGAAAAAGCCAGGAAAGAAGATGTACGGGGGCAAAGCGAAGAAGTAAAACCTAAGCAGGAGCCTCAATTACCTCCTGAGCAAGAGGAACAAGAACAAGAGGGGGAACCTCCTTTTGGGAAAAAACTACAAGAAGAGGAAGCCGAGGGTAATGATGAACCTGAGGTAAAAGTTGAAGTAGAAGGAAATTTACACACGCCTGTAGCAGAAGTAATGAAAGCTAACGGGTACTTACCTGAGGATTATGAAATCCCTGAGGACCTAACTGACGAGCAGCTTGAAGAGGCAATCGTAGAGAATTATAAGAAAAAAGCAGAGAGTCGCATCAAAGGGGAAATGGCTCATGAAATGCAACAATATGGGGTAGACCCTAAGTTGGCGGAACTAAATAAGATTAAGTCTTATGGAGTAACGGAAGATGAGCTTAATAAACTACATAGTTATAATCAAATAGTTAATGCTGATGTAGATAAGGACTCTGAAGATTTTGAGGACTATGTTTCTTCTTTAGGAAAGGCTTACTTTAAGTCGCGGAACATAGAGGAAGACGACATTGAAGATTATGTAGAGACGGATTTAGCCAAGTACGGCTTAGAAAAACTACATAATAAGTATAAGAAATATTTTGAAAAGGAGTTTGGTTCTTTACAAGAAACTATTTCGAGTAAAGTAGAAACTGGGAAAGCTCAGCAAAAAGAGCAAGAGCGAGCCGAGCAGCAAGAACTAAAATCAAAGTTAGATAAAGGGGAGATAGATGGAAGGAAATATAGCGATGAGCAAATATCTTTCATAAAAGACGCTTTATTTAACAAGAGTGAAACCTTAAAAGACCAAAAGGGTAATTATAGAAAGGTTACACGTTTAGAGAAGTTACAACACGAACTTCAATCCAATCCTGAAAAGGAGTTACGTTTATTAGCTGACTTTTTATTAGGTTATGATTACGAAGCAAATGTACAGGAAGGGAAAATTAAAGGGAAGCGAACTTTGATTAATTCCTTAAATAAGAGTATAAAAGCAAAAAGAGTAGATACCGAAGAAACGGATGAAAAGTTCAAAGTGTTCGGTCAAAAGATTTAATTTTTTATTTAATTTAGAGAAGAGGGCGGGTATAAAAATAAAAAACGCCTATAAATATTTATTATTATGGCAACTAGACCTTTAGAAAGTAAGTTTGAAATTTACACGCAGAATGTGGATAAACATGCTGCGGTGTATAAGAAAATGGATTTAGCGGCTACCTTTCAGGTATTCCCGCAAATGCTAGATTATGAGATGTTGGAGCCTACCAGACGAAAGACTGCGGCTTATTCCAAGTCTCACATCATCGGGGAAGATGGGAGTTTAATGCGTGTATTTGAGGACCAAGCGGCTGTACAGTCTGTTAGTTCTAAGTACATCCACTGGCGACTTTACACTGAGAATGCGGATGTCCGTTCTTTTTTCAGTAAAAATTACGAACCCGATGGGGCTCAGTCAGGTATTGGCGATACTATTTTTGACATCGGGTTGGATACTGACAATTTAGGGCCTAACGATGTTTTTGTATTTGAGGATTTCCGCGATCATCCAGTTTTGGTTGTAAGTGACCCTAATCCTGATGGAGATACATTCCGATATGAGTGTCAAATCTGGTCAGCGGATATTGATTACATGGAATTGGATATGATTGGAGTAGGTACTCGAATTGTACAGATTGGTTCCATTATACCTGAGGCTACTACACGAAGAGGTAATGTAACCTTATCAGGGGGTAATTCGTTTGTAGACTTTGAGGTTCCAATGACTCGTATGGGTTGGTCCATGAAAGTTACAGATGATGCTTGGAAAGCGGCTAAAGACTTCTTGCTTACAAGCAAAGGAGATTCTGAGGTAGATAATGCACTTACTGAAGGTTTAGGTTCACCAAAAGATATTTTGCACTCGGAGCTTGATAACAAGTTCTTCCGAGCAACAAACCGTCAAATTGACATGTGGCTTACATATGGTAAGTCAGCAGACCGATTTGCATCTAGATTCTTAGATGGTTTGAACCAACGTGAAATTATGGCAGGTCCAGGACTTTATGAGTTCTTAGATTCTGCATGGAAGGAAGAGTATCCTGTTGAGAATGGCAGTTTAGATATTTTCCGTAATTTCTTGAAACGTATTTGGTTAAACAAAGTAGACGTACAAGAGCGTGTTGTACACGTACACACAGGGTCTGCTGGATTAGAACTTATCCAAAAATGGTGTCGTGCTGAGGATATTGCTCAAGTAGAGCAGCCACCTGAGCTTCACTATGGTCGACAAGATGGATTTGATGCTAATAAGAATGGAGTTGTTATTGGCAAGAAACAGTATGTAGGGTTTGAGATACAACCTTTCGGTACTGTATATTTCCACTATTTACCATTCCTTGATAATACTGCGGTAGACACGAGAACGTATAAGGGTTACCCTTATTCTTCTTACCAATTTATTATCTTTGATTTTGGTTATGGAGATATCCGAGACGGCAAAAACGTTAAAATCTTAAAAGATTCAGGGTATGATAACTTTGGTTATGGTATTGGTACATGGGGACCTTTCGGACCAGCGTTGAATGACCCTAAATCAAATAATTTTAGAACTACGTTAGGTAATGAGAATGCGTATGAGTACATACGAGAGACTTCAATGGGCTTTTTGATTGAGGATATCTCTTCTGTATTATTCATGCAACCTGCATTATCGTAAACATAAAAAGAAACAACAATATGTCTGAAATAACTACAGTTCAGGTAACTAAGTCGAATAATTTCATTAAGAGTATTGGGGACCCCAGAGTTAGGCGTGAGTTTGACGATGGGACTACCCAAATTCGTAAGTTTTCTGGAAATGTAATTCCAGGGGTGGAACAAGGAAAACGTATTCATTATGTAAAAAAAGAGGGTCGTTTTCCTATTACCCTACCTCAAGAGGAGTTAGATGAAATAGTGCAAAGTATGCACTTGTTTGATAATGAGGGTAATGCTATAACGACTGCAAATCGTAAAAACGCGGCAGACCCTTTTTTCACTCACGAAGAACTACGATTAGGATTTGAAGATGGTTTGACTTCTTACGAGAAGGAATCGCCCTTAGGTAAATTGTGGCGTAATTATATGGAAAATCATATTGATTACAAATCAAGAGTTATGGGCAATCAACCTGTTGGGTTGTTTCAAGGGCGAGCATCAATGACGTTTGTAGACAATAAGAGTTTAGAACGTGCTGAGGAAGAAGCTAATTTAGATTTATATGAAAAGGCTTCTAACTTAATGGCGAGTATGGATTTGACTACAAAAGTTCAAGCTTTACGTGCACTTGGAGTAGATGTGAGAAATTCACAAATCTCGGATAAAGGAATTGGTAGAAGTTTAACTAAAAAAGTGTTAAGGGAAGCGGAAGCTAAAAACCCAAGCGGGAAAACTAACATAGAGACCTTTATTGATATTGCGGAAACTCCTAAGGAGGAGCTAAACATACAAAGTTTGGTAAAACATGCTCGGGATTTGCGAATTATCATAAAAGAGAATAAAGGGAGTAAAGGGGTTACGTATAAGTACGGTGAAATTCCAATGGGCTCTACTTTAGCTTTAGTTGCAGAGTTTTTATCAGATAAAGATAACGCTTCTATTCTTTCAGAGATTTCTGAGGCAATAGAGCAAAATGATAAGTAGTGATAAAAGCATCTAAGTTAATCTATGATTTTGATAGGGAGTATGCGAGGTTTAACACTTCCCATGCAAAAAAGTTAAAATTAATAGATAAGGTTGCTATTATCAACAAAGCGCAAGACATATTAGTAAGGTATGCGGCTCCTTTAGTAGAAACGGATTCTAGGTATAGAAATATATTAATTCCGATTGAAGAGAAAGGGGTTGAGTTAAAGGAGGTTAGAAAATCAGATTTATATACTGTTTACGAAGGTAAATCAGATTCTGTACGTGTTTTAAGCAATAGGGTTTCTATTAAGAAAGAAGGATGCGGAACCAAGGAGTTAGATTTAACGCTGTTGCGAACAGACGCTTTAAACAGGGCTAGAAATAATCCAAATTGGAAATCTAGTTTTGCTTGGGAGCAAGTTATTGGAGATGGAGGTAATGAGGGGTTAATTGTATATCATGAAGGGGACTTTGAAATATTAAAGGTCTATCAGGATTATATAAGAAAACCTCAAACTATACATATACCATCGCTTAGTAAACCTTCGGGGACGTATGTAGATTGGAATAAAGAAACGATTACAAAAGATGCGGATTGTGAGTTAGATAAGGGGTATGCGGATGTCATTATAACTAATTTAGCGGTAATGATAGCGAGTTCTACCACAAACGACACCAACAAATACGCATTAAAGATTAAAGAGATAGTAGAAAGCAGCCAAGTCTCGACAATTTGATAATAAAATTACAATAATAATAAAATGAAGAGTTTTAATAGAGTAAATGTATTAGCTACCAAAGGAAACTTAGCAGTAAAAACTGCGGGGGAAACCGTATATACTAAGTATGGGGTTAATGCTAAGGAAGGGGAAGTTCTTGTTTTTAACCCTAAAACAAATAAAACATTAGGAGTAGGTGATTTGGCTACGGCTTCACATATATCGGTTGCGGTAGGTGTTAAGGAGCGTGGTAAAATGGCATTGAAGCATGTAAGCGGCAGTCGTTTTAATTTAAAGAATAGTAAGTTTACTGTAACTGCTACCACTCCATCTTGTGGGTGTCCGCAGGTTATTGATATCTTCCCTAGTTGTTTAGAGTGTGGAGAAACATATTCTATCAATGTACGGTTAGATGACTATTTGGTTCGTTCTCGATTTGACTTCAATGAGCAGTTAAATTATGTGTTTACTGAGCGTATCAAATGTACGGACTGTGATGATTGTACAGAGGAAGCTGATGCGGTTGCATGGTTGTCTGCGATTCGAGATAAAATCAATGATAAGTCACGGACTGCTTTGGAAGACCAAGTGTTACCACGTGTAGGGTTTAATGCGGAGCAGTATCGCCCATTTAAAGCCTCTTTGCTTTATGACAACACGTTTACGTATACGTTACCTTTAGGTGATGATGATTGTGAGCAATGCAGTAATTTTGCTGCGGTTGCAGGAGCGTTGGTAGACGGTAAAACTTTCCAGTTTGTAAATACTGTAGACCCTTCGGATAACACTCAGACTTTAGTAGAACAGAAGCAAGCGTTAGAAGATCAGTTGAACGAAGCATTGGACGGCACAGGTGGTTCTGCTTATATTACTACTTCTGATTTGGCATGTTGTCCTTTTAAGATTGAGATTAATACATGTGATTCGTCTTTTGAGCTTCATGACGAAAACGGAGCAGAGATTACTCCTGATGGGGGAGCAGCTACAAATCCATTGACGGCATATACTAAAGAGGGTGCTTATAACTCTTGTTCTAACAATGATACTTCTATTACACCTACGGTAGGGCTCCGTATTTTTGTAGACCCTATTGATTGGGCTGTAGAAGGAGATGGTTTGATTGATACTAATGAGGTAATTCCTAATATCTTTATTCGTAGAGCGGATGTAGAGCAATTAGGATATGGTTGGGATAAAGCAAGTTTGCATGTACGAGAAGTATGTAAGCCTCAGAATATCCACGGCCAAGGTTTGTATTGGTTGGATAAGGAGCGTAAAATGAATCACACAGGGGGTTCAGGAAACAACCACCGTTATTCCAGTCGAAACATTGGACGTAACAATATTCCTGACAAATATTCTAAAGTACGTAATTTAATTACGAACTCAAAAGAGACTTATTGTGTGTACAACTGGCTTCAAGACTTTGAAGGCCGAGCGCAAGGAAGTAACATACGCTCAGTAGCACAGGATAACTTAACATGGTTATTGGTTCCTCAGAAGGATACTACTACTCAAACGAGTTTAGAGTTGTTTGGTAATAAGTTTAATCAGTTGGGTTATGCTATGGAGTTTGCGACATGTTTAGGTGTTGTTGATGATGTAGTGGAAGGAGCCACAGAAGCGGCTGAAGAAACTGTTGATGTATCAACTAATGACACTGTTGACCTTAGCGAATGTGAAGCCGTAACTTATGAAGTTACTGGATTTACAAATGCAGAAACTGTAAGCATTTCGGATGCTGGGTCTTTAACCTTTACTCCAAGCGCAGCGGGAGAGTTTACGGTTGGATACCAAGTGTTTTGTGATGGTATTTTAGTTGGCGGTGGAACTGTGTCAGGAACAGCTTCTGCGTAGTAATAATAAATAGCAAGGCTCTTCGGGGTCTTGCTTTTTTACAACTAAAAAACAAAATAATCATGGCAAAGCCGAATATAAATATAAAGCAGTCTGC
>Ga0102931_1000308_pt1 | contig 24159 bp, 37 predicted proteins | sample SalPonR1_C_D1_MG_FD_79282 | JGI IMG/M metagenome (GOLD analysis project Ga0102931, IMG submission 79282) | Salt pond soil microbial communities from South San Francisco under conditions of wetland restoration - Salt Pond MetaG R1_C_D1_MG | ecosystem: Environmental > Aquatic > Marine > Intertidal... | reverse complement strand
TTCTTGAACATTCTCCATAAAGTATGATAATCCATCCTAGCATGGTTAGCAGAGAAAACAGGATGTACTTCCATCTCCTCTCCATCGTATATTATAGTCTCTTTTCTCTGACCAGCATAAGTGAGATGCTGTCTGAGGTAAAACCTCACCTCATCAACTATCTCAAAAGTAGCCCTGAATACTCTATGCTTCTCGTAGGTTTCTCCATCACGCTGGAGTTCCATCATAGGGAGTAGCTCCCCACGGTCGTCTCTCTCTTTCTTGAGGATGTTGAAGGTTATCGTTCCTTCCTCGAAGTCTATATCCTCTGTATTGAGTAGACGTACTTCTCCAGGACGACGAGCGTACCAGTACATAATCTCTATGATAGCTCTATCTCTAAACTTATGGACATTGTTTCTGAGCTTATTCCATTCATCTACTGTCAGGTACTCTCCATGGTCTACCTCTGCAGAAGGTATCCACTGGCGGATGTGTTCGAGGTCTCCATGTAGATTGAGAACAGTCTCGAAGTAGTATTTAACTGCCTTAAAGTATTGGCTGATAGTAGAGGACTTGACATTACCTTTCTCGTATTCCTCTACAAGATGGTCTATCCATTCCTCTACATCTTCTACTTCTGCCTCTCGGTCTTCTCCTACAAAGGACTTGAACCTTCTTAGGGCAGACATACGAGAGTTTAGAGTACTATCACCGACATTATTCTTCTCTCTCTTCTTGTAGGTCTCTAGTTGCATTGTTCTGCTAGCTCCATTATAGTCTCCTCTACCTCTTCGTATCCACTAACATATCTTCTTTCTTTTGGAGAAGTCTCAGGGTCAGCTCCGACTTGTTTAAGAAGGTCTACTCTATGGGTGGCATCCTTCTCCCCCTCGTATTCCACCACCTCTATAAACCACATACCAGACATGGCATCTTCAGTCTTATATGCAGCGATTACTCCAGGCATCCGCTCTGCATAACTCGTATGCTCAAACCAGCCTCCAGGGAGGTCGAGTTTCCTCAACTGCATGAATACATTTTACCGCCCGTAAAACATAAGTGTTTCTACTCTATATTTCTAGAGACAAAGAGTTTAGGACAGATAAAGACTCAGCTCCGTCACTTGTGAATCCATGCCTCCTTATCATTCTATCTCCTTCTATGGTATTGCCGATAGCATATACAACCTGTACCTCTCTTGACCTCATATCTTCTAACTTCCTAGAGAAAAGCTCATATCCAAGTCCTTCTCCTCTAAACTCTTTCTCTATGAACGTAGATATACTCCATGCTGTATCTCCATGATATAGATATGAACTGTTACCTATTTTTTCATCCTTTCTGTTGGTATATGCATCTATAGATATTTTATGAGACCATGAAGGAAGTATATCTGTTCTCCTTGCAGCTCTAGGGCTCTCTACCTCTTCTTCGTCTTCTATTTCTATATGCATTAATCTTTGTGTACTGTCTCGTTTATTTCTTTCTCATGTTCATCACACATCTCTTCGTCTTTACAATCATCGCATATCTCTATCTGTATAGATATTTCTTCTGCTACTCCAGGATTTAAGAGCCCAAATATAAATCCTCTTAGCAAGTAGTAAACTGGGTAGAAACGGTTAATCAAATATGACTCCCTGCATAGTCAACTGATACCTCATCTTGGAAGCTACTTCTCTAGGGCCATTGAGCTCTGTAGCTCTAGCTGCAGCTGAAGCAGCACGAGGACTCATCATAAAGCAAGTATCCTCGTAATAAGATTCATCTCCATCATCAAAGGCTCTACTAAACTCTTCCTCTGCTTCACGGATATGAGAGTATTTCTCATCACCGTCTTTCTCCTTCATGCAAGCGAGTTTTGCATCCCTTCCCTCCTTCTTAGATAAAGAGATGACAACGTTATCTCCAGCAGTTTCTGAAGAGCCGTCCATGCTCCAAAGTAAGCGCCGGTAAATATAAATGCTTCGGGTGCCTATCCAACCGTGAGAATGGGCATCCAGGAACTGGGTTCAGAAGAGGACAGACTGGTAGACCATCCAGATTTAACTGTTCAAGAGCTTATAGACATGTATGGGAAAGAGGCTACAAGGAGAGGCCTCGAATACATACGCAGTCTGTCTAGCGCAGATGAACGGTTCAGGGATTCAGGGAAAGAGAAGAAAGAGAAGTACGCGGATAGAGTAGTCGAAGGACAAGGAGTAGACCCTAGCCAGGTTTCAGAGGAAGCCAAGCAAGAGGCCTCTACAAGCTGGGAGAAGGCTATGGAGGATGATGGTCTTGGACTCAGAGATTAATACTGGAACTCTCGAAGAGTATCTTCTAGATAAGCCTGACTATATAGATATACTCAGAAGAGTTGTAGAGTGGGAAGAAGATAATCTGGACCCAGAACATCCTCTGATACAGGGTAAGCCATATGATGTTTGCTGGACCTATGATGATATATCTGCTCATCCATCCAAACTCTACCAACTTGAGGTCAATGGGTTCTTAGAGAGAGTATTCGACTCCCAGTCTACTACTGCTTACGCTCTTAAAGACAGGGATAAGACTAAGCAGATTCTAAATAAGATAGAGAATACTACTGGGTCTGATGGAGAGAGAATAGTAATGCATGAGTTTCCAACTGAAGAAGAGCTAGAGAAAATGGGAGTCTTTGATGATGTTGTGGGTTACGATGACGTAAAGTTCCTCATGCGAAGAGCAATGTCCTCCGAAAAGATTACTAACATCGTTATGTTTGGTCCTCCAGGCAGTGCTAAGACTGTCTTTCTCATGTGCATCAATAAACTTGAGGACGCCTGCTACATATCTGGTAAGCCTACCTCCGGTCCTGGATTCTTCGATAAGATGTTTGATGAGGAGCCGAGGTACATGGCTATAGACGAGTTGGACAATATGAAGACTGAGGACCAGAAGGCTCTTTCTGACTATACAGACAATGGTATCCTTGTAGAGACTAAAGGAAACAATAAGAGGCGTCAGATGCAGACGAACACTAAGACCTTCGCTGCAGCTAATAGGTCTGGAGACATTCTGGATGAGATAGAGAACAGGTTTGTTGACCTCCACTTCGAGCCGTACACCTATGAGGAGTTCATAGAGGTATGTGAACACATCCTGCCGAAGAATGAAGGAAAGTCAAAGGAGGAGGCTAGACAGATAGCTGAAGCTGTCTGGGACTTCGATGGCTTCGGTAACGTGAGAAAGGCTATACAAGCCTCTAGGTTATCAAAGGGAGACCCCGAAAAGGTAATCGGGGTACTCGACAGCTACTCTCCAAGTGGAGGTCTACTCGGCTAGCCCTGTCGGAGCCCGCGCTCGGTGTTGCGCCGCCACTTGTCGCCCTTGCCCTGGACTGCAGAGTCGAAGTCACCTGCAGAGGTGGCATCGACGCCCTCGGACCACGCAGACGAGGCGCCGACCTCACCGGGGCTCATGCCCCAGAAGTCAGCGACACCACCTGCGTAGTCTCCGTCCTGCGTGTTCGCCTTCCACTTGTCGCCTGCGCCGCTAGTCTTTCTCTCCCACTTGTCCTGAGCCGCCTGCGGAGTTGGTGCTGGCATTGCGTCTCCATGTACGCAGGCATCCGATATAAACCTATCGCCCCTATGCCCCTGGGTCAGGGGGGTCTTATGCCTGGTTAGCCGAAAACAGGACTGTCCTCTTCTGCCTGCTCGTCCTCGACACTATCGTTTTCTTCGTCTTCTCCCTCACCTTCTAGGACCTCCTCCAACACTATGTCAGTCTCTTCTAGAGAGACAAACATAGCAGTGAACTCGTTAGCTAACTCAGGATTAATGGCTTCTCTTGGAACGCCAAGCTCCTTTGAAAGCGTCTCGATGAACTGGTCCCTTATCTGCTCCGCTTCCTCCATTCTCTCATCATCAGTAGAGAAGAGAGTAAGGCTAGCTACCTTACTGGCAACCTGAGCACCGAGGTTGCCCTGCTTGTTTCTCCTCTCTCTGAGTCTTGAAAGAATAGGAGCTCTGCGGTTAGTGAGCGGAAGAAGAGGCTCGTCGCGCCTCGGTATTAACGGCTCGTTGTCCCCTGACATGCTGGCCTCCTAACTGTTTTCAGGCGATTCTACCGACCGATGTTCCTGACTTTACGCTTCAGGGTCTTCCTCGGACCAGGGAGAATGACAGGCTCCCTGTCGAGGATAGCTGGCCCACTGCGCTTGTCAGGCATTCTGAAGAGGTCTCCATCTGCCATTGCGACTTAACGTTGGGGTTTATAGCACTTAAACCTATGGAAACCGTAGAGGATGACCATATAGAACTGTCTGGGAGATAAGTCCCCACCCTATTGATAGGAGAATCATTAAGGATACAGATAATATATCTGTATATGAGATGGATACTGTTAGAATAGCCATAACAGTTACTATCTCAAAGATTGCTATATCCATCTTCATACTGTCTTCGCTGAAGGCAGGTTGATATAACACCTCTTCATATCTCATAAATATTGCTGCTGTCCATATGATAGCCAGATAAATGAAACCTACATCTGAAGCATGTGCTCCATCTCCTATAGGCAATAGGAGAATAAATATTACCTGAGTTAAAATAGTTATCTCGCTTGCGAGATTAAACCTTATAGAGGTCCAAAGATGTTTATACCCATCATCGTTGATTATCTTACAGTCTAATCTCTCTGGTATTGACTTCTCACCCTGACCAACATCTTTGAGATTACCCATAACAGTCATCCAGAACATGTGTACTCCCATAAGGAAGGCAAGGATTACCATAGTACCTCCTATTCCTCTTCCAGAGTGAATCCCTCCTACATATATTACTGATGTTCCCCATAGAGCCATGTATGCTCCAGAGTATACATCCTTCTTAGAGCGATAATCATAGATAAGCCCAAAGAGACATGCTGCTAGCCAAAATAGAAATACTATTCTGGTAAAAGAGAAGAGAGCATAGATTACAGAGCCTATCCCCATAGCACTGCATACCACTCCAGCAGTTAACGGAGATATATCTCCTCTTACAAGAGGCTTGTTATCTCTGCCTTGTCTCCTGTCCCACTCAATATCTACAATATCGTTAAGCCCATAGAAAGCCCAGTGACCGAGAGCCCCTACTATAATGAGGTCTATCACAGCTGGCTCTAGAATAGTACCTGCTGTAGATGCGTAACCGAGTAATAGAGCAACAACTGTGACAGGTGTTGATGGGATGCTGACTAGACTCAGTACTCCTCTTATCTTTGTTGCTATCATGGGTTTATGTCTCCATTATCTCTCATAAACTCATATACGAGTCTTCTGATACAGAAGTGATAAAGTTCCTCCTGACATATAAGACATACCTGATGATGTTTAGAAAGAGTAGAAACTCGGAACATGTCTTCCTGTGCTTTACTGCTCCTTCTCAGATAATCCTTATATCTTTCTTCGTAGTTAACTTCCTTCCATGCCTCTAAATGGCTCGTTTCTAGAAGCTCATTGAACCATTCCCTCCTTAACTTCTTAGGAGGTTCTAATCCCTCTAGAGTCCCTTCAGATACACCTGAAGTAGTAATCCAAGGAGGCTCCTTCACATAGAAATAGACTGTATCAGGGTCTACTGTCTTTCCTTCTTGGTCTGCATGGCCGTAATCTCCAAAAGCCATTTTATCCCATGCAGTCACTAAGTCTCCCATTATGGATTCTTTAACCAGACTCCCTGTAGGTCTGCTACCCACGTATCGTAACACTCTGGGCAACGCCACTGCTCTCCTGGTTTTAGTGCTGTCTTCTTCTTATCAGCCTCCTCATCATGGAGGCAGTAATCGCATGTCATGTTGTCCTCACACGTCTGGGGCGAGCCATGTCCCCCATTCTATTCTGTTAAGTGCAAGAACCCAGACGAGGCTTACGACTATAAGCGTTACTACTGCTCCCAGACCGATAGCCGGAGTTAGGGAAGCAATGAGTATGAACATGGTAAGCAGTTCTATTCTAGCCATCATGTTAATCCTCCAGGACCGATAGTAGATTCCACTTCTCACTAACATTACTGTGAAGGCAGCAGTTGGTATCATCATCAATCCCCATACTGCTAGCCAGAGTATATTCTCTTCTGTAAAGCGTATAATATCTCCAGAGATGAAGAGATAGATGATAGCTCCTATCATAAGAGTCGAAAACTTTAGAGCTAGTGAGTAGTTGACAGCTCTTGAGGAGAAGAAGATGTAATCTTCATCTGGTAGATGGTTTAGTCTCTTCTCCATTCTAATCCCTAGAGTGTCTCTGAGGAAGTTGCTTTCATCTCTCTGCTGTACGTCCTTTATTTCTCCAGAAACACTAATCTGGAATACTACCCAGAGGAAGATATAGAGAGTAACAAGTCTAAAGTCGTACCTGAATATATCTCCTCCAAGAGCTACATACGGTATGATGAATACAGTAGTATGAGCTATTGAGATTGGGATGAACTTCAGAGTAGTTATCTTTCCTGCTAGATTGTATGTTACTCCCATTATAGCTCCGAGAGCCATGATAGCTAAAGCCAGATATTCACCCCACGCCAACCCCACCCCTAACGCTAATAGAAGCACGAATAACCCTCCGACGAAGAGATACGCTCTATTAAGAGTTAGAGCGCCTCTGTTTAGAGGATGATGGGACTTTTTCCTGTCTAACTTGTCGTATCCTTTCTGCCAGTCTACCACGGAGTTCATTCCATAGCCTGCGAGATGATATAGTAGACCAAAAATGGCCCAACCAACGACCGCAAACGTTATCTGTCCTCCTGTAGCGAGTAATGCTCCTAAGATGGCAGGCACAGTCTCAAGAGGCGCAGTGTGAGCCCTCGTTAACTGGAGGTACGTTCTAACCATACTCCAACATCAGACCCGCTTTCTAATAAGTCTATCTACTGCGGGAGTTCTTCAACACTTATAGACATAAATCCTGTTAACCCTGTGCTACCTCCAGTTTCATTTCTAAGCCTTACTCTATACTCGTCTCCTCCACCATCCTCATCAAGCAGAGGATTACCAGACTGTATATCTATCCCATCTCCTGCATCTAACTCATATATAACTGTGCCTCCATCAGATACATTCTGTAACTGTAGAAGAGCACCAGCTGTAGCGCCTGAAGACTCGCTTACTTGAGCTGCCCAAACTAAAAGAGTACTCCCAGCAGGAACTGTAAAGTTAGCTATTCTCCTGTTACTGTTATTCCCTAATCCCTCTGTTCCTCTTCCAAAGTTTATTCTATTAGTCTGTGCTCCAGACTTCCAACCATCAGAGGTATATCTCCACATACCCTCTGGTCTAGTCCCTTCTCCAGTAAGATACACCCACGTCCCTATCTCAGGATTAGGAACATCTGCATCTGCATCATTCACTACAGGAACAGTTAGCTTCTCGTTAACTTTTAATATGTCTACTCCATCTCTCAGTTTCTGTATAGCATTATCTAGAGCGTCTGCAAGCAACCCTGATGGGAACTGGCCTGCTAACGTGCTAGGGTCTCTATCTCCTCTCATTGTTCTAATGGGGTTGGAAGTTTGATTCCCAGCTCATCTTCAAGTTTGTTCCTGAAGTCTCTAATCCCCTGTTGTGCTCTTGCATCGTTGATGATTGCATGTCTGGCTGGTTGAAGTGGTGCTGACTGCTCTCTATGTGCTCCAAAGTGTACCATTCCTCTCTCCTCGTCTAACCAGTTTACTACGTGAATCTGGTCCTTCACTCTCCTGAATGCTCCAGCTCTGTTCTGGATTAATGGAAACTTCCCAGTTTCAGTAATGATGTGGAGCCAATAAGACCCGTCATCTGGGCCGAATCTATCTGTAACCTCTACATATGCAAGAGGACCGTTTCTGAATCCAATCTCCATAAGTAACTCTCTTGCATCGTCTAAGTCTCCCTCTATACTACCAGCGTAGACTTTATCGAAGTCTACATTGATAGAGGGATACCTCCTTAGACGAGCTTTCTGAACGAAGTTTCCTCTCTGTATCTTCTCTTGTACCATAACTGTTCTCACATCTGGTCGTTTGAGAACTGGCTCTTGTACTGCAGAAGTGAACTGGCTCTTTAAACCTTTAGATGATTCCCTCCAGAACCGCATCTTCTCCCTTATTGGGCGAGACATGTATGTTGCTTCTGTCGAGCCTATACGTACCAGTGGAATATAAACCTACCCCTGCCTTATCTCTTACAGACCCTTCTGATTCCTTCTCTTATATTAACCGAAGGCTCCCAATCAGTCTCAGCAGCTAACTTAGATATATCTGCTATAGTATCATTGACGTATACTCTCTCTGGTATAGGATTCTCCACGTATTTAGGCTCTATATCTGTATCTAGCTCTTCATTGATGAGTTCAACTATGTAGTTGAAAGAGAACTGTTCTCCAGTGCCTACATTGTATATACCGTCCAGGTGGTTATCTGCAGCTGCTATGAGAGCCACAACTACATCGCTTACATGTATAAAGTCTCTGGTCTGAGTACCATCTCCATATAATACAGGTCTATCTCCGTTTCTCATATCATGTAAGAACTGGGCTATCACATTGGCGTACTCTTCCTTATGTTCCTCATTACCCTCATAGCCCTGATAAACAGAGAAGAATCTCATTCCAGCCATGTTCATTCCATGGTAGTTGCTGAAGTACTCGGCATATCTTTCTCTGGAAAGTTTAGATGCCTCGTAGGCAGTCCTAGCCTCTATTGTCATATATTCTGGAGACATATTAACTCTGTCTCCGTAGACAGAAGATGTACTGGCATAGACTATCTGCTCGCAACCATCATTAAGAGCCTGGAGACATGTGTTTACAAAACCTTCAACGTTTGTTCTCAGACCTCCAATCACATCATTCTCGTGCATCCCATAAGATGAAAGAGCTGCTAGATGGTATACAACGTCTACATCAGTAGGCAGGTCGTCGTGAATAACGTCTAAGTCGAGAATATTCACCTTATCATTAAGATTAGATGGTTCTCCCATAAAGAAGTTATCTACTACTGTGACGTTACACATAGGAGTTAGAGCGTTTGCGAGATTAGAGCCAATGAATCCAGCTCCTCCAGTGATGAGAACGTCGTTCATGCTAACACCTCTATAAGAAGAGGAACAGTGATGATTGTCACTAGACCTCCGTAGTACCAGAGCCAGACTGGATGGTTCCCAGTAGTTTCTGAAACCTCATAAGGTCTCGTCCCCATCTTATAAAGCATATAGAGACATGGAGGGATAACAACCATTAACCATCCTAGTCTTACTGGGAGAATACCAGTTACGATAGATACGGATAGAGTGAGAATCATCATCGCTACTGATACAGATGCTATGGTTATTGTAGTCCCTACTCCAAACACGACGATGAATGTCTTGATTCCATACTCCTCATCCACATGCCTGTCGATTATGTCTGCAGAGTTCTGAAATGCAAGGACATAGAAGAATAGGAAGACGCCGAGTGCCCAGGCTTCAACTGCAAAAGGGTCTCCATACGCAGCCCAGACAGTTGGGAACACGAGTAATCCTCTCGCTACAGCTTGCCATGGGATAGAGATTATCCTCGCCTTAGCCCTGATGGGAGCGAGATTGTAGAATATTCCCATGAAGAGGAGAACTGTCACGAAGACTCCAAATCTCCAGTTGACCATGAACGCACGACCGAGTGCGAAAGCGGATAAAATCCATGCAAGAGACCTAGCCTCCTCTTCTGAAACTACTCCTGATGGTATAGGGCGGTTCTGTTTATGCGGAGTAGACCTATCCATTTCTGCATCTTCAGCCATGTTAAGAGCCTGACTTGCTGAGTGAGCTAGGAACATCGTAAGAGATACGTATATGATGGAGAAGAGTTGTTGTTGCGTTTCGACTATGTTACCCCCACCATTAGCGTATGCAAAATAGAAGAGCGAAGCTACCAAGTATCCTCCGCCTACTCCTACTGAGCTTGCAGGCTTAGTCAGGTCGATGTACGCTCTTATCTTTCTCGGCAGATACTCTACAGAGTCATAGGACTGCCCGAGTCCTAACTTCATATCTGATGTATCTAACTGTAGTGACTTAATCTTTTCGGAACCTGCCTTCTCTACTCGTGAACTACCACTTTGACTCTGTAGTTATCACGAGATATAGATTCTGGGAAAAGTTCTGAGAATCTAGTCTGTCGAGGAATAGAGTCATCTACTTCAGGATGAAAGATATTACGAGCTGTGGGGAACTCTTTTCTTGTGAATATTCTGGCTCTTTGACGAGCTACAAGAGCATTAACTGCTGGTACTTCTATCTCTAGCTCTGTTCTATCCTTGAAGGTAAACTGCTTTTTTATCTTCGGTGCCATCTTAGACTCCTTCCTCTGAGCTAGAGTCTCCTGCCATTCCATCTTCTATCTTCTCCACTGTTGGTCTGTCCTCAAGCTCGACTACTACCTCCCATGTGTTGACAGTACTCCTCTCTACTAAAGGTTCGATTGATATAACCTCCGTGTCTCGAAGAACGAAGTCAGCAGTTGAAGGAGCACTATTCAGTCTAGCTACAAAACGAGCAACGTCTTTACTCGCAGAGTTAATCTCGAAAGTGTGTACCTCTACCCCATCCTCAATCTCTGTAGAGCGTGACTGAATATTATACCCTATGTTAATGCCGCTGATGGGAGTGAGCTTTCTGATAAGACCTACAGTAACGAATCCTGCAGCTCCAGCAGCGTTACCTTTACCGAGAAAGCCAAAAGGTCCTCTAGGGATACGAGAGGTGGTTGACTCTATCAGACCCCTTATGGGTCTGTTCATCGTCTAATCCTCCGAGTTTGCGAAAGGTCTTGGTCCTCCTAGAGGCCCTACAGGACCCTTGAACACGTCTATTCGTACAGCCTCTACCTCTTTCGCGAACGGTCTGGGTACTCCCAGTGGGCCTTTTACTGGCATGTTAGTCTGAGTTCACGTCTATCTCGTAGACGATTTTCTGTCTTCCTCTACCTGCATCTCTTTCAGAGGTACTCACTACTTCAGTGAACCTCTGAATATCTCCTGCTAACACATCAGCTGTCGTGTCAGCAGCAGTATTGACTGTTCCAGCTGCAAGTAGAGCTCTAGCTCTTGCTCTGAGTTGAGCTCCGAACTTGATGTTCACTATCCCCATGTCGATAGCTACCACCTCTACTGTGACACGAGTTGCTCCTCCTACCTTCTCTAACCCTATCGCTTCTGATGTTATTTCTGGCATGGTTAGTCATGGACCAGGACTTTCACCTGATAAGTGTCTCTTAGAGGTCTCGTTCTAAGGACTTCAACATCTTCTACCTCTAAGAGGTCAGTCAGTAAAGAAGCGAAGCCTGTGTTAGCCTCGAAGAACGCCTTTGCTCTCGCCATGTTCTCGAAAGGAGAGTTGACGTTCACGGTGTAGAGAGTACCACCCTGGACAGGTTCTGCATCCGTTATCTCAGTCTCGCCTCCAAAAGGAACACCTACTGTCTCTTCCAGAATGATTGAGATACCAGCTTGAACAGTACCTACCGTGATACCTCCTCCGAAGTTACGGTTAGGTATCTGTGGAGCTCTCTTTGCTAACGCAGAGCCAGGTCTGTTCCTAATCTTGTGGAGGCGCTTATCTACCCTATTTTCTAGCTTCCTCCAGATTGGTTCTCTGTCTACTAGTCTTCGGACACGTTCTCCTGCCATTACTTGCTCACCTCTGTTTCGACTCTGAAGACAGTGCCAATGTCTCTACCCATGACTTCTGCTCCAGAGATTCCCTGAGCTATCTCTGCACTCCTTACATGCACGAAGTCTGGCTCGAAAGGATTTTTGGCACGAGTGAAGGCTCTAGCTCTCGCCTTCGCACCTCTCTTAGAGATGTTAGTACCAGAAGCGCTCCTTACCAGAAGAGTGTACCGTATTTTATAGGACTCACGAACTGGTCCTATCATCTCTTCTGCGGATTCGATGAACTCTCCTACCGTTTTTCGGCTGAAGTCACTAGCTCTCTTAAGAGCCTCGAACTCTCTTGTGACTCCTTCACCTACGAACTCCTGAACTACTCCAGGCTCATCGAATGGAGGCTTTTCTACCATCACCTCCTCGACTAGTATTCCTGGGAAGGCTGTCTGTCTAGCCATTAGTCACACCAGCTGTTCAGGGTTAGGGGAAGTCTGCTTAGTCTCTGTCTTCCCATCTCCAGCTCCGATGGAGCTAGTGGTGCTGAACCCGACAGCATCTTCTCCGAACAGTCTACCTCGGATTGGACCAGATGGGAAGATGGTAGTCCCCATGGGTCCTCCGAGAGCCGTTATGTTGATTCCTGCTAGCTCGAAGTATCTGAGTCTGCCGTTGAGAGCAGTCCCAGTCTCTTTCCATCCAGCGTTCTGGAGTCTCTTAGCTACCTGGTCGATACTTTTGCCCTCACGCTTGAGGACAGACGTTCCGAAGTTGAGTTTTTCTCCTGGCATGGTTACAGTCTGCTTAGTGTGGTCTCGTTCACTTTTCTAACTCTCTCTCTAGCTCGTCCTTTCATAACAGGAGATGTAGCCTCTCTGGCCTGGTTCAGAATACGGTCTACTGTTCTCTCTGCTACTGTATCGGGCTTTCTCCTTTCGATTACGTTGTTTTCTATCTCCTCCCAGAACTCGTTTCTTGCATCTTCTGCGAACAGCTTTGGTCGCCGCCTGAGGAGTCTGATGACTCTAGGCTGTAGTAGAGGGTCCACTTCACCTGAGCTATCAGTCTCCGCCATGTCTGGTATAATGGGACGTACCTACTTAATATGTAGGGTTCGTCTTTCTGCTAGCCTAATGCTATGTACCGAATCTCGTCATTAGCTTGAGCTGCTACTGCCCAGAGATTCTGAACAGATACGTCCACGGGGAATGAAAGACCTGCTCCAGCCTCTAAAATAACCCCAGTGTTAGAGTCTACATTGTCGTCCCACCCAATGAAAATATTATCATTATTATCTGGGTGAGCCTGTATGAACACAGAGGTAGTTTCTGTTTCTATAGCGAAAACTCTTTCTGCTTCTCCAGCATTCTCGAAGACTTCTCTGCCATAGTCTTCTCCTCTTGTTCCTGGTCTGGTTTGGGTTGATGAACCTGCAGTTCCTGTTCCTACCATTGTTCTAGATGAACCCCATTAGCTCTACGACCTGGTCTTCTGTATCTGATGCCATCCAGAGAACCTCTCTCCTCAGGTCCATGTTGAGCACAACATGGTCGTTCGGATAGAGTATCCATCCATTCTCTGGGTCAGTAGAATCGTCTCCCAGAGCGATAGTATCGTTGTTAGCAGCAGAAGACTTGACAAAAAGAGTCTTCGTCGGAATAGAGGTGTCATCAGAGTCTGGCACTACTGGCTCAGCAGTATCAGCGTCCTCTATCTCGTTAGTCCCACTAACTGTCATCTGGTCGAATGGAGAGAGGTACTGCATTATAGTAAAGATAGAGTCTAACATCTCTACTTGAGTGCTAGCTAACACTCCTAGATTTGAAGATATAAAGAGATTTGACTGAGCTATGTTACTGAGAAAGTCCTGGCTAGTTTCTGCTTGATTTAGCTCTGTTCTAAGACCTTCTAGAATACCATCAAGCTCTCCCAACCTTAGACGGATTGGGTTGAGCCTTTCATGTGGGTCTTGAGGTAGAGAACCTCTCCTTCTAGCAAGCTTTCCAGGACTGGCTGCTAGGATTGTACGGAGTTCTTCTACCTTCTCTTCTACGCTTGCTTCATCAGGAACGATTGGAGAGGCATCACTCCATGCCGGCTCCTCTCCCTCCTCTTGTCGCTTCTCCCTCCAATCTCCTCGAGCTTCCTCGAAGGTCTGGGCTTCTTCTGGCATGTTGTTCTCGTGCAGGACAATGGGGTTACAGCGTATTAAGTGTTACCCCTGGCTGACCGACTCGACGGCAGACACTATGTCTATCTCTCCATATCCGAATCTTGCGTCCCATCCTTTTGGTCCAGTGAAGAACCCGAACTGGTTAATCTGGTTAGCGTGAGGTGGAGATGAGTGCTCGATTATCACCTGCTTTATCTTCTCTGTAGATAGAGGTTCAGGAGCAGCTGATTGGATTAGGGCAATCATCCCAGCAGTCAATGGAGACGCATGGCTTGTTCCTCCTCCACTTCCGAATAATCCAGTACTCATATCTTTTATCTTCCATCCTCCCTCTACGCCGTAGTACGTTAGGGCAGGTATTCTTGCAGAAAGATTCGGTTTCGGGTCAGCACGAGGAGCACAATCTCCTCTACCGTGACTTGAGTATCTCTGCATCTCACGACCGTCAGATAGAAGAGCACCAACTGTAATCACGTCTTCGAGAGAGTTATGACCAGTGATGCCGTTAGTTAAACCTGATGGCCTGTGACCACAGTACATTGCCTCGTTCCCAGCAGCGTAGCAACTCGTAATATCAGTTGTAGAGTTAGCAACTCTTATTAGTCCTCCAAGAGCGTCAGCACATGTCATTGGTCTCCTAATCGTGGAACATAGAGGAGTTCCGTAGGAGTGATTAGAGACGATGGGCTTATCTCCAGCTTGAGACATGAGCCAGTCATAAGCCTTAGAGATAGTATCAGTACGAATCTGTCCCTCATCATCTGTAGTCCTTACTAGATAAACATCTGCTTCTGGAGCTGCACCACTGTAAGGAACACCCTCTTCAGAGTTTGCTGCAGCTGCTCCTGCACACATAGTTCCATGACCTTCTGCAGGAGCCCACACTGAGTCTACCTGTGGTCCGTGGAATGTTCCTTTGATACGCGAACTGTCGATGAGGTCTTGAGCATATCCAGTATCGAAGATTGCTACTGCAGCGCCTTCACCTCTAGTTGTCTCCCATGCATCTGGTATCCCAATACTCTCAACTATTTGTCCGAGACTATTATCTCTATCTTCAGTCTGAACAACATTAGACATATCAATAGGAGAAAGTCTCAGGTTCTCTGGTCCGAAGTCTGCCATACTGTTTGCGAATCCTGCAGACCTAACCGGACTAAGCATGGAAATCTGCTCTACCAAGCCTTGAGTTGCACGAATGACAGCAGCAGTAGATTCTATCACTCCTTCCTCTTCCTCTCTTGCCTGTTGAATGTCACTCACGGCTTGAGTAGTCTGCTCTACTTCAGAGGCTATGAGGTCTAGAACATTCTCTATTCCTTCTCTTGGTTCAGCTATGATTACTGGAGCGTTCTCTAGTAAGTCAGGTCTCAGACCTATAGTATCTAGTTCGCTAGCTGCGACTTCCTGTTGACCAGGCTCTGCATCGACTATGATGACGTTTCTGAGCTCAGCGAACTGTCGTGGACCTCCAGACCGGAGCGAGGCCAGTCTGTTCCTGATGATGACCATATGAGGACCAGTTATATCCGAAGTGTAATAAGCTTTGGCTTCTCGCAAGTCACCGGCTTCTCCTCGCGCGCTCTCTCTATACTCTACAGTCTATATGAGAACAGAGAGAATCTAATCTATATGAGAGGACTATATACTACAACTACTCTATAGAGAGAGGAGATATGAGAGCGCGACCGAAGGGAGCGCGAAACCTTTATATATATCTGGACCAGACTGTAGAATGGAGGGCTAGAGCGCACCCTCCCATCGTTCGGCAGTCGAGTCCTCGGTGTCCTCAGGGGAGTAAGCCTTGTCCCAGGCACTCCCGCTGGCTCCATCAAGGGGAGAACCCCCTCCTCCCCTCTTTCAAACCTTTCATCTATACTCTATCGAGATTCATTCCTAAAAAACCTATACTGGTAAGGCCAAAGAGAAAGCCTAATCAATCAGGCCTATCCTCTTACAGTATGGGCACAAACACTATATACCCTTAGTCCCTAACCTCACCTATCGCATGTACTGCAAAGGTTGTGGGCATCCTCTCGGAGACCCAGAAGTAGACCTTCACGACCCAGATGGTCTATCTGATGTGGCTCAAAGCATGGGGATACAGCCAGAAAACGAGGATGCTCACCTGATTGTTCGGGATGGTGAGAAGGGTTGGCGCTACTACTGCGCTGATTTGGGGCAGGTAACCTCGATTGTTGAGGAGCCGCCAAATGTTACCCAAGCTAAGGAATCTGGGGAGGGTGAGGGAGGGGAGCCTAAGACTGAGCCAGAATCTTCGGTTGAACCAGACCCTAACGGGGTGTACGACCTTCCTGAAGAGAGAGACCCTCTATCCGTCCTAAGAGATGTAATCACCAAACCCTTCATCGGGCTTAACGATGAGCAGGTAGATGAAGTTAGAGACTGGGCGATGGACTATGGAGGCCAACTACCTCCTGATATTCTACAAGACGTTCTAGAGAATATGTCCGGTGTCCAGAAGCAGACAGCTGCTCTAGCTCGTCAGAAGTATGAGGTGAAACTCAACAGATGGATACAGGACCAGTCACAAGGAGAACGTGGCCCTCCAATAGGAGTTTCTGCTCAACCACCTCCAACTAGAACTGGTAGAGGAGCAGGTGGTGGTACTGGTCCGGCTGGTTCATCGGCATCGGAGCCGGGTGGACCGCCGGACGGCGGAGCGCCACCGCCTTCACCCGGAAGTTCTGATTCTCCTCCACCTGAAGACTTAGTAACCTACCGCCGTGGTAGAAGGACTAAGAGAAGAAATGATGCTCTAGATACTGCTGCACAAGAGGCAGCTCAGCAGATGGCTCAAGAAATGACTGGAGAGTTCATGAGGGAGTTTGGAAGATACTTCGGCCTTCCAGCTAAACTCTTAGAAGCCAAGATAGAGAAAGACCCTGACTGGGCTTTCGAGAAGCTAGAGCAATGGGATATTAACATCGACGCTTTTCTTGAGCCCTCAGATTCAAGGAAGCAAGAGCTGCAAGAACGACACAGCGGGCACGAGGTTGACAGGGACGTAGATGAAGCTCTAGAAAGGACTAAACAGCCTAGAGAAGAACGTCTAGAACCAGAAAGAGAACATCCAGAACCAGAAGATGACATGAGCGGACTTTTCGATGAAGAAGAGGAAAAGGTAGAGACAGCTGAAGAAGAAGCACCTAATGGTCTCTTCGATGATGAAGATGCCATACCACAAAGGAGTGATTAACAATGGGAGGATTCCTGCAAGACAAGGCCGCAGAGATGATGGCAGATGCCATGGAGTCGTTCGGTATCGAGCCAGGAGAACTACTGAAGAGAATCGAGAAAACACTGGACCTCATCGACAGTATGTTACCAGTTGCAGAGCAGATGGCAGAAACCTCTGAGGACTTAGAGGATAACGTCAATGAGCTCCAGCAGCAGATAGGAGAGTTCAACAAGAACTCATCTGAGATGGTGGATGCTATGGAGGGTCTTGCTGAGACCTTAGATAAGTATTACGACCTCTTTGAGGACGTACAGGAGAAATCAGAATGACCTGGGCAGTTCTGGTTATCAACATAAAAGGAGGAACGGGGAAGAGCACAGTAGCACAAAGGTTAACAGAGAAGCTACGAGACAAAGGATACTCTGTTGGAGCCTTCGATGCTGACATAGACTCAGCTAACCTTTCCTCAAGGATGGGAGTCACAGAGAAGGTAGGGTTCACTGGAGACCACACAGTAGAACCTGTAGAGCACGAAGGCATCAAGCTCTACTCAATGGAGAATGCGTTCGAGGACGCATCGTTCTCTCAGAATGGACAGTTCATGAGAGAGGTAGTGGACAACATGGTTAATCACTCTGACTGGGGAGACATAGACTACATGGTAGTCGACTGTCCACCTGGCTCTTCAGACGTATTCGAGGAACTTGTAAGAGCCCTCAGAACGAACATGTTAGGAGCCATATCTGTCGGTATTCCTGATGCAGTAGAAGATACCGCCAGGCTCGTAAAGGTATGTAACCACAACTGGGTTCCCATCATCGGCTTCATAGAGAACATGTCTGGTGTTTACTGTCATGGAGATTCAGTAAAGTGTGGAAACGCAGGTATAGGGTCTTCTCATGAGATATACCCCTTTGGTCAGGGAGACATAGAATCCTTCGCTGAGAACATAGAGGGTAACTTCATCGGGAGTATTCCTCTTTGTATAGAGGATACTGATATAGATGAAGCTTCTCCAGAGACATTTAGCAATCTGATTACTTCTATAGAGATGGCAGCTCAAGAAGGTGGACCAGAGCTACCTAACGACAATATTGGAGATAGGAGCTTCATAAAGAATGTCTGGGGGACTATCAAACAGGCAAAAGAGAGGATGAACCAACAGTTAGACATTCAGAATCTACAGGACACCTTCGGAGTAGAAGGACGAGACCCACTAGTAGTCAAGATAGAGCTTACAGATGCTACTGGTTTAGCAAGTATAATATCCGAGGTGGTCATCACTGTATCTGCAGGTCAGGTTAAAATCATGCGTCCAGGAAAGGCTAAAAGAGCTGGAATAGAGATAGAATCTGGAGTTCGTATCACAAGTCAAGACCTCTACGATGCCATGAGGAATGAGAAGAAAGTGATGCGCTCTATCAACGGTTCGGTCACTACAGTCCCATACTCCATCATAGATGCAGTCAAGATGGGAGATGCAGAAATCTGGGGTGACAGAACGATTAATCGCCTCGCTGTACTAGACAGAATCCTCTCCGAAGTAGTGACGATGGACGAAGTTACTGAGATGGTAGAGAACTAACTATCGAGCAGCTTCTACAGTCACGAGAAAAAGACTTACTCCTGGAACTCCGCTGCGACCGATGTTCTCAACTTCTACTATCTCTGGAGATTCTGCTCCTTTAGCTCTAGCGTTGAGTCTTGCCTTTCTCTGAGCTTGAGACTCGTTGACAGCAGGTACTCTAAGCTCGAATACTTCTGTGCCGTTACGGAGGAATGAACGCTCTACTGAGGTAGTAAGAGTTACCATTACATTATCCTCCTAGCCAGTTTGCCCGGATACCACTCGTCTATCATGCTCTCTAGTTGTCTCTGTCCCATGTCTTTCGCTCCGTGTTTGAACAGGTTTTGAAGTAGCTCGTGCTCGTCTATCATTCTGTTCAGTTCTAGCAGGTCTTCCTTCTTCATCTCACGCCAGTCTAGCTCCGTGCCTAGTTTTCGGTTTATCTCCTCCTCTATCTCCTCTTTCGTCGCCATGTTTATATTGTGGGCCTGCATTGTAATAAATCATAAGGGTCGTAATCACCATGTCTGCAAGACAGGAAAGGAGGTTCCTAAGAGAGGTCGGAACACCAGGGTCGTTCAGTGATTCTGGAGGGGATGAGCGAGGCGGGATAGAACTAGATGCGTTCACTCAAGGCCAAGCAGGGAACATCAGAATACAGGGACAGGTGAGAATCCCCAGTACCCTACCAGGCCCTGAGTTCTTCTCTAATGATTTAGAGATAAGAGTAGCTCCATCTGGCATTACAGACCTGAAGAACAGAGTCAATAGGCTCGCAGGTAGACTTTCAAACCAGTTCAATATGTCTCGCTCCTATCTTAGTAGCGTAATCCAACCTGACTTCCCAAGTCCTTCCGCTTTTGAGTTCTCTCAGACAATACCTGCAGGTAGCCAACCTCCTGTTAACTACAACTTCAACGTCCCAGACTTCGAGCCAGTAAGAGTTCCTGATGTTGAAGCAGCTAAAGACTTCATCCCTAATGTTAGGATAACAGTCTCTGTAGTCCCTACAGGATTCTTCGGAGTAGGAGGAGGGCTCTTCTCTGAGGGACCATCAGTAGAGCTAGAACTCCCTCCAGAGGCTTTCGTCATCTTCGTAGATACAGATGAGTTCGGGTGCGAGGACATGTTCTCGAATATACAGTCTCGCCTAGATAGACTACGCCAGAGGATTCCAGAGCCTGGAGAACTCCAATCAGAACTTAGCGATTTAGAGAGCATAAGAGATGAAGTAGTGTCAAGGTCCAACGTAGGGAGTTTAAGGAGTGTTACTCCTTCGAGCCTATCAAGCTTAGGAGAGAATAGAATCCAACAGCTAAGAGACAGGGTAAGACAGATAGACCCAGACCCAGTAGCAGGATTCGAGGACTTAGGCGACCTACAGAATCTAGCTGATGATATTAGAGGAGAACTGTCTAATATATCTCCTAACTGTAGGAGTAACTTCCAGAGTATGCTGAATAATCTTGTGAGTCAGTTAGACAGAGTTCAGGACTTAGCTAATAGAATCCAATCTCTTAGAGACCAGCTACTCGATAACATCCCAACTGTAGGACAGCTTGGTAGCATACCATGTGCTCAGAGAAGCTTTGGGGGAGTTAGGGGCTCTTCAATAGATAGCAGACTAAATACTCTAGAGAACACTGACCCCAGAAATATATCTGTAAGTGATGTTGACAGAATAATCTCTAACTTGCAGAGTATATCGAGCAGCGAAGCAGGGCCATGTGTCCAGGAGTTCTTGTCAAGGGCAAGAGCTTTGAGGTCCAGACCGAGACAGCAGGTTAGCGACATAGGCTGCGGAGATGTTTCGAGATTTGTAAAGAATGCTGTAAGTGGAGCAGAGTCAGAGGTACAGGGGTTCTCTGATTCTAGACTTGTATCTAGAACTCCAGCTAGATTCAACAGCGTAATATCTACTATACAAGGAGCTAGAGAGCAGGTAGAGAGTTCAGTAGATGACCAGAACCCATGCAAGGACCAACTACTCGGAAGGTTAGATGCTGCAGAGTCAGCTCTCCAATCTGCTAGACCAGAGAGCGAGGAGGCTCTATCTTGCGAGGGAAGATTCTCGTCTATTGATGACAGATTAACTTCTCTTGAGGAAGACGCTCTTAGCGTTGAGCCTCCAGTTCCTGTTCAGCAGTTCGAGCTATTCACATCCAGAGCCGATAATCTCATTAATGAAATAGAGAATGAGATACCTGAAGGCGATAGATGTAGAAGACAGTTCATAAGAAGAGCAGATGGAGTTGTTAATAGAGTAGGGAGGATAGGTTCTAGAGTCAGGATAGAGACTGAACTTACTAATCAGCAGATTCAACAGAGACAGGAAGTTATAGACCAACTCAAGACTAGGTTAGAGGAAGTACGAGGAAGAGAAAGAGGAGGAGGGGTACTTTCAAGTATATAACCTCAAACGAGTTTGTCTAATCCTTCTCCTTCTCCTGCTAATGCTTTTATCTCGTCTCCGTGCTCTTTCCTCATGAGTCGTATAGACCTTTTAATGAAGTCTGACCTACCTCCGAGCACGTCTTCATACTCCTCTACCCACTCTTGCAGGTTTTCCTCCCCTTCATTATAGTAGACTGTATGTTGCCCAGGCATCCTATGTGAACCACATTGAACCACATTCATATAACGTTGACTCACGTTATTTCTCCTTGACTCACATAGATAGTTTGAAGGTGGCTCGGGCCTTCTCACCTGCCGGAGGAACCACAGCCATATGGCTCAACTACTCGGAGACAGGGTCCTCCCCGAACCAGTCGTCTCTGCTCGGCGGCGAATGAGGGCACGCTTTAGTGACCTCAGAGAGCCGCTTCGGTCTAGAAGAGAACAGATGGTTCCTGGCCCAGACGTAATCGGGCGTCTGGAGGACAATGTCACTGAGCTTCGTACTCGATTCGTTAGGAGAGACGGTCTCATCCAACGAATACGAGAACAGCGCGGTGACATGATGCCAGGTGATTCTGGCTCTAACGGTAACGGAGACGAATCCTCGGGGGACGGCTCAAACCCGGCGAAGGACCGGGGAGACAGAATGGTGTAAACCATGGCGATAGACGTACTCAACACACTTCAGAGTCCAGGAGGGAGGTTCGAGCTCACGGCTCACCGTGACCCCTTCCCGACTGAGGCTTTCGACTCGGACGAGGCATCAATCTTCCAGAACCAACTAAACACTCTCATCTCGAACTTCGACAGTGCAGTCCTGTCGCAGCTCATCAGCCAGAGGCAGCAGACCATCGCCCGAGTGGCGACTCTTGCCAAGGCTGAGATGGATGGGAAGACCTTCGGCGGGGTTAACGCCGGAGACAACGAGATAGGGTTCTCCATCCTACGGCCAGGTCAGATTCGAGCTGCCCCGGCTAGTGGAGCATCGGAGAACAACTGGTACTTCACTCCATCCAGTACGGGGTGGGTAGACTGGATTGGTGACGGTGCCAACAACAACTACACGGTTACTACTGACTCCGACGAGCAGGTAGTTCTCGTCCTGGCCCTAATGGACCAGGAGTCGGGTCCAACGGAGGTGTCTGGTGTTAACGTCCAGGAGTTCGGACGTAACATGGACATGCTCCCGCGTGACGCCAACGATGCGCGTCTCATGGACAACGACACGGGGCAGCAGATAATCCCCCTCCCGGCTCTCGTCGGAAGGGAGAACGACCAGGTCTACATCCGTCTGAGGATGGACCGTGTGGTGGAACGCCAGCCCAGACTCTTCGGCTTCAACTTCAGCCTCGGCAACCAGCTGGACAACGAGGACTACTAAGGGAGCTGAAGAGTAATGCCTGAACAAATCTTAGAGGCTGTTCGAGGACAGACCTCATCGGTGGAGGACGACGTGCAGGGCGATACCCAGTCGTACTCTACTGGTGGCTTCAGCCACAGGTCCGGCCTCGGTAGAGTGGATGCTGCCTTCGCAACCATCCAGTCTACCAGCCAGACGGCGAGTGTCATGTCCATCACCTCAGACAACGTTGTCTGGGTGGGTCTCTTCAGTCAGGGGACTGGCGATGCGGGTGAGGAGGGACAGCAGTTACTCGATGGTACTGCTCTTCCCAACCTCGGTCCCGTTCAGCTCCAGATGTACCGTCTCTAGTAACAGGAGAGGACAAAACACACACATAACTCCCTCCTATGCTAAAGCAGCAACGAGACAACAGGTTCGCACTCCCAGGTCACTACATGGCCATCCACTGGGATGGAGGCTGGTGGATGTTGCAGGTACTCGGGACCAGCCAGCTAGAGCTTAAGCCATGGATTCTGCTCAACGGTAGCGGTAACAGAGCAGCAATCTCTGCTCAGAGCTCTGGCAACCTGGATGAAATCCAGGACAACACCAGTAGGAAACTACTCGAACCTAACGATTCCGAGAGGAATCTCATCTTCCAGATTCTCGTCGGGGTTGAGCCTAGCAGGATGCAGCTCTTCCCCTTCTTCGGACGTGACCAGAACCTCGGCCTAGAGGACGCTATCGCTCCCGGAGAAGATGAGCTCTGGATTAACGGGTTCGACTCTCCCTACAACAACCCATCTCAACAGTCTGAAGTCCTGTACGTCAACGATATGGAGCGGTTCAAGCTCCAGGCGTACAACCCGATGGACGAGGCTGATGAGGCGAGAGTGTCCTTCCACATTAACAAGGTGAGGTACGCTACCATCACTGACGTTAATATGATGAAGGCCATTCTCCAGGGTCAGGTCCCATCTCACAAGCACATGATGGGCCTGGGTACGCAGGACAGATACCAGCTCAAGGTTCCTGAGTGGCTCAACGACACGTTCGGTGAGCACATCAGAACCACTGAGGAAATCCTCAGCCGTGGTGACGCCTCCCAGGCTACCCAGGCTGCAGGTGGGCTGAGCATTAGGAACCCCGCTGACCTGGAGGCTCAGTCCACATGACGCGAGAAGAGACTGAGCAGTACGAACAGGACAGACTGGGTAACGTCAACAGGAAGCTGGACGAACTCCGTGCCCAAGAGGGCATGGTAGGAGTCGATACTGATGATGGTATCGCTGAGATAGCCAGTGCAGAAACTGGCGCTGTCCAGCTACTCTACTCTCTCCCTACTCACGCAGACCAGGTGATGCTGGACCTGGTTCATGCGTTCAACAGCGTCCCTACCTCTCCCAACACGTTCTCGTTGTGGGAGGTAACGCTTAACGGGAGTAACAGTATCGTCTCTTCCACGAGACGGTCTGTTCCCATCAACGTGGCTTCTGGAGCTACCAGAGCCATCGGGTACGAGGGACTACCGTTCGACCAGGCTATAGGAGTATCGGCAGACTTCCAGGGCATGGTAGGCGCTGCGGTCATCGTAGACCATAATCAGTCTAGCGAGCCCGACATAGAGAACACCGGCACTCCTTAGCCTGTTAGTCTCTTCTACTTGGGTAAAGTATAAGGTGTATGACTGCATAGTAGCGCAGTGACAAAGGACTAACCATGGCAAGAGATACAGGTGAAAGAGGAGACCCTAGCACAGTAGCAGGAGAGTTCCCGCAGGACCTTGGAGGAGGTGGAGGCGGAGGCGGAGGAGCAACTGGAAGAAGCTACCCTCTTAAGGTAGCTACGCAACAGCATGGAGGTCTAAACTCT